>Ga0206680_10000802_pt1 | contig 11222 bp, 11 predicted proteins | sample M115012015metaG_FD_160124 | JGI IMG/M metagenome (GOLD analysis project Ga0206680, IMG submission 160124) | Ammonia-oxidizing marine archaeal communities from Monterey Bay, California, United States - M1 150m 12015 | ecosystem: Environmental > Aquatic > Marine > Intertidal zone | place: USA...
ATGGGCAGGATACCAGGGCCTACGCGGCGGAGCTCGCAAAGCAGGTCGTTTCCCTCGCGAAAACCGTGAAGCCGGCGGCGCCCGCGCAGCCCGGTCTTTCGATACGTACCGAGGAGCTGAGCTTTCCGAAGCTGCGTGTCGATCTTACCGACAGGCTGACCTACCTGAAGTATTGCGTGGCTTTTTTCAAGGACCTGGTGGATGCCTACATCGAGGAGTATTCAGAGGGGGTTCGCCCTGTGCTGACCGTGGCGGTTCTCAATAGCGAACTGGCTGTGGTCGGAGTGTCGGGGGAAGTTTTTTGCGGCCACGCCCTGGATGTGAGGAAGCGCTCAGGTTTCAGGTCCTTACTCTTCCTGGGTTACTGCAATGGCTACCACCAGTACTTTCCGACAAGAGAGGCCGTAGGAAAGGGCGGGTATGGCGCGGATCCGCTGGTTTCTCCGGTGGAGATCGGAGCAGGGGAGAGCATAATGGAGCGGGCGTTGTTTCATTTGCGTGAGTTGCGAGGAAAGCGGAAGTAGATGAGCGAAGAATTTTCCCTGGTAGATATTGAGGCGATTCACGAGCGGGAAGACGCGACCCTTGCGCCCTACGCTATGCGCAGCAGTCAGAGTCGCGGTCGTCGGCACCCGGAGCCGAACTCTCCCTCCCGGACTGTTTTTCAGCGCGATCGGGACAGGATCATTCACTCGACGGCCTTTCGCCGACTTGAATACAAGACCCAGGTCTTCGTCAACCATGAGGGCGATCACTACCGTACCCGTCTGACCCATACCCTCGAGGTCGCGCAGGTCGCGCGTTCGATAGCCCGTGCTCTGGGGCTGAACGAGGATCTCTGCGAGGCGATCTCGCTCTCTCACGATCTCGGCCATCCTCCCTTCGGTCATGCCGGCGAAGATGCTCTTGATGAACTGATGGCTGATCATGGCGGGTTCAACCACAATGCTCACACGCTGCGGGTCGTTGATGTATTGGAGAAGCGCTACAGCGAATTCGAGGGGCTCAATCTGTGCTGGGAGATTCGGGAGGCGATCATCAAGCACGGCGACCATTTTTCCGAGACCCTTGCCGAGGCGTTTGAGCCTGGCCTGCAGCCGCCGCTTGAGGCTCAGCTTTCCGATCTGGCTGACTCACTGGCCTATTCCAGTCATGATATAGATGACGGCCTGCGCGCGAAGTTCATCACTTTTGAAGACCTGAGGCAGACCAGCCTCTGGGGCGAGGCGGAGGAGCAGGTGCTGGGACAGCTCGGAACCAATCTCGATGAGAAGACCCTGGCCGCACGGACGGTCTCCTGCCTGATCGATCTGCAGATCCAGGACCTTGTCGAGACGACTCTCCAGGGCTTGAAGGAGAACGGCATCTCATCTGTGGAAGATGTGCGGTCTCACCAGGGGCTCCTTGCGGCCCTCTCTCCGCAAATGGCCGCAAGGCGGGCGGAGCTCAAAGAGTTTCTCTACAGCAAGGTCTATCGGCACTACCGGACGATGAAGATGCAGGAGAAGGCGAAGCGCTTTATCCGCGAGATCTTTACTGAATACGCCAGGGACCCAAGGCAGCTTCCGCCGGATTATGCCAGGCAGGCGGGAGATGATGATCTTCACCAGGTGATCACCGACTATATTGCCGGCATGACAGATCGTTTCTGTCAGGACGAATACAGGCGATTGTTTCATCCCTACGAGAGAATCTGAGTAAAGATGGCTGCGCGATCGCAAGAATCCGAAGCGGCTCGATACAGCAGGAGAGCTTGTGCGAGTTCGCCTGCAGAGACCCGGAGATGACCGCCAGGCGGTCGGATTCCTGCGTGACGGGACGATGGTTGTTGTTGAAGACGCCGCAGAGAATGTTGGCCACGAGGTTGGCGTCCAGGTCACCAGCGCCCTGCAGACAAATAACCGGCAAGATGATCTTCGGCAAGCTCGCAAAGGTTGAGACATGAAGAAAACAGGCGGCAGCTCAGGAGGTTTCGGGGTCGTGCTGGCCGCCGCGGGTTTCGGTACCCGCTTTGGATCCGGAGAGAATCCCGGACGCAAGCAGTTCATGGAGTTGGGAGGTCGCCCGCTGATCACCTACTCTCTTGATGTCTTCGCTTCCATTCCCGATGTTCGAGTGGTCTGTATCGTTGCGCCGGCCGAGGAACTCGAGGCTGTTGGGGAGTTGATGAAGAGCTGGAGCAAGGGGTGCCCGCGCGCGGCTGGTCAGGACCTGGCGATCTCCCTTGTGCCCGGGGGGCAGAGCCGGCAGGAATCGGTGAGGCTGGGGGTCGAGGCGATTGGCGAGACTTGCGAGTGGATTCTCGTCCACGATGCAGCCCGCCCGCTGGTCGAGCCTGGGGATGTCAGGCGGCTCATGGCCGCTGTCAGTGAGCATGGCGCCGCCGCCCTGGGCTATCCCGCAACCGACAGCGTCAAGCGGGAGGAGGCCGGGATGAGCAAGCAAGGCCTTGACCGCTCTCGCACGTGGTCTGTCCAGACTCCGCAGGGGGCGACCGCCGAAAATTTCAGGCAGGCCTATTCTCTGGCGGCGGCGGGGGAGGAGTACACCGATGAGTTGGCTCTGCTGGAGGCCGTCGGCATCCCGGCAAGGCTGGTGGAGGGTAGTCGTGAGAATATCAAGGTCACGCTTCCTGGAGATGAGGAACTCGCCCGCTTTTTTCTCTCTCGTCGTGATGGGGCTGGCGGGGATGATTGAGTCGGAACGGAGGCAATCTCAAATTGTCGCGTCCGATGGGGTATAATCCCGCGCTATGTTTCGAATAGGTTCAGGTTTTGACAACCATCGGCTGGTGCCAGGTCAACCTCTCTGGCTTGGCGGAGTCGAGCTCGACTCCGAACTCGGCTGCGAGGCGCACAGCGATGGCGACGTTCTTCTCCATGCCCTGACCGACGCGCTGCTTGGCGCGGTCGGGGGCGGAGATATAGGGGAGCTTTTTCCAGACAGTGATCCCCAGTGGAAGGACCAGGCGAGTTCCCTCTTTGTTGAGGCGGCCCTCGAGCGTGTTCGCGATGCGGGGTTTGTCGTGGTCAATGTCGATGCGACGATTTTTCTCGAGGCACTCAAGCTCTCTCCGTACAAGCAAGCGATCGCCGCTCGAATTCATGAGTTGCTTCAGCCTTTTGGGGAACTGGCTGAAAACGCGGTCAATGTGAAGGCCAAGACTATGGAGGGCTGCGATGCGGTCGGTGAGCTGAGAGCTGTGGCAGCCCAGGTGGCCGTGCTGGTCGAGAGTCGGGTCTGAAGGTTGCCCGAAACGGAAATGACGGTGAAGCCCCTTATCCAGAGGGTTTTTTCCATCTGGAGACCGTGATTTCCGGCTTTTTCAGGCTTCTTGAAAGGCGGTTGTGGCGAAAGAAGCTTTCAAACGGACAGCTTTTTACTAAGTCCTTTAAAAATAAGAGTTTGTAAATAGTCTTTTTGTCTTGAAAGGAAGAAGGCCCTCTGTATAATCTCGCTCCCTTATTGTAAAGTTTTGCCGAAAATAGGCTAGCGTAGCTCAACGGTAGAGTTCCGGTTTTGTAAACCGGGGGTTGTGGGTTCGATTCCCACCGCTAGCTCATGAAACGGTTGACCGCTTTTAGGTTTGTCTTTCAGGAAATGTGGGATATTTTCCCGGTCCTGGGGGGCTATTGCTGGTGTGAGGGCAGGTGCCCGAGTGGCCAAAGGGAACGGACTGTAACTCCGTCGGCTTTAGCCTTCAGTGGTTCGAATCCACTCCTGCCCACCATATTCATTCCCCGCTGGGGGGGAAACCGGTAATCGTGAGAGCGGAGTTTAAAAAGTTTTGTTTTAGATGGATCCTAGGGAGCTTGAGCGGGTGTAGCTTAGTGGTAAAGCTCCAGCCTTCCAAGCTGATTACGAGGGTTCGATTCCCTTCACCCGCTCCATTTTTTTGCTTCTAACGCCCGTTCCTGTCGATTTTGGAGGATTTTGGTTTTAAAGGAGTTGTGCCGATATAAACAGGAATGAACCAGGCTCTGATCTAGTTCTAAGAAGAGTTTAGGATGCCGCTGTAGCTCAGTCGGTAGAGCGCTTCCTTGGTAAGGAAGAGGTTCACGGGTTCGATTCCCGTCAGCGGCTCCATTTTTGATAGAAGACAAAAAGGCCTGGGATAAATAGAATTCTGAGTCGGGAGTTTGACTCCCCCTGATTAATGAATGTTGTTTTGAGGTAAAGTGCTTCGGAACTTAGTAATTTGAATTTGAACTGCAGGATAAAAGTTAACGGAGGATGGCGTCCGGAGTGAGGTCGCCTGAACCGTCAGCAGGATTGAAGGAGCCTAAAAGAGATGGCGAAAGACGTATTTGAAAGGACAAAGCCCCACGTTAACGTTGGAACGATCGGCCACGTTGACCACGGCAAGACAACTTTAACCGCGGCGATCACCCAGACCCTTGCTGGCAAGGGGCTGGCTTCTGAGCGTTCTTTTGATTCCATCGATAACGCCCCGGAAGAGCGTGAGCGTGGAATTACGATCAACACGTCGCATGTCGAGTACGAGACGGAAAATCGTCACTACGCGCATGTCGATTGCCCCGGTCACGCCGACTATGTGAAGAACATGGTTACCGGTGCCGCCCAGATGGATGGAGCCATCCTGGTGGTGAGCGCTTCCGACGGGCCCATGCCCCAGACTCGTGAGCACATCCTGCTTGCGCGCCAGGTGCAGGTGCCGAGCATCGTGGTGTTCATGAACAAGGTTGACCAGGTCGATGACGATGAGCTTCTCGAGCTTGTCGAGATGGAGATTCGTGAACTGCTCAACGAATACGATTTCCCCGGAGATGACACTCCGATCATCCAGGGCTCTGCCCTCAAGGCTCTTGAGAGTCCCGAGGATGAGGCCGCCACGAAGTGCATCCTCGAACTGATGGAGCAGGTCGACAGCTATATCCCCGAGCCTGAGCGGGATGTCGACCAGCCCTTCCTGATGCCGGTTGAAGACGTTTTCAGCATCAAGGGCCGTGGCACTGTCGGTACCGGCAAGATTGAAACCGGAAAGGTCCACACTGGCGATGAGATTGAGATCGTCGGGCTGAAAGAGACCTCCAAGACGACCGTGACCGGAGTCGAGATGTTCAACAAGACCCTCGATGATGGCCAGGCCGGCGACAACGTGGGTTGCCTGCTGCGTGGCGTGGATAAGGAGGAGCTCGTTCGCGGGCAGGTACTCGCGGCTCCCGGCAGCATCCATCCTCACAAGAAGTTTGTTGGTGAGGTCTACGTCCTTAAGAAGGACGAAGGCGGTCGCCACACTCCATTCTTCACCGGTTATCGTCCCCAGTTCTACTTCAGGACCACGGATGTGACCGGTACCGCAACCTTGCAGGGAGCGGAGATGTGCATGCCTGGCGACAACATCACGATGGACATCGAGCTGATCCAGCCGATTGCCATGAAGGAAGGTCTTCGGTTCGCTATCCGCGAGGGTGGGCGAACGGTAGGCTCGGGTGTTGTTGCGGCTATTTCTGAGGAGGAGGAGGAGTAATCAACGTATTTTTGCAGGAGAGTCCGGGCGGGAAGCCGCCACTCTTTCCTGAGTCAGTAATCTTGCAGGCCAGTAGTTCAATTGGCAGAGCGTCGGATTCCAAATCCGAAAGTTGGGGGTTCAAGTCCCTCCTGGCCTGCCAGATCCTGGCTTAAATGAATGACGGCCTGATTTTTTTCGGGCCGAGTTTGCTAACTAGGCAAGTTGAAAGCGCGCTATGGGAGCTATCTACAAGGAAGACCAGGGAAAGGTCGCCAGGATTATCCTGGTTACCGTGATCATGCTGGGAGCGGTATTCGCCCTCCAGCAACTACACGGCTATATGCCGAAGATTCCTGATTGGAAACTTCTTGGCCTGATCGATGACAAAGGGCTGTGCTTGAAGATCCTGGACTGGCGCTACATGGTACATGGGCCGCTGATCGTTCTGGCTATCATGTTCGCCTATCGCCAATTTAACAGACCAAAGACAGCCGACTTCCTCATTGAGACTGAAAATGAGCTGAAGAATAAGGTGACCTGGCCTTCCCGCAAGGAAGAGACGAGCGCCTCGATCGTGGTTGTTGTGACAGTTCTTATCCTGAGTGTTTTTATTTTCGGGGTCGACTACTTCATGAAGCTGTTCAGCGAGGGGCTTTTTTACCCAGGCTGATGGCCGCAAATCGGTTTTTGAGCTTCAAGGATGAATCGAGGGCAAAGGGCTTTTCGGTCTCTTTGAGACGCGCACAATTTAGAGAGGGAAGCCTAAATGGCTAAAGAATGGTACGTGCTCCGAGTTGCCAGTGGGCGAGAGTCGACTCTCCGCAATGGTCTTATGAAGAAGATCCAGCTGGCGGGACTTGAGGAGCAGATCCCCACCGTGCTTGTTCCCACCGAGAGAGTCTCGGAGATCAAGGGCGGTAAAAAGCGTTTCAAGGAGAGGAAGCTGTATCCCGGCTATATCATTGTCGAGATGGAACTCAGCGATGAGGTCTGGTATCTCATCAAGGACACGCACGGCATTGGCGATTTTGTAGGTTCCTACGAAAATCCCCAGCCGCTGTCGGCCGCTGAGGTCGAGAAGATACTGAATACCGTTCAGGGCAAAGAGGAAACGCCCGAGGTTAAGATCGATCTCGCTACCGGCGATGGCGTGAAGATCAAGGAAGGTCCATTCGAGAACTTCGATGGTACCGTCGACGAGGTCTTCCCGGCCAAGGGGCAGGTGCGCGTCATTGTTACTATCTTCGGGAGGCCGACTCCCTGTGACCTGGAATACTGGCAGGTCGAAAAAATTTGAATCGATGCCCGCAGGGCGCGGGCCGTAATAGAAAGAGTTTGAGACATGCCTCCCAAGAAGGAATACAAAGCCAAGGTGAAGCTCCAGATCGCAGGCGGCCAGGCAACTCCCGCGCCTCCGGTGGGGCCGGCCCTGGGTCAGCATGGCGTGCCGATCGGCGAGTTCGTGCAGAGGTTCAACGAAGCGACCAAGGAGCAGGCCGGGACGATCGTCCCCGTCGAGCTCTATGTCTATGCCGACCGGAGCTTTGACTTTATTGTCAAGTCGCCTCCCGCGGCGGTGCTTGTTCGCAAGGAAGTTGGCCTTGCCAAGGGAGCGCAGCTTCCCGGGACCGAGGTCGTCGGCGAGATCAATCGTGCTCAGCTCGAGAAAATCGCCCAGATCAAGATGGAAGACCTGAATGCGAGCGACATGGATGCCGCGGTGAAGATGATCGAGGGAACCTGTCGGAGCATGGGAGTCAATGTCGTGGAGACTGGGGGGGGGCCGATTTCTGTCGAACCTGCTGACGCTGACGCCGACGCTGACGCCGACGCTGGCGCCGACGCCTCCGCCGACGACAGCGCTGCAGCCGATGACGGCGGGAGCGAGTCAGCTGAAGCACCCACTGAGGGTGATGCGGCCGAAGAATAATACAGTAAGTAGAACAAACAAGAGTTTATTGGTTTTGATCAACTCTCCGCCGGGAGGGCAGGTAATTACCACGGTGTTTCCCTTTGAGTCCTCGCGGCTTATTTTGCAGGGGAGGCTAACTGTGGGAGAGAGCCAGAAAGGTTTTCGATAATGGCAAGTAAGAGTAAGAAGAATCGCCGCAACCAGGAAAAAGTTCCTGACGGAGCGGTGGGTGTCTCCCAAGCGGTTGGATCCCTTAAACAGTTTGATGGCGCCAAGTTTGACGAGACTGTTGAGCTGGCCCTGAAGCTCGGGATTGATCCGAAGAATTCAACCCAGATCGTTCGGGGCGCTGTCTCTCTTCCGCATGGTATCGGCAAGGAAATTACCGTGATCGCGTTCTGCGAGGGCGAGCTGGCTGAGGCTGCTAAAGAGGCTGGAGCTCTCGAGGCTGGGGGAGAGGAGCTTGCTCAGAAGATCCTGGATGGTTGGCTCGGTTTTGATGTAGCCATCGCCCATCCTTCGATGATGCGTTATGTCGGAAAGCTTGGCCGTGTGCTTGGACCTCATTCGAAGATGCCGTCTCCCAAGTCCGGAACCGTTACCGATGACGTAGTCGGAACGGTTAAGGATTTCAGGGCCGGCAAGGTAGAGTTTCGCAACGACGACCATGGAAATGTTCATGCGATCATGGGCAAGAAATCCTTCAGCGTTGAGCAACTTACCGAGAATGTCGAAGCCTTCATCGAACATATCAACAGCCTCAGGCCCACGTCGACCAAGGGGAATTACCTTCGGAAAGCGGTGATTTCAGCGACGATGAGCCCGGGAATCGCTCTTGATGTGGTCTAATCTTCAAAATATTCGGGTTTTTTCGTAACTTCTAGTGGGTTTTGGAATAGAGACCGTTGACTGAGGTCTGATCTTTCGTTAAAACCGGTCCTTTTCGTACCCATCCACAGGTAAATCCATGTCCAGGGAACTTAACGATATCATCACGAAAGACATCGAGACCCGTTTTGCGGGGCTGGATGGCTGTGTTGTATTCGATTATCAGGGTCTGTCTGCCGGAGACACGTTTGAGCTGCGCAGAAGATTACGGCAGGACGGGGTTCTGATGAATGTGGTGCAAAACCGCTTGAGCAAGCGTGTTTTTTCTGAGCGCGAGGACATCCCAGGTGAGTTCACGGATCTTTTCCGGGGGCCAACAGCCTTGCTGACAAGTGAGGAGGGGGCTCTCAGGGCGAGTAAGAGTATCGCCAATTGGCTCAAGGAAAATAAGGACTCAGTAGAGATCAGGGGCGGCCTCTTTGAGGGCAAGGTGCTCACCAAGGAGGAAGTCAATGCAATGGCCAAGATTCCCGACAAGGAGACGCTGCTCGCGCAGACGGTCGGGCTGTTCCTTTCTCCAGTCCAGTTTTTGCCTTCGGCAGCCAAGAGCCTGGTGTCTCACCTGGCCGGTTGCGCCAAGGCCCGTCACGAAGAACTTTCAGATTCTTAGATATTCATTTACGGCTCCTCATTCAGGAGCTTGATTCAGGAGGATTGCGAAATGGCAGACGAAGACGCCAAAACCGAAGAAGCCGAAGCCCCGGAGGCCCCAGCGGCTCCCGAAGAAGCTGAGGCTGCGACTGCTACAGCGGAAGAAGCTGTGGAAGACAAGTCCTACGGAGAAAAGGTCACCCAGATTGTCGACCTGTTTACCGGGTTGACCGTCATGGAGGTTCTTGAGCTCCAGGAGGCCCTTAAGGATAAAGGCATTGAGCCTGCTGCGGCTGCCGCTGTTGTTGCCGGTTCTGCCGGTGGCGGCGAGGCTGCTGCGGAAGAGAAGTCGACCTTCGATGTCATCCTCAAGAGTCCCGGCGCCAAGAAGATCCAGGTTATTAAGGAGGTCCGCGGGATCACCAGCCTGGGGCTGAAGGAAGCCAAGGCCCTTGTGGACGATGCGCCCCAGCCTGTGAAGGAAGGCGTAACGAAGGACGAAGCTGAGCAGTTGAAGGAACAGCTGGAAGCCGCCGGTGCGGAAGTCGAGCTGGCCTGAGACTGTTGGATTTCTTCTATGCGGATCAGCCGGGTTTTTCCCGGCTGGGCCGATGACGATGTGACTATGAGCATAGTGCTCAACTGAGCGGGGAGCGGCGATTCTGGGTCCGTTCCCTGGCCTTCCTTCCCAGTCGGGAGCTAGAAGCGGCAAGTCGTTTGTTCCCGGAGACGTTTACGCTCTACGTCTTCGAGACGATTCTGCGCGCGATGTGCTACCTGGCTGATGTCGGTGGAGAGAGCGGATTATTCAAGCCTCTGGCATGAAAGATAGCCAAGGTGGTTTGCGGGTCGGTCGGATCCTTGTGGGTCTCCCCGGCGGCGGATCGTCTTTCTTTTATGTCGATGTGATTTAGGCCCCTTCCTGGGAGTTTTATTGGGATGACCTTATTACCTGCGAAGACCTTTGGCAGTAGGCGGGATGCAATTGACGTCCCTGACCTCATGGAGCTGCAAGTCAACGCTTACCGCAAGTTCCTGCAGGCAGGAAAGCACTACACCGACAGGGACAACTTCGGCCTCGAAGCGATCCTGCGAGAGATATTTCCGATTCCCAGCTACGATGGGAGCCTGTCGCTCGAGTATGTCGGCTACGAGCTTGGCAGGCCGCGTTACGAGGAATCCGAGTGCAGGGATCTTCGCCTGACCTTCGGGCTCCCTTTCAAGATTCGCCTTCGCCTCGAAAAGGAAGAACCCATCGAGGAAGAGGTCTACCTCGGCGAGATTCCAAAGATGATCGGTGGGGGAGAGTTTATCGTCAATGGCGCCGAGCGTGTCATTGTCAGTCAGCTCCATCGCTCGCCAGGCGTCGATTTCTCTGAAGAGATTCATGCTGGCGAGAAGCGTCTTCATTCCTGTCGGGTGATCCCCGAGCGCGGCAGTTGGATCGAGCTGAACGTCAGCAAGAAAGATGCCCTGACCGTCAGGATCGACCAGAGCGGCAAGTTTTCCTCGACCTGTCTGCTTCGCGCTATGGCCGAGGAGTATTCAACTGACCGCCAGATTCTGGAGCTCTTCTACAAGGTCAAGAAGATCAGGCTTGTTGGCGAGAAGTGGGTGGAGAAGGTCATCGGGAGCGTATGCGCTGAGGACATTGTAGAGGAATCAACCGGCACGGTTATCGTTAACGCCTGTGAAGAGATCACCGAGACGATCGCCGAATCTCTCCTCAACGATAAGGAGAAGCGTGAGGTCGGTGGCAAGCCCCGCTCCATCAGCATCATCGCCGATGTTCAGGACCCGCTGATTCTCAACAGTCTTCGCGATGATCTCGCCAAGAACCATGAGGACGCCCTGATCCGTATCTATCAGCGCCTGCGTCCAGGCAACCCGGCCCAGTTGACCAAGGCCAAGGAGCTCTTCCACGACAAGTTCTTCAACTCCCAGAAGTATCGCCTGGGCCGCGTTGGACGTTTTCGGATCAACAGGAAGTTCAAACAGAAGGTTCCCGAGACCGAGATGACCCTCAAGCAGGAGGACCTCATCAACTCGATCCAGTACATCCTCACCCTGAGGTCCGGAGGCGGGCTGATCGATGATATCGATCACCTCGGCAACCGTCGTGTGCGGACCATCGGCGAGCTTGCCGGCGAAGAGTTCAGGAAGGGATTCCTGAAGCTCAAGCGCACCGTCCAGGAGCGCATGAGCATGATGGAGACAGACGCTCTGACGCCCCGCAGCCTGATCAATTCAAAGACGATCTCCAGCGCGATCGATTTCTTCTTCGGCCGCGGTGAACTTTCGCAGGTAGTTGACCAGACCAACCCTCTCTCCCAGCTTACCCACGAGAGACGTCTCAGT
>Ga0206680_10000811_pt1 | contig 11178 bp, 7 predicted proteins | sample M115012015metaG_FD_160124 | JGI IMG/M metagenome (GOLD analysis project Ga0206680, IMG submission 160124) | Ammonia-oxidizing marine archaeal communities from Monterey Bay, California, United States - M1 150m 12015 | ecosystem: Environmental > Aquatic > Marine > Intertidal zone | place: USA...
AGCAAATTTTTTCATCGATGAACTGGCGACAATCAAAGAACATGTCGAAGGTGCGGTGGCGAGCTCAGTCGCTACGGCAAATCGCCTCGAAGAGAATGGCATTACTGTATTCGATCTGAACGATGTTGAGGAGATTTCTGTCTATATCGATGGTGCTGACGAGTCGGACCAACAGTTGAACTTGATTAAAGGTGGTGGCGGAGCCCTCACCCGTGAGAAAATCGTTGCCGCAGTTTCTAGCCAGTTTGTCTGTATAGCGGATGAATCTAAACTTGTCAGTGTTCTGGGGGCTTTCCCCTTGCCAGTCGAGGTTATCCCGATGTCTACTAACTACGTCAAACGTCAAATTGCTGAAACGACTGGTGGCTCTCCAATTTTAAGAGATGGCTTTACTACCGACAATGGAAACCTAATACTGGATATCCATGGCCTCAAAATCAAAGACCCGAAAAGACTTGAAAATCAACTAAACAACATCGTCGGTGTAGTGACAAACGGTCTATTTGCTGCTCGAGGTGCGGACATTCTACTTCTAGGCACAGCCAATGGGGTTCAGGCCATAACCCCTTCAATTGATAATTGACTCTTCAGTCCTAGAGGAATAAAATCTACTGACGACTACCATGAATAACTTCACACCATACAGTGCCTTGCTAGGCGGAATATTGATAGGACTCTCAGTAGTGCTTTATTTCTACACTACGGGTAGACTAGCAGGAGTCAGCGGTATAGTCGAAAACGCCATCACTAAAAAAGCCAATAGAGTATCCAATACCCTTTTCCTATTAGGACTGGTATTAGGACCGATACTGTATTGCTACGCCAAAGAACCATTAGCTATTGCATTGACCCTGCCTGACCACTCCTTTAGTATAACCGGGTCATACCCATTAGTCATTATAGGTGGACTCTTGGTAGGCTTTGGAACTCGACTTAGCGGCGGCTGCACATCCGGGCATGGCATATGCGGCATTGGCAGACTATCGATTAGCTCTGTGATTGCTACAGTAGTCTTTCTTGTCGTTGCAATGATCACAGTGACAATGCTTCAACAATTTGGGATTTATTTATGAACGATAAAGTGATCTCATTATTATGCGGAGTTATTTTTAGCTTAGGGCTTGTCGTATCCGGAATGACAAATCCATCAAAGGTCATTGGCTTTTTGAGTATTACACATAACTGGGATGCCTCTTTAATGTTCGTTATGGGTGGTGCTATATTGATTTTCGCACCGTTCTTTTACTTCTTGAAGAGTAGGGAAGTGTCTGCACTGGGCATGAAGATTGAATTACCTTCAAAGCAAGACATAGATAAAAGATTGCTCATCGGTTCAGCCTTGTTTGGGGTGGGCTGGGGCCTTGTAGGATTATGTCCTGGTCCGTCAATATCCGCCTTGACCAGTCCGGGAATATCCGGCTTTGCGATGTTCGATCCTATTGTAATAATATTTTTATTTTCTATGGCAATCGGCATGTTAGTCAATCAAAACTTAGTGCAGAAAACAATTCAGAACAAGAATTAAATAAATGATTTTGGAGGCTGTATGTCACATCAAACTCTAGATATGTGCGGGTACAGCTGTCCGATGCCTATCCTAAAGACGAAGCAGGCACTTGCAAAAATGGACATCAAGGAGACGATTAAAGTCATATGCACCGACAAGGGCTCAAAAAAAGATTTTGTCGCCTTCTGTAACCAGTTGGGACACACATTAGTCTCTCAAGAGGATGAAGGAAATAAGTTCATTTTTTATATCGAAAAAAACTAACAAACTGGAGATTTATGCCTGAATCTAATGAAATGACACTGATCGCCTCTAAGGGCACGCTTGACTGGGCCTATCCTCCACTAATTCTGGCATCTACCGGTATTGCAATGGGAAAAGAGGTGTCCGTATTTTGTACCTTCTATGGCTTGAATCTTTTACTTAAAGATTTGTCGCATCTTCGAATATCGCCCCAAGGAAATCCAGACATGCCCATGAAAATGCCATTTGGACCTAAATGGTTTCAAGGAATTGATTTTGGACCAAAAATTCCAAATATCATGTGGAATATTCCCGGTTTAGAGTTGTTTGCAACCTCAATGATGAAAAAAACCATGAGGAATAACGGCATCGCCACAATTGAGGAGCTGAGAGGGATTTGCATCGAAATGGGTGTTAAATTCATCGCCTGCGAGATGACAATTGGCATGTTCGGATTTGCAAGAGAGGACTTTATTGAGGGAATAGAATTTGCCGGTGCTGCCACCTATCTTGACGTCGCTCATACCTCCAATCAGGACTTATTTATTTAGGTCTAGCTTTACTCGGCTATGTATTACCCCAGACGTCAAACGGAACTTGGTCAGTCATAATATTTAATAGAGTAAATCAATTCTTTTAAAAATCGTAAACCAGATTATTCTCAATCGTGCCCAACACGCTATCCAGCACATTGATGACCGACGGACTATCAGCAAACGCTACTTCGTTGTCACCAACCTGTTCGGATCCATAATCCTGCGAATTACTCTGAGCGGGAGATGAATCCGAGAAGAGCTGATCAGTATTTCGTGAATCCTCTAGCTCAGCTAAAACCTCAAGACTGATCCTGTCATTTTCCAGACTTGATAAGGAGTTCTGCTGATCGCTTCGTGAACTCTCCGTCCGGGCCATTAAGCTCTCAGTATCAATTAATTCAAAGTCGCTCTCTTTCATGTCGCTGTACTCAATTAACATGTCCTTGACGTGCTCCATTGCCTCGGCCCTTTCAACGTAAACACCGCCAACCTGTTCGATGACTTGTTTTACCTCGCTCGAACTTGCCTGCCTTAGGTCGAGCTCAATATCGGCGAGATTTATGCGCATCTGTTCGGTAATGGTAATGCCGTCGCCCGGATTGTAGTTTGCGTCTAGGGATTGCAGGAAGATCGCCATATTTTCCAGGTAGCCATCACTAAGATTGGAGCGCTCAACGTCAGCAATGTCCTGCAAGAAGGTTCTCCCAGAGATAACGTCCTCGGCGGTCGCTGTACCCAATACCACGCCACCCACCTTGAAGGTGATGTCGTCACCGTCTTGGTAGTTGAATAGACCCTCTTGGTTTGTTAGGCCGCTCATGCCGGAAGAGGTAACATACTCAATCCCCCTGACAACTCCGTCGATCAAAACAGAGGCCGTCGTTGTAGTCGTTGCGCTGCCATTCGATTCGGTAACCGTCACCGAGCCATTAGCCGTGAAATTAAACGGTCCGGTGTTCGTCAGGGTGAAGATTTGCGCCTCACCGGATACAACACTACCAATAGTAAAGGCATTACTCGAGACCGTAACAGCGTCGCCATCACTATCGGTAACCGAGGTACTATCTGGTAGGGATGAGATAGTGATATCTCCCAGACTTTCGCTGCCATCGGTATCAGCAAGCGTGGCGGTCGCTGAAAACTTCCTTTCGAAGTCTGTTGAATCTGAGACGACAACGGAACTAAAATTATTGTAAGTGATGTTGCCGCTACCTCCTGTTCCATTGAAGTAAATTTTGTTTCCACCGCTAGTACTGCTATAAATATCAGAATTAATCACCAACGTATCTGTTCCGCCGCCACCGGCTACCGATGTATTTGTTGCGCCGCCCCAGCCCTTGATATAGACAATGTCATTACCGCTACCGCCACTGATTGAGCCAGCGTTCGAACTTGCTGAGTCTCTTACCTCGATATAGTCAGCTGAACTGGTCCCATCCGTTGTCGTATTCGCAGGTGCAGTACTCACAATGGCGTTCAATCCACTCGCTCCTGATGGTACAGAGACGCTCGTAGCCCCTGAAAAACCACTTATTGAGAGCGCCAAGGTTGCCGCAGAGGCTTTGGTATCGCCAGCGCCGTTGTTTTCGTACCAGGCAATGGTGTCGTCATTATAGGAGGCCGAGACGATATCGAGATCGCCATCACCATCCATGTCGGCCACATAAACATTGCGGGCGCCGTTGGCATTGGTGTCAATGTTGGCGGCGCTCCAGGTCGGGTTCGCGGCGCCATCGTTCTCGTACCAGGCAATGGTGTCGTCATTGATGGAGGCTGAGACGATGTCTAGATCACCATCACCATCCATGTCGGCGACGTATACATCCCTCGCATAGTCAGCGCTGGTGGCGATGTCAGCCGCCGTCCAAGTGGGATCAGCAGCGCCATCGTTCTCGTACCAGGCAATGGTGTCGTCGTTAACAGAAGCGGAGACGATATCGAGATCGCCGTCGCCATCCATGTCGGCAACGTGCACACTCTGGGCACCGTCGGCATTGGTGTCAATGTTGGCGGCGCTCCAGCTTGGATTGGCGGCGCCGTCGTTCTCGTACCAGGCAATGGTGTCGTCGTACCTGGAGGCCGAGACGATGTCGAGATCGCCATCGCCATCCATGTCGGCGACCTGCACATCAAAGGCGCCACTAGCACTGGTGGCGATGTCAGCCGCCGTCCAAGTAGGATCAGCAGCGCCATCGTTCTCGTACCAGGCGATGGTGTTGTCATCGATGGAGGCCGAGACGATGTCGAGATCGCCATCGCCATCCATATCGGCGATGAACACACCCTGGGCGCCATCCGCGCTGTCGGCGATGTCAGCCGGCGTCCAAGTGGGATCAGCAGCACCGTTGTTCTCGTACCAGGCGATGGTATTGTCATTCCGTGAAACCGAAACGATGTCGAGGTCGCCGTCGCTATCCATGTCGGCGATGTACACACCCCTGGCATCGTCGGCATTGGTGTCAATGTTGGCGGCGGTGAAGCTGGGATTGGCGGCGCCATCGTTCTCATACCAGGCAATGGTATCGTCCAAGCCCGACGCTGAGACGATATCGAGATCGCCATCGCCATCCATGTCCGCGACGTAGACATCCTCAGCCCCATCCGCGCTGGTGGCAATATTACTTGCGGTAAAGGAAATACTGTCGTCATCGGTGATCGTTAGTGTTCCGGTAGCATCACTGATGGTTGCGTTACTAGAGGGATTGGAAAGAGTCAGCGTCGCGGTTTCATTGTTCTCGGGTTCACTGTCTGCAAGAACAGGAACGGTAAAGGTTGCCGTTGTATCTCCAGCACTGATGGTTACTGTGCCGCTAGAAGAGGTGTAGTCATCACCGGCGCTGGCATCGTTGTGGAGATTGATTTCAGAGGCATTCGATTCATACCAGGCAATGGTGTCGTCGGCAGTAGAAGCGGAGACGATATCGAGATCGCCGTCACCGTCCATATCAGCGACATGGACATCCCTTGCACCGTCGGCATTGGTGTCAATGTTGGCGGCGCTCCAGCTTGGATTGGCGGCGCCGTCGTTCTCGTACCAGGCAATGGTGTCGTCGTCTCGAGAAGCCGAGACGATGTCGAGATCACCGTCACCGTCCATGTCGGCGACATGGACATCCCTTGCACCGTCGGCATTGGTGTCAATGTTGGCGGCGCTCCAGCTTGGATCAGCAGCACCGTCGTTCTCGTACCAGGCAATGGTGTCGTCACCCAAAGAAGCGGAGACGATGTCGAGATCGCCGTCACCGTCCATGTCGGCGACATGGACACCCCAGGCACGATCAGCACTGGTGGCGATGTCAGCAGCCGTCCAAGTGGGATCAGCAGCACCGTCGTTCTCGTACCAGGCAACCGTATCGTCTACGTCAGAAACGGAGACGATGTCTAGATCGCCGTCACCATCCATGTCAGCGATATGGACATCCCTTGCACCGTCGGCATTGGTGTCAATGTCTCCGCCGCCCCAGCCAAATCGATTGCCACCGACTTCTTCCTTGTACCAGGCAATGGTGTCGTCGTTAGCAGAAGCGGAGACGATATCGAGATCGCCGTCACCGTCCATATCGGCGACATCGACACCCCAGGCACTATCCGCGGCGGTGGTGATGGTAGCAGCACTCCAGCTGGGATTGGCAGCACCGTCGTTCTCGTACCAGGCGATTCCGTCGTCAACCCAAGAAGCGGAGACGATGTCGAGATCGCCGTCACCGTCCATGTCAGCGACATGGACATCCTTTGCACCTTCAGCACTGTCGGCGATGTCAGCCGCCGTCCAAGTGGGATCAGCAGCGCCATCGTTCTCTAACCAGGCGATGTTGGCGGCAGAACTGCCATGGCTGGCGGCGGAGACAATATCAAGATCGCCGTCACCGTCCATATCAGCAACATAGACAGCGTTGGGGTCACGAATAACACCCCAGACCTCGTCCCCTTTGCTGACAATGTCGGCGGCAGTAAAGGACAACGAATCATTGGAGCTCGCGTAATCGACCGTAACATCCGAGTCTGAAGCTGCAGACAATGTCACCGTAAAAGTTGCATTAGCTGCACTCTCATCAGAGCTGGTGACATCGTTAATTGAGAGCGTTGGGAGGTCAGCAGTCGTAAAAGAAAGACTCGTTTTATCGGTTATCCCTGCATAGGAATTACCAGCTGCATCATCAAAGCCAGTGGCGGCTATTTGGACGTAGTATTCGGTAGAAGAATCAAGATCACTGGAGGGATTGATGGTGATCTGCGTGGTGCCGGTGCCGGTGACTTGACTACTGGTAACGGCAATCGTCTCCACGGTTGAATCATCGGATGCTTTATAGATAACGATATTGCCGCTCTCAACATCCACCGCCTCCGAGAAGTTAAGGACGATATTGCCCCCAACTGCAACCGCTGTTGCGTTGTCGGCAGGAGAGGCGCTACTTAGGGTTGGAGCAGTGGTGTCAGCAGTCGTGGTGTCAGACGTCGAGGTAGTGGTTGTAGTCGTTGTAGTCGCTGCATTATTATCATCTAACAATACTGTCTCATCGACTTGGTCGATGGCATCTGAGATTGTTTCGAAAGAGGTTGTAGGGACCAGCTCTTCGGCGCTTCGTTCGATGGTTGAGATTCCCTCAACTATCTCATCATCGACATAATATTCGACGGTGTCACGCTCTTTATCATACTCAATCCTAAATTCAGCCTGGTCTATTTCAATCAAATCAGAATTGTCTACATTGAGTGTAGTTGTTAATGGCACTTCAGAGGCAATTGGAAGGGCCACCTTCTTGGTTGTTTCACCGGGAAGAAAGACTAAATTATGGGTAAAACTATTGGGGTGATCCGAGATCGTAACCTCAACCGAGAAAGCTTGCTCTGATGGCTCTGAGATAACAAAAGACAAGTTAGTGTTGCCGTCTTCGATGACGACTTTATTTACACTCAGTTTTATTTTCTCAGCCATTATAGGTTTACATTATATTTATCTTTGGGAAGCGTGTTGGTTCATATCAAAGTGTTGAAGTAATAATCCCATACCATGAAGGACTCTGTATTTTGCCAATATCAAGTCGTATCGGTTTTCGATTTCCTTGATTTCTGCATCAAGCTTTTGATTGTTGCGGTGAATTAATTTTTCGAATGATATTGTTTCTACTTCAACACGTTCTTTGTATGAGTTAGCGATAGATGTAGTCTTCTTTTTAGCTTCTTCGATATATTTTTGAGCCTGGCTTAAAGCTTTGTAGGCGGCATATGAAAGCTTCATGCTGGACTTTACCTCGCGCTCTTTGATGTCACAAAGGGCTTCCGCCTGAGACACCTGGCTTTTGTATTTTTTGTTGTAATGAATATTGTTATTGTTGCCGAATAAGTTATATGTAACATTAACCATAGCTGACAATACACGTTCACGTTTTTCTGTATTTTTCATGTTCTTCTGCCAGTCAGCTGAGAGTTCAAATTCAACCTCGGGATGGTCCCTTGAAAAAGAGCCTTTGTACTGAGCTTCAGCCTCTTTGATGTGCTCTTTGCAGGCAAAAATGACCGGGTGATTTTGAGTGGCAAGTTTCAGTGCACCTTCCCTGCTTTGAGGCATTTGATCTTTTTCAATATCACTATATTTCATCCTCGATAAAGGTGGAAAACCTCCTACAGTCTCTTCATATAAGCTAATTTTGTCTTTTAAGTTGTTGAGTGCATTGATATTGTTATTATTGGCCATTTCATAAGCCAACAAGACTAAGGAGTGGTCTGTGGAATTCAAAACTCCTGATTCCAGCTTTTCGGATGACATCTCGATATTAATCAAAAGGTCGCCAAGAGCTTTATTTGATAAAGCTGCAATTTCATCCAACTTTAATATTTCCAAGAATAGCTCGATTGTTTCTAGGGCGATATTTTGTTTTGCTGATGAGAGCATAAATCTCTTAGCCTTATAAGAAGCCCTGTGCCTCTCGATTTCAGACTCGGCGTAATAACCGTCAAAGAGTTTATGCTTTAATTTTATTCCGGCATTATATTTATCCATATCCTTGATGTTAATTGATGTGTAATCAAAATTTCTTTGACCTCCAGCACCTCCGTATAGGTCCAAGGATGTATTAGGGAATTTTTGTGAAGAGAATAAATCTTGAATCTCAGACTCTAATTCATAGTGAATCTTCTTTATTTCGGGGTTGTTTTCAACCACATGCGCAACCACCTCTTTGAGCTCTATTGCCTGGGTTAAGCCGACCTGCATGAATAATAATACAAATAATGCTGTTTTAATTCTCGACATCCGGTTACCTTTCATGCATTGAATTATGTTTTGCCCTTAGAACTGGCTTTAATAAGTAGTCTAGCACCGTTTTTTTACCGGTGATTATATTCACACTTGCGGTCATTCCAGGAATGATTTCTAAGCGCTCTTTTTCCAGCTCTATGTAGTTTACATCGGTCCTAACCTTAATCAGATAATAGCTTTCATCTCTATCCACTACCGTATCTGCGCTAATGTATTCTAGGTTGCCTTTGAGTCCTCCATAGATCGCATAGTCGTAGGCAGAAAACTTAACAATGACGTCCTGACCAGGACTAAGAAAACCAATATCTACCGGCCTTATTCTCGCCTCAATCAAGAGCGCGTCATCGATAGGAACAATTTCGATCAAATCTTCTCCCGGCTGAATTACTGAGGATATAGTGTTCGCCAAAACACGTTGCACAATGCCGTTGACAGGGGAGCGAATTAGGGTTCTGTCGACCCTGTCTAGGGCAACAACTTCAGACTGCTCAAGTATTTCAATCTCAGCCAAAGTAGAGTTTAGTTTTTCCTGTGCTTTGTTTCTCATCGACAGATTTGAGCTGTCACGCTCATTGAGCGCTTCAGTCTTGAGGGTTTCAATTTGCTGTGCTTTGATTTCAGCCTCAAACAATTGTCCTTCAATATTATTTAACTCTTTCTCTAGAGCGATCAATTCGACTTTAGACACCAAATCCTTATTTTGCAAATATTTATATATTTCTTTTCTAATCGACAGATTTGAGCTGTCACGCTCATTGAGCGCTTCAGTCTTGAGGGTTTCAATTTGCTGTGCTTTGATTTCAGCCTCAAACAATTGTCCTTCAATATTATTTAACTCTTTCTCTAGAGCGATCAATTCGACTTTAGACACCAAATCCTTATTTTGCAAAGATCTATATATTTCGAGCTCTTCTTCGGCCAGCTTTAAATTTTTCCTCAGGTTGTCGGCTTTTCCGCTGAATTCAGCAAAATTATTATCAAGTTTCTCGATGCGGTTTTCGTAGGTCAGCTCTATCGACTCCTTTTCCTTCTCTCTAGTGGCGAAAAAATCCATCTCTTGCTGTGTAATAACTGGAATCTCATTGATCAGATCAGCCGAAAATACCAATGGCTCGTCTTTGAGTTCACTTGAAAAGCTTTCTTTTTGGGCTTCCAGTATCAACAATTTTTTTCTAATTTCCTCAAGCTCTTTTTCGGCCAGTTCTAATTTTTTCCTCAGGTTGTCGGCTTTTCCGCTGAATTCAGCAAAATTATTATCAAGTTTCTCGATGCGGTTTTCGTAAATCAGCTCTATCGATTCTTTTCCCTCTTGCCTGGTAGCAAAAAAATCCATCTCTTGCTGTGCAATAACTGGAATCTCATTGATCAGATCAGCCGAAAATACCAATGGCTCGTCTTTGAGTTCACTTGAAAGGCTTTGCTTTTGGACTTCCAGTATCAACAATTTTTTTCTAATTTCCTCTAAATTCGATTTAAATTTCGTATCGTCAATAACCAACAGGACGTCATCTTTTGATATCCTGTCTCCAGAACTTATCAAAACCTCGGAAACGATTCCTCCCTCAAGGCTTTGCAATTTCTGTAGCTGTTTTGATGAAATGACCTTCCCATCACCCTTGGTGATTTCGTCAACCTGTGCATTCGCAGCCCAGTAAATAGCAAAAATAAAAAACAAAAAGATAATTAATATTAATTTTCTGGCTCCCTTGGGGGATGACAACAAAAGTGCAGTGCTTTTTTGCGAAATAAAAGCAAAGTCTTGCTGATCCATCAGTTCTAAATCATCTTTTTTTGCTTGTTTAGGCATCAGTGCCTCCCTCCTGGACAGCTTTCAGGATTTGCTCTTTTGAGCCAAAATTGACAAGATTGCCATTACTAACAACAAGAATCTTTTCAACTAAATCCAATAGCGATTTTCGATGCGTCACGAGTATTAAGGTTTTTCCTTGAGTGAAAGAGGAAAGACTCTCTTTTAACACTTTTTCTATTGCATTATCTATTGCACTTGTTGGTTCATCTAGCAAAACGAATCGCGAATCAGATAACAGAGCTCTAGCAATTGCAACGCTCTGACGCTGTCCATTTGATAATCTTTCCCCACCCTCGCCAACGTTCATATCAAAACCTAGGGGATGGCTTTTAACGAATCCTGATAAACCCGACATTTTTGCAACCGAGAGAATCTCCTCGTCTGTTGCCAGGGGTTTTGAACAGATAATGTTTTCTCTCAGGGTTCCATAAAAAAGGATGGGTGATTGATTGACATAGCTGATATTTTTTCTTAGCTCAAAAGGATCAATCTGATTGATATCTAAGTCATCAATTCTTATCTCCCCAGAATCTGCATCATACAATTTTAGTAATAATTTCAAGATGCTCGATTTACCTGATCCGACAGGTCCTAATATGGCAAGGTGGTCTCCTGGATTTATTTCAAATGATAAGTCTGTTAGCGCGCTTTTCTTCTCGCCAGGGTAAGTAAAATTGACTTTATCAAACGACACGCTTCCATCAAAATGTTTAGGCTGAATATATTTTGTACTCGCTTTGCGCTCATCGTCTTGCTGCATAATTCCATCTAAGGTTCTAAGTGCAGCTTTAGCATGATAGTACTTGGTAAAAATACTTGAGGC
>Ga0206680_10000823_pt1 | contig 11099 bp, 9 predicted proteins | sample M115012015metaG_FD_160124 | JGI IMG/M metagenome (GOLD analysis project Ga0206680, IMG submission 160124) | Ammonia-oxidizing marine archaeal communities from Monterey Bay, California, United States - M1 150m 12015 | ecosystem: Environmental > Aquatic > Marine > Intertidal zone | place: USA...
GTGGGGGAGTTCACCAGGCATGTTCGCGACATCCTGGAGACGACCTTCGCGACACTGCGCGTCAGGGGACAGATCGGCAATTTTACCCGTGCCCAGTCCGGGCATATCTATATGACCCTGGTAGATGACGAGGATGGCGGGAAGTCGCGGATTTCCAGCTCTCAATTGAAGGTGGTCATGTGGAAGGGCCAGGCGGCGAGGCTTCGTTTTGAGCCTGAGACAGGAATGAAGGTCGTGGTGACGGGCAAGGTGACGGTCTACGAAGCCAGGGGTGAATACCAGGTGACCGCTGACCGCCTCGAGCCGGAGGGAGTGGGAGAGCTCCAGCTCGCCTTCGAACAATTGAAGCGTAAGCTCGAGGCTGAGGGGCTCTTCGCCCCCGACAGGAAGATGGAGCTGCCCTTTTTCCCGGCCAGGATCGGACTGGTTACCTCGAGGACGGGCGCGGCGGTGCGTGATTTTCTCGAAACCCTTGACGTTCGCAACCCGCGATCCCGGGTTCGACTCGTTCCAGTTCGCGTCCAGGGCGAAGGCTCGGCCGCTGAGGTTGCGCGGGCTCTGGAGCTGCTCCAGGGAAGCGCTGCAGGGGTGGATGTGATCGTGCTGACCCGTGGAGGCGGGAGTCTCGAGGACCTCTGGGCATTTAATGAGGAGGTGGTAGCCCGAGCGATTTCCGAAAGCACGATTCCAGTCGTCTCAGCGATTGGGCATGAGGTCGATTACACAATAGCGGATTTTGTGGCGGATTACCGCGCGGCCACTCCGACAGCGGCCGCCTCCGCTGTGACCCCGGATTTGCGGGAGATCGTCTCGCGTATGGATGGTCTTCGCCGGCGCCTGGCCATGGGGCTGAGGTCGTGGTCGCAGCGGGGAGAGGCTGAGCTCGCGCAGAAGATGTCTACACGGTATATGTTGAATCCGCAGCTGGTGGTCGAAGAGAGATTCGAACATCTCGACAGGGGGCTGGGAGAGCTCCAGTCACTGACCCGTGGCCGGCTGGGCCAGCTGGAGAACACGCTGGCTCTTCTCGGCTCAAGGCTCGAGACCTTGAATCCCTACGGAGTCCTGAAGCGCGGCTATTCCGTGGTGCTCGATGCTGACGGGAAGACGGTAACCGGGGCGGATGAGCTGAGCGAGGGAGATCTCCTTCGCCTGCGGCTTGAGCGGGGTGAGGCGAAGGTCCGGGTTGAGGATGCAGGACAGCGGAACTGAAGAAGATCGAACTTACGAAGGAAGCGAGATGGCAAAAAAAGCGGCGAAGAAAGACAAGGCCCCGGATTTTGAGGGTGAGTTGGAGAAGCTCGAAGAGGCGGTCGCCAAGCTTGAAGATGGTAGTCTGACCCTCGATGATGCCATCTCCCAGTTTGAGAGCGGCTTTAAATCATGGCGCCATTGCCAGGATTTGCTCGAGAAGGCCAGGAAGAAGATCGAGGTTCTCTGCGAGGAGGCCGGCATTGCCGGCGAGGATGGAGCTTCCCTTTCCTGGGAGGATGCCGGTTCGGGCGAGGCTGGGCTGGATGATGAATAAACTGACCGGAGATTCTTTTGATGGGGAAATTGAACCCGTGGTCATTAGCTACGAGAATAGGCCGTATCCGGTTGGTCGTTTCGGACTGCGGCTTTCACTGAAGCCGCGGGACAGGAGATGAAGGCGCTACTTCAGAGAGTCAGGACCGCCTCGGTTGAGGTCGATGGGGAGGTCGTCAGCTCGATCGGAGCCGGGATGCTGGTTTTCCTTGGGATAGGAAAAGGTGATAGCGAGGAAGCTGGAAGAAAGCTGGCTGAGAAGATTGTCGAGTTGAGAATTTTTCCGGATGAAAAGCATTCCATGAACCGTTCCCTGAAAGATATCGGAGGGGAGCTCCTGCTGGTTTCCCAGTTTACCCTCCAGGCCGACTGCCGCCGTGGGCGCAGGCCATCCTTCGTCGACGCGGAAGATCCAGCGCGGGCGGAGGAATTATACAGGGTCTTTGGTGAGAATCTTCGGTCCAGCGGGATCGAGGTTGGAGAGGGAGTGTTCGGAGCTCATATGAACATTCGGCTCGATAACGACGGCCCGGTCACGATCCTCCTGGACAGCGGGTCGCTTTCCCGCTCTGGCGGGAGCGATTGAATGTACGATACCAACCGCAAGGAATTCCGGCAGGAGCTTGATTACTACATCATCCTGGGAGTCAGCGAGACCTCCACCCGGGATGAAATCCGCAGTTCCTACAGGCGGTTGGTCCTCGATGCGCACCCTGACAAGAATCCCCAGAGGCGCGAATGGGCGGAGCATAGGATCAGGCTTCTTATCGAGGCCTACGAGATCCTGGGAAACGATGAGAATCGCCGGGTCTTTGATATCCATCGCAAGGCGGCGTTGAAGGTCCGAGGCGAGAAGGAGCCTTTCTATTTCACGAGAAAGACGCCTGGGGCGCGGGCCCTGTTGATTCTCTTTTACATGACCAATAAGCAGGAGGAGCAGGGCGCCGAGATTCTCGCTGAGATGGAGGAAGAGTTTGGCAGTGGATATCTCAAAGAGTATCTCTGCCGCGAGGACTACCTCGACAGTCTCTTTCTGCTGGCGGAGCATTACATCGCGAAAAAGAATTACCTCGGCGCAGCTGAGAGGTTCCGCGCCTTTTACCATCATGAGTGCAGGTCGAAATGCCCGCGGCATTATTACGACCAGGTGATTGGCCACCTCAGAAATCTCTATCTACGCAAGCTGCCCGGGACGCTCGCCCCGCTTCTACTAACCTCCTACCTTAGCGAAGCGGCCGAATTCGACCTCAAGCAGCCTGATGAGATCTTGCGTCTGCACTTGCTGGCGGACGCGGCGCTGGACAGCGGAAACCTGACGATCGCTCATCGAGCGCTCGAGAGTTGCGGCCGACTCGCTCCTGAGTCCAGAGAGCTGGTCGAGCTGCAGGTTCGTCTGGCGAGCCTGCGGGGGCACGCGTGCGCGGGAAAGAGTCCTAGCAGGCGCCCCGGAGCCAGTCGGGTGAGGGAAGGCCTTTGAGAAGGCTCTATGCGGTAGTACTCGCCGGTGGGCGCGGCGGAAGATTCTGGCCGATGAGCCGGAAAGACAGGCCTAAACCTTTTCTTCCTCTTGGCGGAGATGGTTCCTCGCTGCTGTCGCTGACCTGCCGGAGGCTGGCCGGGCTCCTCGACGGAGAAGACCGGATTTTTGTTGTGGGACAGGCCGACCACGCCGGCCTCATCCAGCAGGAGCTGCCAGATCTCGCCCCGGGAAACTTCCTGGCCGAGCCGGAAAATCGGGGAACTGCCGCGGCGATCGCGCTGGCGGCGCGAGCGGTTCTGCAACTGGATCCCGAGGGGCTGCTGCTGGCCTGTCCCTCCGACCATCTCATCTCCGAGTCTGACGAGTTTGCTCGTACGGTTCGATTCGCGGTGGACTGCTATGGAGACCTGCCCGCTGAAGTCGATCCAGCGACGGTTGTTCTTGGAGTCGATGCGGGCTCGCCTGATGCGGGCTTCGGCTATATTGCGTGTGGAGAGGAGCTTGCAGAGTTCGCTGGCCTGCAGTGTCACCAGGTCTCGAGTTACGTGGAGAAGCCGGACCGGGAGACCGCCAAAGCCCTGCTTGAGGGGGAGGGAGCGCTGTGGAGCACCGGGATCTTTCTCTGGAGCGCCTCGGGGTATCTCCGCTTGCTTGAGAGCTACCTGCCGGAGATCTGCGGGCTTCTCGATGGCTCAGCGCCTTCGGCCCCGGTGCAGAAGGTGTCGGTTGATCACGGAATTCTTGAAAAGGCTGAGAGCGTTGTAGTGGTCAGAGGTTCTTTTTCCTGGGCGGATATCGGGACCTGGGAGCGTTACGGAGCTCAGCTGAAGGCATCAGATGGAGGCAACCGCATTCGGGGGGATTTTGTCGGCCTGGACACTGAGGACTGCATCGTTCTGTCAGATCGAAGGATCATAGGTACGATCGGGGTGAAGAATCTCGTTATCGTTGAGACTGAAGATGCCATACTGGTCTGTCATCGTGATTCCGTTGAGCGGGTGAAAGACCTCGCCGAAGAGGCGGATCGTGCCGCTCGTTCCGAGCCTCCATCGAGGTGATGGGGCCTGGAAGCCGACCTGGAGAAGCAGGTGTAACGAAATGGGAAAAATCCTTGGAATCGATCATGGAGACAAACGCTTCGGTATCGCCCTGAGCGATGCGGGTCAGCTCATCGCTACTCCCCGCCAGCTCGCTACTGGAGAAGAGGCCCTCTGGGAAGCGCTCGGGACGTTCGTCAAAGAAGAAGACATCGAGGCTGTCGTCGTCGGCCTTCCCCTGAATATGGATGGGAGTGAAGGCCCGCGCGCCAGGAAGGTGATCGAGTTTTCACGGGAGGTCGAGAAGAGGACCGGCTTGCCGGTAAATACCTGGGATGAACGTCTGAGCAGCTTCGAGGCGGAGAACGCTCTTACGGAGGCCGGCATACATGGCTACAGACGAAAGGAAAGAGTCGATATGGTTGCGGCCCAGATCATCCTGCAGGGTTATCTGGACCATCTGAACAAGGAACCTCCGGTAATCGATGGATGAGGATCCAGCAGCTATTTTTTCTTTTGAATAGACCGCTGGAAGCAATCTTTAGCTTGCCCGAATAGGGCTCTGTGTTAGGATGGCAGGCTTGAAATTAAGAATAGGAACCAGATAGAAGGTCGGTTTACGAAGAATGGAAATAACCGAAATGACCCGTTCGGCCGTTGTCGAACAATTTGCCCGGAGCAAAGGCGATACGGGCAGCCCTGAGGTGCAGATAGCTCTTCTCAGTCAGCGCATCAAAAGTCTCACAGAGCACCTCAAGGAGCACAAGAAGGACCATGCGACTCGGCGTGGACTTCTCATGCTTGTGGGGCAGAGAGCTAAATTGCTGCGCTATCTTGCGCGTGAGAATTTCGAGCGCTATCGCACATTGATTGGCGAACTGGGGATTCGACGCTGATCCATTCGGCGCATGGCTTCCGCGTATCCTGGTCGATTGCAATCCTGTAGATCGACCTCTTCGCTGAATCCTGCTCCGATACCGAAGGCATCATCTAATAACAAATTAGCGCCCCATGCCGGGGATGAATAAAAACAGGCTGTCCGTAGCGGCCAGTCGGCAAGGCCGACTGAGAGTAAATTGCCCGGGGAGCTTTAAGGAGGCTGGAAGCAAAGAAAATTTGGAGAACGGGGTCTCGGAGAGCCGAGGCGTCTCGAGGTAGAAGGTAAGAATCATTCAGTATTAGTTCAGAAGAAAAAAGAAGACGATGACAGTAAGAGTAGAAAAAGAAATAGCAGGTAGAACATTAGTTATCGAGACCGGGAAAATCGCCCGCCAGGCGAATGGGGCCACGATGGTCCGTTATGGAGATACGCAGGTCTTTACCGCGGTGACCTCCTCCTCGGCAAGGTTCGGCATGAACTTCTTTCCCCTCACGGTTGATTACAGGGAAAAGACGACGGCCGCGGGAAAATTCCCCGGCGGCTTCATCAAGAGAGAAGGCCGTCCGACCACGAAAGAAATCCTGACCTGTCGTCTGATCGACAGGCCGATCCGTCCCATGTTTCCGGACAACTACACCAAGAACTCCGCGGTGGCAGATACGTCTGTAGCGGCGCAGGTCTTTTCGGTAGACCAGGAGAATGATCCTGATGTGCTGGCCGGCATCGCGGCTTCAGCGGCCCTCAGCGTTTCCGATATTCCCTTCCTCGGCCCCTTGGGGACGGTGCGAATCGGGTTGATCGAGGATGAGCTGATTGTTTTCCCCACCCACGAGCAGCTCAAGGAGAGCAAGCTTGACCTCGTCGTTGCCGGAACAATGGAAGCCGTCACGATGGTCGAATGCGGTGCAAAGGAAGTCTCCGAAGAGAAGGTGATCGAGGCTATCGCGAAGGCCCATGAGGTCATCTGCGAGATCGTTGAGATGCAGAACGAACTCGTCGCCCAGGCCGGCAAGCCCAAGATGGAGCTTGAGGATCTTCCGGACCACTCCGAGCAGACAGCTGAGCTCAAATCGAAGTATTTTGATGGTTTCCGCGAAAAGCTGCTGACCGAAGGCAAGCACGCCCGCAGCGGCGCGGTGTCCGAGTATATCTCGGCCTGCATGGATGAGGTCAGCCCCGAGCCTGAAGAGGGTGCCGAGGCGGACCCCTCGCTTCCCGAACGCGATCTCGTCAAGAAGCTCCTGCGCGGGCTCTCCGAGGAGGCTGAACGCGAACTTATCCTCTCGGGAACGAGAACGGATGGGCGTTCCACTACCGATATCAGGGACATCAAGGGAGAGGTCGGAGTCCTTCCCAGGCAGGTCCACGGTTCCGCGCTCTTCACTCGCGGCGAGACCCAGTCTCTTATTTCGGTGGCGCTTGGAACGGGCAAGGACCAGCAGATCGTTGATGGGCTTGGCGAAGAGTACCGTGAGCGTTTCACGCTTCACTATAACTTCCCGGCATTCTGCGTCGGTGAGTCCTGGCCCAATCGCGGGCCGAAGCGGCGGGAGATCGGTCACGGCAACCTCGCCCAGAGGGCCCTGGCCGCGGTCATGCCCGAGGAAGAAGACTTCCCCTATACCGTCCGAATTGTTTCGGATATCACCGAGTCCAACGGCTCATCCTCAATGGCATCGGTTTGCGGTGGAGTTCTTGGACTCATGGACGCCGGAGTCAAGATTCGCCAGCCGGTTGCGGGTATTGCGATGGGGCTGGTCAAGGATGGCGACAACATCGCGATCCTCAGCGACATCCTCGGCAGCGAGGATCACAACGGTGACATGGATTTCAAGGTTGCTGGAACCCAGTTCGGGATTACGGCCCTTCAGATGGACATCAAGATCACCGGGGTTAGCCAGGAGCTCCTGGGCCAGGCCCTGGAGCAGGCGAAGGCGGGAAGGATTCACATCCTCAAGGAGATGCTCAAGGCGCTCAATAAGCCGCGCGCCGAGATCTCCCCCTATGCCCCGAGGATTATCCAGATCCGTATCGATCCTGAGAAGATCGGCCTGATCATTGGACCTGGAGGCAAGATGATCAAGAGCATCCAGGAAGAGACCGGGACGACCATCGAGATCGAGAACGATGGAGTCGTGACGATCTGGAGTACCGACATGGACGGTGCCCAGGGAGCCCAGGCAAAGATCGAGGCCCTGACCGAGGAGGTCCAGGCCAACAGGATCTACGCGGGCAAGGTTGTTTCGATCAAGGACTTCGGCTGCTTTGTCGAGGTGCTTCCCGGCCAGGAAGGTCTTGTTCACGTCAGCGAGCTTGCGGACGGTTTTGTCGACAAGGTCGGTGACCTGGTCTCGATTGGAGACATCATCAAGGTCAAGTGCCTCGGCACCGACGACCAGGGACGCATCAAGCTGTCAAAGAAGGGCGCTGAGGATGGAGCTGGCGGTGGAGATTCTTCTTCTCCTGCCCCGTCTCAAAAGAGGGAGAGTTCCCGTGACGGAGGCGGCCGCGGCCGGCGCGACTGAGTCTGCCGGGACGTTCTCTAACGAGAGCAGCTGAGTCTTCTGTCCTTATAGTCCACCAGGGGGTGGCTGGGCGAAGGCGTGGATATTAGGTTGGCCAGGCTCAGAAGTAGTGTTTCTTTTTGAGGTAGAGCAGCAGTATCCCCGCCCCGGCCAGGGCTCCGCCCAGCCCGCAGAGGATTCCCAGCAGAACACCATCGCCGCTCTTCGATGCGGCCTTGGCGACCGGCTTCTTTCCGGACGCCTCTTTCGCCTGTCCATCGAGACCATAGATGCTCGCAGGCGCTTCTTTTCCCGCGGGAGCTGTCCCGGCCGCCGTGTCCGGGGAGGTTTTTGGGGTGCCGGTCTTTATCTTCGGCTCATCTTCCGGAGGCTTGACGGCGGCGGCCGCGGCTTCCTCTGATTGAATCCGACTGTCGAAGAGATTCAGATCTTCTTCGATCTTTCCGCTGGTTTTACCGGCAAGGAAGACCTCGCCCTTCCCCAGGTCATTCGCAAGCTTTTCGGCGGCTTTGAGCGAGAAGACGATATTCTCAGACCAGACCTCCAGCTCCTTCTTCTTCTTGGTCGTATTGAAGGGGCTCTTCGGACGGCTCTCCAGCCGGGCTTCGCAGCGGCGGTACGCCTTCTCGAATTCGAGAAGCAGGGTGTCGAGCTCAAACAGGTCCCCCTTGAGAGCTCTCAGATCTTTCTGGGCCTGCAGGATCTCGTTATAGAGGGTCCGCGATGCTTCCGGGCTTCCAGGCTTGTCCTTAAAACGCTCGAGCCGCTCGAGGAAACCCTTGCTCGAGATCATTCCCCTCTCGCAGCTCCTCCTCAGCTCCCCGGTATCGATCTCTGTTTCTCTCGCCCGGATGGCGGTCAGCGAATCAAAGCGCTTCTGGATGTCTTCCACCAGCGTACCGGGATCGATCTCGTCTTCGTTCCCCTCCCCATCCCCGGGGCTCTTGCTGTTTTCCTCTCCCGGCTTTGTCCTGGAGGGGACTGGCTCACGACGAATCCAGCGCTTTCCATAGCAGGTGTTGCAGGTCTCCTTGCCGGTGAAGCGACAGCTTGGGCAAATACCCGCCGGTAGCTCGGTTTTGCATTTATGATCGCCCTTGCCGCGGCAGCTGGGGCAGGGATAGGAGCCACCGCCGCCGCATTTCGGGCATCTCTTGTCCCGGACACCGAATTTTCCGTCACCGCCGCAATATCCACAGGAGATTTTTCCCGGTCCGGCTTCGTTGGGCTCCTCGGCATTCGGCTTATTGCACTGGCGGCAGGGCCGTCGCCCTCCGCCGTTACATTGGGGGCAGGTCTTGTAGAGCTTGCCTTTTCCCTCGCAGCTACGGCAGGCCATCTTCCCCTTGTCATCGCAATGCCGGCAGCGGACGAGATCTTCCCCGAGGGGAGGGTCGTCCTGAGCGTTGGCTTGCAACAGGAGGAAACCTGCTAGAATAGCAGTAAGGCCAAGCAGGAAAAGCGGGGAGTGTCGCATTTGCATCGTAAAAATCACGGATGACAGCAGCCGATACGCGTTTGTCACCTTCCGGGGCGTAAAAGGTTTAACTGCATAAGTTTAAACTCTACTGCCCGATCAGGCAACGAGGAGCGTGTGAGGTGGCTGGAGCTTTATTTTACGACTCGTCGGCGCTTTCAACTGCATCCTCCAGCCACTTGGCGAATTTGCTGCCGCTGGGCGGATCGGCGCCTTCAAATTTTGATATGACTGTCTTGGGATGATCCGGATGAACCAGGACATAGATCGGCAGGGCAAGTTTACCGGCCATTTGTTTCTGTAGCGCTGTAAAGGCGGTTTTCAGCTTCTCATCGGTGTGATCGGTATGCAGGCGAACCTCGACGGTCTTCTTCAACAGTTTCTCATGCTTCGGGAAGATGGAGACCTCCATCATTCGGCAGTTCACTCAGGTAAACCCAGTGAAGTTGATGAGGGCGAGCTTGCCCTCAGTTTTCGCCTTTTGCATTCCTTTCTCAAAGTTGTCTTTCACCAGGGTCCATTTGTCGTTTGCCCCGGATTCCCTCGCCGTGGGAGGGGGCGCCAGGGCGGCTGTGATGAAGTCGAGTTTTGCTCCGCTGCCGCAGCGGAAAAAGTAGACACCCAGGGTGACCACAGCGATGCCCGAAAGGATTCGCATCATCGAGATACCTTTGAAGCCGCGGTGCATGTTTACCAGGTAGGCGCCGGAAAGAAGAAAAATAACCGCCCAGGCCAGGAGGAACATCTGGCGGCTGATGATGAATTTTTCCCCGAAAAGGGCGAGGTCCGCATTGGAGAAGAACTTGAGCGCGGCGGCCAGCTCTATAAAGCCCAGGAACACCTTCACTGTATGCATCCATTCTCCTGAGCGAGGCATCGATTTGGTCCAGGCGGGAAAGAGCGCCAGGAGCACGAAGGGAGTCGCCATGGTCAGGCCGAATACGCTCATGCCCAGCAGGATCTTGCCGGTGCTGCCGCCTTCTGTGGCGGTGAAGGCGAGCAATCCGCCCATTACCGGCGCTGTGCAGGTGAACGAGGTAATCACGACCGTCGCGCCCAGGAGGAAGACTCCCAGCAGCCCGGTGCCGCCGCTGGCCTTTGAGGCGAGATTGTTGAGACCCGAGGGGAGGCGAATGGTGAAGAGATTGAAGAAGCTCAGGGCGAAGACCAGGAAAACCACGCCGAAGAGGAGATTCAGCGGCCAGTCCTGTGCGAAGCGGATGATGATTTCTCCAACGAGGAGTCCAACCACATTGAAACAGACGATGATTCCCAGTCCGTAACACAGCGCCAGCGGCAGGACCTTGCCCTCCCTGGCCTCGGCCTGCTTGGTGAAGAAGGAGATGGTGATCGGGATCATGGGATAGGTGCAGGGCATGACCAGGGCGAAGAGCCCTCCGCCAATCATCGCGAAGATGAAGGCCAGCAGGCCTTCACCGTCTGGCCCAGTAGGTGGGGGAGGTGCTGTGGCGGCCGCTGTTTCCTCCGTAACCGTGAATTCGACAGTGTGGGTCGTCGTAGTCGGTGGGTCACAGATGCCGGTTTTCTCATCGCAGGCCATGAACGACAGCTCGATCTCCAGGGTCTTCTGCCCCGGCGCAGCGTCTTTATCCACGCGGAGGGTTTGCCGGATCTCTCCGGTGTTCTTGAGTATGCTGTGGATTTCGGGGCCGGCTCCGAAATCACCCATGTTCTTCTTCTGCGAGGGAGGGAAGATGAGCTCTCCTTCGTCGGCGGCCGCCTGTCCGGAGGGAATCTTCAGCCCGAAGGGCCTTCCAAGCGGCGGGTCCGAAGGGCTGATGTGATCGGGGGCGTAGATGTACCAGCTCCCGGTCATCTCGTAGCGCACCACCAGCTCGGCGGTGCCGCCGCGTTTCACCTCCGTCGGTGAGAGCTCCAGCTTGAAGCTGGCATGTTTACCGCCGCCGCCGGAACCCTCGGGCGCAGTGCCCAGCAGACCTCCGAGGTCGATGCCCGCTGCAGGCTTCTTCTCCTGGGCGGCCGGGACTTCCGGCTTGACGGGAGCCGCTTCTTCCGTAGCCGCGGCGGAGCCGTCGATCATGGCGACAAGGTTTTTGTTCAAGGTGGCCTTGGGATCGCAGAGGAGGTCGCTGCAGGCCATGTAGCTCAGGGCGACCTTGACCTCGAGCTTTCCCGCCGGCGCATCCTTCGG
>Ga0206680_10000842_pt1 | contig 10998 bp, 7 predicted proteins | sample M115012015metaG_FD_160124 | JGI IMG/M metagenome (GOLD analysis project Ga0206680, IMG submission 160124) | Ammonia-oxidizing marine archaeal communities from Monterey Bay, California, United States - M1 150m 12015 | ecosystem: Environmental > Aquatic > Marine > Intertidal zone | place: USA...
CCACTCCAATGGGTTCGCCCACTACCTTGCCATCAAGGTGGCACTGAAAGATAGGGTCTTCTTTTGAACGGATAGTTCTACTCATCATCCGTATCTTTTTACCAATTCTTCTTGAGAGTTCCCGAAGTACCACTTCTTCGAGTATTGTCCCCCAGCGTACTGCTTCATTGTCCGATAAATCTGGTGGCGGTTTCGCTCCAATTTTCTGTTGCCATAATTCAGTTGGAGCAGACTTAATTTTGTATTGGTCACTTCCTCCAATACCCATCATTCTTATCTCTGGATTCGCTTCATTTTTCATTCTATTATTCTCCCCTTTTCTATAATGTGTTTGTTCCCCATATGTTTGTTTAACACTCTTGCCATTTCTTTTCTTCTAGCTGTTGCCTCCTTTCCTATAGCTACTCGTTTTCTCATTGCTTTTGCATATGCATGAAGTTCACTGGGCAACAATCTGTGATGCCCTGTAATCAGCATATCTACTTCATCTTTAATTACGAATTTCATTTTCTAGCTTCTCTATGCATTTCTGCCAACCTCTTCATGTGGCCTTCTTTTTGTTCTGCCCAATGTTCCTTCCACTTTTTTTCATCCCACGTTACTTTATTTTTTTCTACGATTTCCCGAATATTTTCTTGATCATTCATAAGTTCCTCAATACTAATATTGATTCCTCAGACCAGAACTTTTTGGCAATAATTTCATGGATAGTCTGATCATCTTTCTTTAAACAATCTCCCACGCTTTTAATCATATTATCCAAGTCTGGTTTACTCATATGGCATTCACCTACCATGTCTAGCCTTTTCTTTTTAGACCAACTTTTAGGCATCATTAAGTGAAATTCCATATAGACTTTATCGCCTAATATAAATTTTTCTTTCTCTGCACAGGCCAACAATTCATCTTTAAACTTCCAATACTTAGCCACGCATTTTCTAGGAGGCGGCCATTTATCCCTGCGTGTCATGCGAGGCTTCGCCATGATATCGAGTTTACAAATCATTTTACAAATAGACCTACGAGGTCTGGATTAGTCTCTTCCATGAGGTCGATTTCTACACCGAAGCCTTGCAATTGTTCAGTAGACCAGCCCCCTAACTTTAAGGCCACTCCAATTGAAGGAGTTTTCATTGCTATTTGAGGGGAGAGCTTAATTACTTTACCACCAGAATTTAAATACTCTTGTATTTCATTTTTAAATTTTGATTTATCAAGCATGGTCACTTCTGTTACTTCTTCCTGAGTTATAAAATTTTTTGAAATTTTTGATCCTACTCCAAACTTCCCCCTACCTTTGCCAAGGGAAAAATTTTCACCTTTTTTTTTTCTCTTACTATTGGAAAGAATAATTCCACAATGCTTTGAACAAGCTAGTTGCCTTGAAGTCCGTGGAGGATACTTCTTTTTACAGACCACACACTCTTTGTCCTTTAAATGGAGTCGGATTAGATCGTATTTCGCTTGCCTACGTTTTTCATCATATGCTCTTGCACAAGAATTTTGGCAGAAACGTGTACGCAATCCAGTTAGAACTCCCCCACATTCAACACAAGGTTTGCGAGGCTTCTTCATACAGTAATTGACTCGGCAAGGTCAGCGTTTTCTTTTCCCCTTGTCACTATTATATCCATTGCATTCTTTTTTACTCTGTCCACAAGCTCATCATTTAAAATGTTGCAGACGATTGGAATCGATAACGAGGATTCAATAGCAACATCCTTTAATGTCACTCCAGATTTCTTCATTAATTCTCTAACAGTTAAAGACATATGTTCCTCTCTTATTTATTAAAATAATTAAAACAATTTATTTCTTCAATATTATATTAAAACAATTTTAGGAAAATAGCAAGGGTAAATATGCATTTTTATTCCCCAGGGATATCAGGGAATTAGGAGGGAAAATAAGGTAGGGGTAAAATTAATTTTTAAAACGAAGGGTGCGGCCATAGACTTTTTTAAACCAAGCTCTGGCTACTTGTAAGGTTTTTAATTCAGCTTGAGTTAAGCTCTTTAGCCATGCTTCTCTGTCTCTCTTTTTTAATCCACCCATCGGTGCGGCTCTCTTAATTGAAACCTTTAATCCTTTACTGGCTTTGGCTGGACCACCAGCTAAATCAACATAAGAACGAAGATATCTTTCGGCTGCTTCCATGTCTCCATATCTCAAGGACTGCTTGAAGTAATAAAGAGCATTCCCTTTATCTGTAGGTGTAAACCCTCCAGAACTTACATCACCCATTTTATCATTAAAATCTCTAACAAAACCACGGACTTTATAGTATGCGGCTTCACCCGGATCACTGGACTGAAGCAGTAGTTTGGACAGGTTTTTACCCCAGCCTCGACTTGGTTTACCTGTCCACCAATCATATGGTATACTTCCAGAAAATACTTTTGCAATGTGTCTCCAGCGATCCCGAATAGGTCGAGGATTAAAGATATCAGGCCAAGTAGCCACTCCTGTAGCTGTCTCGTAAAACACCTTGGCAGTAGGAGTTAACCCCCCGGTAAGCTTATTAATAGGAGCCTTCCACATTTCCTCGAATTGTTCACCAATTGTCTTACCTTGCGAATAATCAGAGAATGAATCGTGCAGACTCAACCATGATAATGCATCCGAGAACGCCCCGGAGAATCTCAGACTGACTACTTCTCCATCCTGCCAGATGTTAGGTAGCAGGATGTGCAACTGACCTCTTTCAAATTCTGAAAGTTTCTCTTCCTCATCTGGGAATAATGTATGGTTCCAGATAGCAACCATAGTTGTCATAGCTGCAAACTGTGCCATTCTGACACCAGCTTTTATCCCCACATTTACCCCAGTTCGTGCAGCTTTACCGGGAATAGTCTTCGCTATTCTTTTTGTTAGCTCCCTTCTGCTACCACTCGTTTCCTTGGCAGAGTTGGCAAGCAGACGTATGTACCGAGGAGTGTTGATTTCTGTCCAAGACCAGAACGGCATCAGGTGTTCACGAATAAACTGCCCTGCATGAGAGATGTTCCCATAATCTCCGATTAACTCTCTGGCTAGTTTTGCAGCCCTGTCATCATTGTCCTTTATCTGGTCTATCTCATATGATTTAGAAGCAGCATATATTTTATCTTTAGGATTCTCCGTAATTTTTTTCTCAAAATATCTGACAGCAGCCAGACGTAGAATATTCTCACGCAGTGTCGTGTAGTCTTTTGCATTTTTCCAGTAACCTTTTGCTAATTTCTTCGGCCCAGTTATTATATCATCTGCTACAGCCTCTATTCCCTCCACCCATGTTTCATCTTTCATGTTCGAGGGTCTGCCCTCGAAGAGCTTCTCATACATTCTGGAAAAATCATCTACCTCTGTAATTGCAAAGCCTGAATCAACTACCCCCTTCTTCCTCCACTTGGCAAGTTCCTTCTGTAATTCAGGACTTAATTTATGTTTCTTCAGGTCATGGAACAAGTCTTTCGCAGCCTGTTTTGCATTAGCTAAAATCATGGGATCAAAAGCAAAGGCAATATCAATGTCACCAGAAGAGTTATTCAGGTTGTATTTAATCAGCCTTTCAGGGTTTAAAAGAACCCACTTCTTCCAAGCTTGTAGAGTCCATGCAGAAACTGCAGCGATACCTTCATTAGGCTTCCTGCTTTCGTTCAGGGTCTTGGCAAGCTCTTTAGGAATGATCCACTCCTCGTCCTTCCCCTTGATTATACCCTCACCTATATCACCTTCTGTAACTTCAACACCCTCAGTTCTTTCTTTCTGGGTACGCTTCGGAAGCTTCTCACCTTTTTCAAGAGCTTCTTTATTTGCCTTTATCTTTTTGTCAGTTTTATCGACCTGTTCCAAGACCTCCTGTGCTACCTTGTCATTCAAGGTATAAGTATGGAACCAGACAGAGTCAGGGTTAGGTTTCCAGATCGTGTAATCCTTCCAATCCTCAGAGTTCCGTAGCAAATCATCTACTGTTGTTTCCTCTTCTTTTGCTTGTGCCTCTATTTCAGTAAACTTATTTTCTTCTACTTCAATTTTGTCAAGCAGTTTTTTAGTCTCAAGCTGGCTACGCATCATTGACATGACAGCAAACTCAGCATCAAGGTACGATGTGTTGTAATCCTTTGTACTACCAGTTCGGGCTTTCTGCCAGCCCTGTTTCTTTGTACGGATTCCAGCCTTCTGGGCATTCACATTAAAGTCACCCTTAAACTTGTCCTCCATTTGCATAAACTGGATGACTTGGTGATGATAATAAGCTTCATCATTCCTGAGTTCTTCCGAAAGTAGCCCTTCATCAATCAACTCATTCTTTAAATTATTCATCACCTCATTACGTTCAGCTACTGCCTTCTCTACAGTCTTGCCGGATTTAGTTTTTGTCTTCCGGGCTTTCTGTTTAAACCCCCTTAAATCCAGTTCAACTTGTTCAAGACTTTCATAACCAAAAGGTAACTCACCATCAATTGGCTTCAATACTCCCGACTTTAAATCCTTTATCATGTCAGGCAGGATTATGTTGTATGTAAAGATTTCCAGTTCTGCATCTGTCATCTTATCTATGAATTCATAGATATCCTGAAAGGTCTGCCACTGTGCATAGGATGGGACATCTTGGACTTGCCTTATATATTCCAGGGTCTGTCCAAATTTTTCGGGATCAAGATCAGGGTGGGAACGAGTGAAGATATTTTTTGCTCTTTCAGCAACATCTTTTACTGTATCCAAAGGGTTTGCTTTTTTATCCTTTACTTTTGCTTCATTAAACCTTTTTCTAACTTCAGCGAATTGTGATTCATCTATCACTTCCTCCATGTCAACTTCAATTTCTTTCTTCACTGGGGGCTGATCTATTTCCCTAGAAACAATACCCTTTGAAGTTACAGGGAAGGGAGTAACCTTTTTAACATCAGTCAGTGGATACCCATACTTCATCCCATCTTCTTTGATATCGAATTCTGAACCTTCTTCAACTAGGTGTTTGTCCTGATCCTTCCTGTAGATAATAGGCTCACCCACAGTAGCATATGCAACAACTTGAGGTTTACCCTTGCCTGTTCTGATGATACCAATCCTTTTACCCACCTGACCTTTCAGACTATTTGTATTGCGAGTTTCAATAGTCTTCTCACCAGATATTATCTGCTTAGTAAACGGCTGTTTGGAGTCATTAATGTTTATACCTGTAGTGGGTTTATCAGTCTCAGCTTCTTCAGAGAATCGGATTTCCTCCCCTGTTTTTTTAGATGCTGATTTCACAATTTGGGCTTCTCCAGTTGTTGGTTTTTTAGCAAGGACAAAAGCACCTACCTGTATAACTTCTTCAGCGGAAGCTAATGGAGTCCCTTTCTTTATTTCCACTCCATCAACAACCTTATCTTCTTTTGCATAAAAAGATGACTGCCTTTCTGGATTCATTCCCACCTGAACCCAATCAGGATCATTCATTAAATCATCAGCTTCAGCTTTTAAATCTTCGTTAGTTGAATTAACCCATTCACCTTTCATGGTTGCAAGGGGGTATTTACCCTTACCTTGTGCAATCTTTAATGATCCCGAAGGTTGGGTTTTAAAGGTTACGTTTATCAGCTTCGCTGTCCCAGCATAAATTGTAGCAAAGGAGGGGACATCTAAACCCTTAAAATGAGGGGTTATCGTAGCAACCCAAGTATCATAGTCTTCATAAGCAGGTATATCCAATCGATTCTCTACAGTATCACCATCTTCAATGACACCATCTTCGTTTAGTAATGCACCTTTCTTTAACTGACCTTCATTTATTGATCCTGCTACTTCAAGATTAGTCGCTGGCTCTGGGACTTTATCGAACTTTTCAATTGGAGCAATTTTGTCTACCTTCTCCTGATATTCTTCAAATGTAATTTCGCCAGCCTCTAAATCTTCTGCGGCTTGCTGAAGTTCAGGGGAATCAATCCTAGCTTTTTTCCTTTCAGGTCTTTTATTAGCTTTTTTCCAATCACTAGCTTTTTTAGCAGAAGTAACCCTCGTTCCCTCCTTATATTCTTTCCTTTGTTTCCTTTCCTTTATTCCTTCCAGTAACTCTTTACCAATCTTGGCCTGTCTGGCTCTTTCTTTTTTTGTAGGGGAAGGAAGAATATCTACCCTATCATAAGTTCCAGTATGGAAGTCTACCGCAACCCTTGCAAGTGAAGCAATGTTCTCAGGAGTTAGGAGTTCACCTTTCTGGAGACGTTTTAAAGCAGCTCGTCCTTCAAACTTCCTGTACGCTGGGAGTTTTCTTATCCAGTTACGGATCAGGTTAATTACTCTGTTATACAGAGTCCTAGCTTTTGAGGATACTTTTTCGCCAGCAGTGATTTTACTCTGGATATCATCTACTAGGTAAGCCAACTGTTCGCTTTTAATGTGAGATTCCGGGGTATTTTTAGGAATTCTTTTAGAGGCAGCAACGGCTACAGGGTCTTTCGCTTTTAGAAGCTCCTCAAAGTTTTTGGAAAGGGATTCATATGCATCGTTCCCAACCATTTCATTCAAGGCTGCGTGTTCTCCAACTTCATGGAGCAAGACTCCTCCTGCCTCACCCTCTTTAATATTTTCTGCAATCAGATAAACTTTCCCTGTTGAAGGGTGGAACGATCCCTGAATTTTACGCCCTTTGCCGGGTTGCCCCTCATAGCTCTTCGGGTCTAAATTCGTTTCCTTAATATACTCGTCTTGGGTTGCAAAAATTGTAACTCCATCATTCTTTAAGAGTTTCCTTACTGTGCTTTTACCAAAACTTTTTTCTATTTCCTTTTTAGTAGTCTCTGGAGTTAACCTCTTAACTGTTTTCCCTTCACTTTCTACTGTATAAAGTGGTCCTTCTTCTAGCTGTTCATCAGGTTCAACCACAACCTTCTTGGCTTCAGCCTCCATTTCATCGGCTAACTCTTTTTGCGTGGGTTCCTTTTTACCTTCTCTATCAAGCACTGCTTGGGCATATCGTTTCCTTGCTTTGGCTTCAGCCGTTTTCTGTTCTGCTTCTGTCAGGTCACCACCCTCTTCCTTAAACCGCTTCTCACTTATTTTCTCTTCGGCAATGGCTTCTTCATCATTTATAAAATCATCTAATCCTTCATACTCTGTAACGATACCATCGGAATCTGGAGCCTTAACAGTAAGATGCCTGTCCTTTTTAATGACAGCTTCTGTCACAGCTTTTTCCTTCTTGGTTTTGCTGGGAGCTTTCTTGCCCTGACTAATATCCGTAACAGCCTGATCTGCAACTTCTTGAAATCCTGTTATAGGTTTCTTAGCTTCCTCTTCTTTTAATTTTTGAGCTTCCAGTTTCTGTTGTTCTTTTTTCTCCCTATTCTTTTTTGCCCTTGAAGCCCTGTCTTTCTCCTCTTGTTTATCTATTTCTGTCTGTTCTTCTTGCGAATAAACTCTTACCTGTTCTCCATCTTCATTTATGTAAATTCCCCCTTCTGGTTTACTCCTAGCTACTTCTTCTGTAACTAAATCTTTCTTCTTAACATATTCTTTTTTATCAAGGAATATTCCCCCTCTATCCCAATCTATTTCATCTTCGGTAACTTCCTTCTTTGCTTCAGCCTCTTCCCTCTTTGCTTTAGCCTCTTTTTCTTTTGCTTGTTTCTTTGCTAATTCAAATTCAATAGACTTTTTAGTCTTCTTTTTAGTAACGGGCTGTTCCTTCTGAGTTGGAGAGACTGCCTCTTCTTGAACAGGTGTGGACTGTTCAGTTGAGGACTCTTCAGGAACAGCCTTTTTAACTGTTTCAACTGTAGGTTTTTCTGCAATAACGAAAGGTTTATCTTCAACAGGTTGTTCTTCTGTTTTAGACAATAATGAAGGATGCTCCAGAAGAGGAGAAGTATCTGAAGTGTCTGCTGGTTCTTTACCCACCAGAGGAATTTCTTGTCCAAATACTGTTTCTGTCGGGCCATCTGGTTTTCCAATACTTGCTAAATTGAGAGTAGGTGTCTCTACAGGAGTGGTGGAAGTAACGTCAGGAGCAGAATCTTTTCTCCCAAAAGATTGTCTTGCTGCGGAGGCTCCCCCACCTAATGGACCACCTACAGTCATTCCGGCAGCAACGGCTTGTTTCAGGCGGTAGGTTATTTCTCCTGGTTTGAATTCTCTTCCACCTAAATTTTCTGAGATAATAGCAACGGCTTCCTGTAGTCCTTCTGTAGTCCCCTCGATACCCATAGCTGCTAATCCAGAGCCTGTTACTTTAGCTCCAGCCTTTACCAGAACAGATTTTTCAAGGATTGTAGAAAGTTTATTGATTCCTATTTTTGCTACTACTTCCTTGGGAACACCCCGAATTATAAAACCTAACCCCAAGTTTTCCAGAGCAGCAGAAATAACTCCTCCTCCACTGGCAAGTGCCATTCGGTCATCCAGAGACAACCCCTCGATATCCTTCAAATTATTATTCAATTCTGCGGTCATCATCAGTGGAGTCATTGTTCCACCTGAAAGAATTGAAATTCCCATTTGTGGCCCGGATGAGCCAAGCATAGTCTGAAAATAATCTATCCAATCGCCCAACCCATTGATGTCATCTGTAGTCATCAGTTCACCCTTGGATTCGGCTTCCTGATTCCACTTTTCTACTTCAGTTGTAATCTCTTTAAATCTTCTTTCATCTATTCCAAACCCTGCCCATTCTCCCCTGTGAGGACCAAGCAAAAATTTTGCCATGGCTAGAAACGGATGTTTTTTATTCCACTCACTCTGGTCTAAAGAAATTTGGCCTAAATTCCCCTGTAATCCAGCCCAGCCTTTTTGTACCGCAGGAATAAATTCTCTTATTTTTGGTTCAACAGGTGGTTGGGTAGCGTAGGGATTCCCTGGAAATTGGATATGGTCAGGGGTAGTAGGGGTGGGAGCAGTGGGAGTGTCTACAATTTCAGGGGCAGATTCCTCTATGGGGCTAATACTTCGGAGGCTCTCCCCTAAATTTAAAGGGGTGGAAGAAGTGTCTTCAACTTCAGGTCTAATACTTCTGAGGCTCTCTCCTAAATTTAAAGGGACACCGAGTTGCTCATTTTCTTCCTCTGTATGTACTTTCATGGGTATTATTTGCTCCTATTTTGCTGAATCCCTATCAACCTTCTAATTCGTTCAGGGTGCATCTTAGGAAATTTCGTTTGTATCATCACAACGGCCTTTTCTATATCATCTTTATTCCAGCCTAATAGTTGGTTTGGAGGGACAGCCATTAATTCCTTTAGGACACTCTGAGCTTCAGGGCTGGGGGGTAGCCCCTTTTTAGATGCCGGGGTAGAAATTCCTCTTGTGGTTGATGTCCCTCCCCCTTTAATTTGTTGATTGATTAATTCTTCTGTCGATATACCTCCACCTCCACTCTTTTTACTTGCATTGGTTCGTGCTTCTAAATTCTCCCTTTTCCGTTTCAAGTCATTGGGGTTGGGGGTAGTCACCATAGTTTTGTATGTGTTTGCCTCCTTACTTTGGAGAGCGGCCTCCGCATTTGTCAATGCCATTTTCTTGATTGCTATGTTAACGGGTTCTAATTCTTTTTCTATTCTAAGTTTTATATCCGCTCTATCACTCTCAGTGTTTGCTTTTTTTAATGCAACTTTCCCTCTATCAATTATGTTTGTGCGTGTTGTTTGTAAATCCAATAGTTTCTGGGCATGGGCTTTTTGATTTTGATCAGCTATATCTGCATTAGACTTTGATTTTGATGCATCACTTCCTGATTTTGCAGCAAGATTTTTTGCCTTAGTTATTTTATACTGTTGTGTTTTCTCTGCCAACAAAGCTTCAAGCTCCGCTTTTTTTACAAGATTTTTTTCTTTACTCACTTGAAGTTTTAACCTTTCAAGTTCTTGCCACTGTTTCTGTTCCAATCTATATAGCTCACCACCTTTAAAATCTTTTTCCAACTCGGCTACTTCTGCCTCTGCCCCTGCCTTCTTTAAATTTTGTTGTGCGACTAATAAACGCTCTTGAACTAACTTTGTTCTTTCTGCTTCCGTTAATCTCTTCCCTCTTTCCGTTAAGATTTTTTGATCTAATTCTGCAACATCATTTAAAATATCGTTTATAATTTTCTTCTTTCGTATATCAGTTAATCCCTTCAATGAATTAATTCTTTCTTCAACCAACGCTACATTTTTGTCCCCCAGTAACCCTACATATTTTTTACGTTCCTCATACCATGACGTTTGAGCCTCCTTTGTATCAATTGTAGATTTAACTACACCTGCCTGTTGTTCAGCAGTTTTATGTGCATCCCTTCCTTTTCCACCTTTTATGGCTCCGTATTTACGGATTATATCCTCAAAGCCCTCAGCAGACTGCCTTACTGCATCCTCGTAGGGTCGCATTTCATTGGGGTTGCTTGTATCATAATCAGCAATATCAGGCACTCCATGTTTTGCTATTTGCTCTGCTAATCCTGCTAATAACCCTGCCACCCCAGCTTCACTTCCTGCTTGGTCTGCCTGAAACCCCCCTTTTCTTACCAAGTCTGGACGTAGGTCATCTGTAGTACGGGACTCAGCATAATTCTCAGCCTTACCAGTAAGACCTAAGTTAGCCTGATACCTGTCTTTCTCAAACCCCGGCCCCATCATAGTTGCTAAAACTTCACTTAAAGCATCAAGAGTGCCTCTCTTCCCCCTGTTATCCAGTTCAGAACCTTCGTACCTTGATATCTTCCCAAGGTTAGTGTAGTAGTTGGAGTCAGCATTCCCCGTCAATCCCATCGCTTCCTTGATATTATCAAAGGGTCTTTTTAGATCTTCTGACCTGTAATGTCTATTATTAGATTTTCCCATATAGTTCCTTATTAATTTGGGCCGAAGTTTAAATAGGTGGGTGAAGCATTTTTTGTATTTGTGTGTGATGTGCCAGAGACACCATCCGTTGTGTTATCGACTACCTTTGGATCACCCTTTCCACCTTTGGACATCGCATACATTGAGAATAAGTTAGTCAGGTTTTGTAGCAAATCTCCTTTGGCAGAGTATGGGTCAGAGGCTTCTCGCATACCAATAT
>Ga0206680_10000843_pt1 | contig 10992 bp, 4 predicted proteins | sample M115012015metaG_FD_160124 | JGI IMG/M metagenome (GOLD analysis project Ga0206680, IMG submission 160124) | Ammonia-oxidizing marine archaeal communities from Monterey Bay, California, United States - M1 150m 12015 | ecosystem: Environmental > Aquatic > Marine > Intertidal zone | place: USA...
TACTACGCAGATTTGGATGGAAGTTTACCAGAGAACATTAAAACAGCAATCGTTTATGCCATGGCTTCTTACATCGCAGAAAATGGTCGGGGTGACGGTGTTGTAACTCGCAAACAAATTGTTAGGTTGTTAAATGAAGACAAAGATTACCGGCCTAGTCCGCAGGATTGGGAAGCTTTTGGGCAACTGATTAATTCAAAATCAAGCACAATACGCACATTAGGTAAAACTGCAATAAAAGCACTAGGTATTAAAGCAGGTAAAGCAACAGACGCAGAAATTAATAGACTTGCTAATGACCTCGGGGCAATGGCTTACGCGGTTTTAACTGATCAAGGGATCCTTGAACAGAAAAAATTATCAAACAAAGATCACCCAAAAATCCCAAAAAAATATGATAAGAAGGGGAAGCTAATAGCAAGCCGGGTTTTTGTTGGTTTTTCACGAGATTGGGACATTACTAATGATGACCTGCGCGAAGAGGGTGTTAATCGGCCTATTACGTCCGAATTGGCCAATGAAATTGCAGAGGTTACTAAAGACTCCGCTTACATACTTGATCGGTTATTTAACCCAGAGAAACTAGATTCGTTACCTGGGCTAGAAGCGGCTGACTTTAACGGTAAGCCTTCTAACTCTGACCGGGATATTTCCCCTGCCCAACAAAAAACTGCCGATGCTTACGGTAAGAATCCCCATAGCTTGAATGAAGGCATGTCTACTGCAGTTGATGGCTTTGACACTGATTTACTCATCGAAATGGGTACTGGCAACCCCAAGGAATACGAATATCACAGCGTTAATCAGAAAGGCGTTGATGGTGCAAGAAGTGGTATAGCCAGAGAATTGGATGGGGCTGAAAGATTTAAAAACTTTTTATCTGAAGCTAAGAATTCCCTTAAAACTCCTTTTTACTTTATACAAGATATTTGGAAACAGCAACGAGCAGGTTTAGCGGCAAAAGATTTTAATATCCAAACCAGCCATTTACACCGTTGGATGACCCAAATTGATGCCCATAAAGTCACTTTCAAAATAGGTACCCGGCGCAAGAAAGATTCTCGACTAGAAAAAAACTTCAAATTAGCTGTTGCACAAGCTATGGGCATCGATATAGGCAAGCAAAATAGTCGAGCAAGTTTAAAAGGATTCAATGCGTTGGTTCGGGATCCGGCTATCACAGGTGATGAAGGGGTAGTTGCCCTCATTAACAAAAAATTAGCAGGAGATCCATTATCTCCCGAAGAGCAGCGCCAAATTGCTGATGTTGTAAATGACGCTGGAGAAGGTTTTCATAGCTTACGTGGTTTGACTGAGCTTGCTAAATACTTAGCCGCTAAAAAAGATGGAAAAGAGCTTACAACACATTTATCCATTGAAGTTGATGGAAAAACTAATGGCCCCGCTTTCAGTAACATTCTTACCGGAGTTAGCGACCCAAATCTATTAAAAGCATTTGGGCTTTTTACAGCAAACGACGGCTACAAGGATAGTCCAAATTATGCAGGGGACAGTCTGGATAACAAAGACCTGTATGAACAGGTGGCCGAATATGTTTCGATGTACCAGCCTAAAGGTGGATTAGTAAACATTATTAATAAGTATGCTAACTTTGCGGTAATTACAAAAAAAGACGGCACACGAAAAGATAACCGACGAAAAGCGGTAAAAACTCCAGTAACCGCAGTTGTATTTGGTTCAAAAATTAAGAGTGTGACCGATAATCAAATGTTTAATGAGTTTTTAAACAATATTTATCACGCTATTGAAGAGGCCGTAAACAAGAATGATATGCAAGCCGTAGCCCAAATTGAATCGGATCTTAGGCAGTTAATGGGCAAAAAGGTCACATTAGACCGGGATGCATTATCAAAGGATCCTCTGCCTTTCGTTCTACAAAATGCAATAAAAATTCATTTTGACCATTACATCAGCAAACCTGTTGAAGCGGGCCTCAAAAAAGTTTTGAAATCTTTCATGGACGCGAGTAGCGAATTTAACACCGCAGCTTCGGCAATGTATGCGCTGTATGAAGTCAGCAGCAAAGTAATTGAACAGGCGTACATCAAAGAACTAATACTGGCAGACGCAACTTTAGGGTATGAAAAGGTTAAAAATAAAAAGCCGACCGGTGAGTATCGATTGCTTCGCGGTTTATCAACTGAGCAGCAAGCAGAACTTAACAAGCGATTAATGAAAATCACCCCAATTGTACACACCGCCTTTTCTCAAGAAAGCGGTGATATTAATGCGGGTTTGACAGTGGGTAAAACTAACCAAGAAGGTGCATCAAGTGATGTACGTCCTGAATTTGGAGGCACTTTAAATCTGGCTACACCTTTAGAGGCTTCAGATGGAACATCAGCCAAGTCAATTAGGCATTATGGGCAAACAAAGTCTACCGAGCACCCAGGCGCATCAATGGTAGTAAGCCTTGTTCACAGTTTTGATAGCTGGATAGCTGCAAAAGTTTATTCAAAAATCCCTTCGATTAATGTACACGATGCATTGATACTCGGGTTAAACGATGTTGAAGAAGGGGCAACAGCACTTAACCAGGCAACGTATGAGGGCCTTAGAGATTTTTCATTAGGGCTGAATATAGCAGATGGTTTAGATCGTGTTATTGCTGGTTTTGCCGAAGTTGCGAAAGATCATCCAGAAGTATTAAAGGCATTGCAAACTACCGTTAATACGCCCCCTAAAACTGGGAAAGACCACTATAGACAGCTACGTAAAGTGCTGAAAAAAAATAATGGCAAAATTAGTAATTTCGCAAAAACTTTACGTAACAATGCAACGGTATTGGAAGCTAGAAAGCTCCAAGTGTTGTCTAATACCGCCTATGTAAACCAGTACGGTCACGAAGGAGGTCACTACTCAACGACAGAAGCCGATGCTAAAATTATTGCTAAAAAGCTTAAAGAGTTAAATTTAAAAAAGGCCCCGGTGCCGAGTGAGGATAAAAGTACATCGGCGGGCGAAAAAGCGGGTACTGTTTCTTCAAAATTACGGGAGACACCTTGGGGAGCCATAGGCACTTCAACAAGTCAAAGTGATCCTGTTATTACACAAATGTTTGATAATGCTGATGATATGTCCGCCAGTGAAATGGTAACTAAACTGGGTGATCACATTAAAAGCAGTGTTAAAGGGCCTAACAGCAAGTTTTTGCGGGGTTTATTAAAAGCGATAACAAAAATTTTGCCCGCCGATTTAAAAATACAGTTAATACGCCCTGATACCCCTTTTATTACGGGAAAGAATTTAGAGGACATGAAAACTGCATTTGGTGGTTACAATCCCAGTACTAATACCATCTATTTAAAATCACCAGAGTTTGCTACCTCGAAACTGGGTATTGAGCTAATTATGCATGAACTAGTCCATGCTGCGTTGTACTCTTATGTTGAAATGAATCCTAACGCACCCGAAGTAGCAGAACTTCGCGCTGTATTTGACCATGCCAAAAAGTTTGTTAAAGAGATTGGTGTTACTAAATACGACGAAACAGCATTGAAAAATGTTCATGAAATGATTGCTTGGGGAATGACGAATGTAGATTTTAGGGAAAATGTACTTTATAACTTGTACATCCCTGCCCCTTCAAAAGTCGGTAAGAATAAGTTTTTTGATGGCATGCAAGCATTCATACAGGGGATGATTAAAGTTCTGTTTAAAAACCGTCCTGTAGCTACTCAAGAAATTGCCCATAATGGTTTAGCACGAGTGATTGCTAATGTTGGTTTGGCTATATCAGCAGCCGAAAAACAAAGTAAGCAGCAAAGCAAAACCAACAAAACCTTATTTCAACAGGATCCCCATGCGGCAACTATGCGGTTATCTGCCGTCGAAGCATTTGATGCACTGGGTCAGGGTACCTACAGTAAAATCGATAACCCAAGGCATGAAGCAAATGTACGTGATTTAATCAATACGGTAGTTACTAAAATATTTGGAAGTGAGGGGGCCCTACAAGACCTATCAGAGAAAATCGGCAATATGACTAGCGAAGATGGGATAATCTCGCTTTTGAACAAAAGAGGGGCTAATTTTGTCTCTAAGCTAGCGCCTTACATGCAAATGAGTAATCAAGAAGCATTTGCTATGGAATCTATTGAGTTAGCTATCCGAAAAACCATGAACCAACATGGTATACACCAGCGGGCAGTCATTAAATTATACAAGCTGGCCAAGGCTAAAATTACCCCTGCAGATCTACAGCAGGGCAATTCTCCTCATGCCAAGCAGCATGCTGAAAACCTCCATAAGAAGCTATTTACGGCAGTCAGCAATGATCGGGGGTCATCAGACTACTTAAGCCAGTTTGTCGCTGCAGCCTTGGTTTATGAGCCCCTTAAAACAGCCTTAGGAAAGATCGACAGTAATCCGAATTTGCCTAGAGCAGAGACTTTCGCCGGTAAATTAGTAAACGCATTTTTGGGCTTAATTAACGACCTATCTCGACGGATTGCAGGAACCAGCGGCGTATACCGGGGCAATACAGAATTGATGCGTTTGGCTGAACAAATGGCTTCAGTCCAAAATCGCCATAAAAGTTCGCTAGTAAATAAAGGGAATAATGCTTTAGATGTCCTTAACGATACGACTATTAATGTTGTTTCCGGTGTCAAAGATAAAATTCAAAGTGGCCTTGAATCAGATTTAGTTCGCAATAACCGTTTTGACTTAGTGCGGGTTTTTGGGTTAATCGGGCGAATGGCTTTGAAAGACCAAGGTGCAGCTTACTTTAAAGAAGCCAAAAAATTTAGAGACAAACGCTACAAAGAGCGTTTAGGTTTGATAACTTCGTTGGGAAATGAAGCATTAGGAGAAAACGAATATAACAGGATTAACCACGACCTGTTAAATGAAGCAAAAAATCACGAACAAGATCGAAAAACTCTTATTGATGAAACTTCTAAAATGTTGCGGAATTGGTTAGAAAATCTTTCCGAAAATGAGTTGGAAGACGTTACTAGAGGGGTCATCCGCACGGATTTAGCTAGGCTATATGCTGAATTAGGTAAAGAGCAATTTGCAGCGATAGTGGCTAATTCGGAGAAATTGGATCGTGAAATTGCGGCATATGAAAAAAAATTAAAAGCTGCTGCCCCTAAAGATGCTGAGGATATGCTCAACAGTGCCAAAGCTTTAGGGTACTTTATGACAACGCGGGTATCGACACACCCAGCGTTGTTATTGAATGCCCATAATATTGCAAGAGGGCTTAATCTAAAAAATCGGATAACAGACACTAAACAAATCGCCGCTACAGAACCGACAATAGATGTACTGGCTTCGCTGTATGCGTTTAAATACTTAGACCCACAAGTGAAGAAAAGTGTTACTAAACTGTATCTAAACAACGATAGCAGAGAAGGTATTGTCGCTACTATGGACTTGCACCAAATTATGCAAAAAGAAGCTGTAGAAAGCTCTTTTAGTGGTAATCGGACACAAATGATTAAAGGGTATACCAAGGATATAAATAACCCGAATATCGATGTAATAGCAGCAGATACATCAGACAGTGTAGTATTAGAAGCCCAAGGTTATGTAGAAGTGAGTAGCCTTGAGCAAGACCCCTCAGATAGTCCATCAAAACGTAGCTTATACGTGCGTAGGGGTGGGGGGTTAAAGCGGTATATTACCGGCGCATTTTCGTTGAGTGATAAAGGGGCCAAAGGGTCTACGATTGTGCCAGGGACATCCAATAATTATTTAGGGGTTAACCCTCTTAATGTTGCTGCGGTCAACAACGTAACCCAAAAGAAATTGAATAGGGCGGCAAAGCTAGGAAGCAACTTTGATCCAACAACTGCAAAAAAGCAAGCGCATTTAGTACCAGTTGTTAATGATCAGGGTACTATCGTCAATCATCGGTACATTATGCATGACAGTACCCGTGATGCCTTTATGGAGCCCCTACATCGGGTTGATGCAGTATTAGGAGGAATGGCGGGGAATACCTTTGATAAAGCCCATACGGGTAAGCTCAATGAAATGGTGGTAAATGCTGTACATAAGCAGTATTTAGCAGAACGTGTAAAAAATCCCGATGCCTTCATAGAAGTTGGCCCAAATAGTAGCGATCCGCAGGTCGCTGAGTCGTATCGCCTATTGCCTAAGGAGACTAAAAAATACATAAAAAGTGTTTGGGGCCAAGATCATATGATGGTTCGTAACGATGTCTATGACATGACTATGGGGTATCGGGCTGCAAGCATTGTAGATGGCATGTCAAATTGGGTCAGTAACACGGAATCGATTGAAATGTCGGTCGCTAAAAAAGTTTTCACCCGAGTATTAGTGGAAACTAATATTATTACCCCTAAATCTTTAAATAAACTAAGTACCTTTGAAGATATTTGGCAAGAAGTAGTAGATGTTGTTAAAGACAACATTGTGATTAAAACCTTGTTTACCCTTCTTGGTAATATTTCCAGTAATGTCACTATGTTGTTGTGGATGGGGGTAAATCCGGTCGATTTAGTTAAAAACCATGTTGTTGCTATATCGGGCCTTATTCAGTATCAAAAAGACTCTACAGAATTATTTAAGGTAAACCATGAATTAAATAGTGGGTTGATTGCTAGAGATAGGGTTGCATTAGAAAATAGGAAGGTAGAGCTAGAGGATGCAATAGCGAAGAATCCCGTCAAAAAATTAATTGAAGCGGGTATGTTACAAACTATTGTAGAAGATATTGAGGCGGTAAATGATCCGTATTCTTATAAATCTAGGTTGGGCGAGTATGTCGATGAAAAGACAAACAAAATCCCTAATAGTGTTAGAAAAGTCGGTGATCAATTATTTATGACGCAAGACACTACGTTGTATAAAGTGCTTAAGCAATCAACACAGTATAGTGATTTTGTGGCAAGGTATGTTCTTCACGAACATCTAACTACGCGTAAACATAACAAAATGGAGCCAAAAGATTCACTGGCATTGGCGAGAAAGGCCTTTGTAAACTACGACATTCTAACACATCGAACAATGCATTATCTTAATTCGATGGGGCTGTTGTTTTTTACAAAATACTTTATTAGGATTCAAGCAGTACTGTTACATCTGTGGCAAACAGAGCCTGCGAGGGGATTAGCAATGGTAGCGCTGAGTAATTTATTGCCTGGTATACCAACAATTTTAGACTCAAGTATGATCGGTAGGTTTGGAAATCCTTTTGATATTGGGGCATTAAATTTGCCGGGGACGCTTGGAGAAATTGCCACCATTAAGATGGCAATGTCACCGTTTAACTAATCTGGGTTGCTAGTTTCATCTTTGTCTTCAATTAGAAGCATACCTAAAATGTAAATACCAGCCCAGATTAAGCCGATGCTGAATAGGAAAGGAACTATTACCCATAATATCTTAACAATGAATGCCAAGAAAAATGCTAACAGCCCAACTATTGTCGCTTTAACCGTGGAGATTAATTTACGCATCGTAATACCTCTTACTACTACCCCCTATTAAATAAGCGGCTGGTACTTTCGTCATCCGCAGTGTTGCTGTCTAGGGTTGGGGACGGCTCTCCCGTAGGTGGGGTTAGTTCATCAGGGGTATTGTCATCAATTACTGTAGTGGGCTCTACGTCCTTAATTGTGCTAGGGCAGCTTGAGTCATTAGAGGCCTCTTCCGGGGCTGTTAATTCTATTTCTACGCCAATTTTAGTTGGGTTGCGAGAAATGTTGAAATCTACGCTCGATGCCTTCATTGGGCTGTTAGATAGTAGCTTTGCAACATGATCACTAACCATTTGTTGTAGTTCTTGTTCTGAGAATTGAATTTTCATAAATTACCTTATAGTGTTTGAGTGTTAATTAATTGAATTGATTGTTGAAAAGCGGGTAGCTGAACACCACTAAAAATAGTGGCTGCAGCATCAGCTTCATGCTCTGCTTTACTTTTAACTACGAAAAGTTCACCATTTTGTTTTCGGTGCGGCCAAGGTGCTGAAGGAAAGGTTGCCATCGCCCAGTTAATCATTTGTTGCTTAGTGGCTTTGGTTTTTCCGAAAGATCCGAGCTTAACTTCTCGTTGTGTGAGTTCGTAGAAATGGATACCAGAAGCACGTAAAGCGCCGAGTACCCCAACACAAATAGCGTAACCGGCCATGGCCCGCGCAGACTGGCTACCATGAGGGACTTCCACAAAGATAGCATTAGCTCCCTTTGCAGCTTTTGCTGCTCCAGTGTAGAGCTGAGTTGCTGAGGAGAGGTCTTTACTGCTTTTACGGACTGTTTTATCTCCCTCAACAGTTGCTTCCAAAACATCGACATGGCTGACCTCAATTTTGTTAGTGAGGGTGTCATAGGCACCGGAAGCTACGCCCCAGTGCCTAAGTGACGGGTCGAATCCGACAACTTTTAGTATAGCCATTAACTAGTTGCAAAAAGGCTAGTAGCCGGCTTATCGGTTTTGCCTTGTGATGCTCCAGGTAAGCCCGGTTTTGAGACATCTTTAGTAGTTTTGTCGATAACTGAGTCAGTAAACTTCTCTATCCAACTGGTTAAGAAATTGGCTTCATCAGCTTTCGCTAAGATTTCTGCTACGGTCATGCCGTCATCCCTACGAAATACTTTGCTTACTTCGTTTACTTCCCGTGACTCGCCTCCAGGTACCCACTTACCTTCGGAATTTTGCACATTTTTATCAACTTTCTGTTTAAGTACCCCTAAAGTAATGGACTTGTTAAGCAACCCAGTGATTACATTTTTCTGGGTGGGTAACTCCTTCTTGGCGGTAAAGTTGTAAAGTTTGATCACTTTATCTTCGCCGGTTTCTTTAACAATTTCGGCAATTTCTTTTCCAGCCGCCAGTAAGGCAATGCCGTTAGCTAAAGTAAATCCAGGTAAGTAATTTTTACTTTGGTCATTTTTGTTAATGTAGTAATTCTTATTGCCTTTTTCATTGCCAGAAGTCATCCAGCAATCCTGATTGATTGTTTTGTTATCATCAGTAACAAAAGTAAGCTTTAGGGCCAAAGCCCCACTTTTTGCCTGTTCAGTGTAGGCCATTGAAATTGTTGCATGGTAGGCACCAGAATTCACTGGGCCAAAACTACCACCTAAAACATCAGTGTCTTCTTTTATATCGTCGGTTGTATTTAATGCGTCAAAAATACTCATAAAATTTCCTTTAATTTAATTTAATTTAATTTAATTTTTTCTCATAAAAGTGCCGAAAGGCACTTAATCGTAATATTCATGCAACCTGTTCATGATTAATTGCATGTTGTTGTCGGTAAATGTTTCTGAGGTGTCAAATAATCCTATAGGGCCTCTAAGACGTTCATTAACTGTTTCTTTGGTGATTTTAGTTTGAAAAACGTACTTAAAACCTAATGTGGCCTCTTCATCGGTAATATGTAATAAACTAGACTCATAGGCATCTAATTTTTTAAGGACAACTTTTTTAGACGCAATGATCGAAGAAAAATAAGATTCAATGCCATTATTTTTAAGGGCACCTTTTATTGGTACCTTAGTTTCAATAATCATTTCACCCTCATTAAGTGCGTCTACTGTATGGGCTATAAAGATTACATTTTTAGTGGATTGAGCCACATGAGTCTGCATAAGGGTTTTATAAAATTGTGCAAAATCCCCCCAAGCTTTTTGGCCATTAGTTGAATTGTAAATATATAATGATTCAAACATATCCATTAGGTATGTTAGTGAGTCAACGACAATAGTGTGGATTTCTGGCATTGTTTCAGCAGCGGTAAATCCTTCGTTTACTTGCATGGGGTCAGTAATAATAAATTCCTTAAACTTAGAGTTAAAAGGCAATTTTTTGCCCGACTCACAGTTCAAGTACATAACACCTTCTGGGTTATCCAGTGGCATTAAAGACGCTGATTTACCTGTGGAAGATTTACCACACAGAAGTATCAACTTGTCATTTACAGTTTGTGACATAAGGGTTCCTTATATTTTTGGATTCACTGAAAGGGCGTAGCCCTCTCAGTTTGTTTGAAAACTAAGCAGGGGATCTAGCTAGGTGCTTAGTCACGGTGACCATGATAGTGCCAAGAATTTCAGCCTCTTCTAATTTATCTGCCATCTTGTCATTCAAAGACATTACTTTTTGTCGTGTCGCGTCGAAATCAAAACCGGCGTCTACAAGTATCATCGCGTACTTTAATAATTGGTCGTTACGATTGCCGTTACCTGAATTATTAATTACCCAGCGTTCAAGATTATCCATACTGGCTTGATCCACGAGTAGTTGTTTACGCTTTTCGTTTTTACTGGTTTTAGGTATTAAGGGAAGCACATCTAATAGTTCACCATCTTGGTAAGCATATTGGCCCGCGTGTGATAGCCATTTCCGTGAGCGTTGACCTGTACCGTCATCTACTTTAAAGGGCAACCATTCGTATAAATTACTCATGAACTCTTTAAAGTCGTTAGTATCCAGCGTTAACTTGTAGTTAGTGGGGAGTACAATGCGGAAGCGTTCTTCTTGTGGAGTGCTCCGCTTAGTTGTGTAAAAGAGTGCTTTATATTCTTTTAACAATTTTTTAGCAGTAGCTAGGGTTGTGCCCCCATCGACATCAATAACAAGCATATTAAAGCCGCTTTCAACATTGTTTTCTTCACGGTGCCCTTGCGCCGTGTCACCTTCCAGTAAGTGATGGTTTACCCAATGTAACCCAGAGACTTGGGTTAGCTTATGTAGCTGATCGAAGGGTGCGTACTCATTGCTATAGTTATACGCTACGTGCGTTGAATAACTTACTATGAGTTTAGTTAGATCAGTCGCTTCTAAAGCTTCCCCACGTATAAACTCTATACCGTCAATAAAAGATTTCTTAATAAGTATATTGTTTTGGTATCCCCAGGCTATTGCCAAATTAAGCATGTCATTCTTATTTGACGCGTTACCTTTGTAAAAAGGCAAATCTTCCACCAGATCCACTTGGGTAACATTACGGCGAATAGCGGCGATGTACTTGGCTAACTTAACGTAAGCTTT
>Ga0206680_10000848_pt1 | contig 10970 bp, 7 predicted proteins | sample M115012015metaG_FD_160124 | JGI IMG/M metagenome (GOLD analysis project Ga0206680, IMG submission 160124) | Ammonia-oxidizing marine archaeal communities from Monterey Bay, California, United States - M1 150m 12015 | ecosystem: Environmental > Aquatic > Marine > Intertidal zone | place: USA...
AAACCTTAGTTCAACGAAGGATCTTTGGGTAATTCAGCTAGTCGCGCATAGTTCTTCCCCATTTTTTTTAATACCGCTGTCCACAGGTCGTCAATGCTCGTATTCATCAACAAATCAAGGTAGCATGGGGCTACTATCCAAGAATTACTTTTAATTTCTTCTTCGAGTTGGTTTGGACTCCAGCCTGAATAGCCCACAAAAAATCGAACATCCGTTTTAGCTACTTTATCTTCACGAACCAATTGTTGAAGATGATCAAAATCTCCTCCCATGAAGATTCCTTGTCCCAACTCCATACTTTGCCTCACTTCATGTGCAAGTGTGTGCAAGAAAAACAGGTTCGAATTTTGAACGGGTCCTCCTATGCTTACTTTGGTATTGAGAGAAGGGAATTCTTGTCCTACTCGGTCAAAATCGAAATCAATGTAATTGTTCAACACAAAACCAAAACTTCCTTCTTCGCTGTGTTCGCACAAATAGATCACCGATTTTTTAAAAAATGGATCATCAATATACGGCTCTGCCAATAGGAGTCTTCCTTTTTGAGGAATGAGTTGATTTTCGGGGATTAGTGTATACATCTACTGAATTAACTGTTTTTCAAGGATAAAGTTTGCTAATTTTCAATAAATTTTTCCAAACGCTTATGCACCAATTGCGATTCTCATCTCTTTTTATCTGTTTTAATGTGTTGTTATGCAGTACTTTTACTTATGCTCAAGATCCTATTTTTTCTGGAAATACATCGGCCACCTGGGAAGAGGCGATAGCACGCTACCAACAATTTGCAGAGGAACATCCAAACGCAACTTTCCAGGAGATTGGAGCAACCGACATCGGGAAACCTCTGCATGTTTTTATTGTTAACGGAACAAGTAAAAAGCCAATTGAATTTTCCAACCTAAGACAAGCTGATAAACCAGTTTTGCTTGTCAACAATGGAATTCACCCGGGTGAGCCCTGCGGCGTAGATGCCTCCCTTCAAATGGTAGAAAGATTGTTGACGAATCCATCAAAAGAAAGGGAGAAGCTTCTTGAAAAGGTAACCCTCATGATTGTGCCCATTTACAATGTTGGTGGTGCGTTGAACAGGGGGTGTTGTTCAAGAGCCAACCAAAACGGACCAGATTCGTATGGTTTTAGAGGCAATGCTAAGAATCTTGACCTTAACAGGGATTTTATCAAAGCTGATTCAGAAAATGCAAAGGCCCTTACGGCATTTTTCAATACCATTAAGCCACATGTATTCATTGATACTCACACTTCAAATGGAGCTGATTATCAATATGTGATGACTATGATCAATACCCAGCCAGACAAGGCAAGTGAATCAATTGGAAATTACATCAAAGAGGAAATGTCTCCAGCCCTATACAAAAGTATGGAAGAAAGAGGATTTGGAATGACTCCATATGTGTATTCACTGGGTAAGACTCCTGAATCAGGGATCAAAGACTTTTTAGAAACACCGAGGTACAGTACTGGATATGCGGCTTTATTCAATTGTATTGGCTACACTTCAGAAACTCACATGCTCAAGCCATTTGCTCAGAGAGTTGAGAGCACCTATCAGTTTCTAATGTCAACTTTAGAATACATGGCTCATCATGATCAAGAAATTCTTGATTTGAAAGCGAATGCCGATGAAGCTGTAAAAAATCAGAAATCTTTTCCACTGAATTGGAGTTTGGACACCACTTATTTTGATCTCATTCCATTTAATGGATTTGAAGCTGAATATCCTGAGAGCGAAGTGACAGGCGAAAAGCGATTGAAATACAATCAGCAACGACCATTCACTCGAAAAGTGAAGTATTTTAATAAATACAAGGTCACCAAGGAAGTTGAAGCTCCTAAGTTTTATATTGTTTCTCAAGCTTGGAAAGAAGTGATTGAGCGACTTGGTTTTGCCGGTGTTGAAATGAGTAGATTGAAAGCAGATACTATCATCCAGATTGAAGCCTATGTAATTGATCAATTTGAGAGTGGAAGTAGGGTCTATGAAGGCCATCACATGAATAAGGTAGAACTCATCTCCAAACAAAACATGACCCGAACTTTTTATGCAGGAGATTACTTGATTCAAGTCAATCAAACTAGCAATAGATACATTGTAGAAATGCTGGAGCCCGAGGGTGTTGATGCATTTTTTGTCTGGAATTTTTTTGACTCAGCCTTTCAACAGAAAGAATGGTACAGTGAATATGTATTTGAAGATACAGCGGCTGACTTATTGGCTGCGAATACTGAACTGGAGAAGGAATTTGAACAGAAGAAGAAAGAAGATTTTGACTTTGCAAGTTCTGCCCAAAAGCAACTATATTGGCTATACACACAATCGGCTCACTACGAGCCAAGTTTGAACGTTTATCCTGTTTTCAGATGGAATCCTTAATTAACTTTGTTGTAAATCTTCACTCAAGCACAGCATGAACAACTGGCAACATCAAATGGCAATGACCTATTATCGGATGATGAAGGGAATTAGGTCAAAAGTGGAATTAGACCCAACACAAATTAGGTCTTACATGGACATTGTGGCTACTCTTGCTTTGCCTTCCATAGGTTTTGATGTTTTGAATGAGAACATTGGAGGAGTGGATATTGAAACGGTCAAGCATAAGTCAAGCGAAAAGGGCAAAATACTCTTCTTCATCCATGGAGGGGCTTTTGCATTTGGTTCAGCAAAAACTCATCGCCCAGCAGCTTGTTTTTTATCAAAAAGGATTCAATCAACCGTCTATCTTCCTCAATACAGAACTACTCCAGAATACCATTTCCCTGTGCCCCTTGAAGATTGTATTGAAGCGTGGAAGGGAGTGGTTGAAAAACATCCTGATGAAGAAGTATTCTTGATTGGTGATTCGGCCGGAGGGAACTTGTCCGCTGCACTAACGATGTATTGTAGAGACAATGGTTTGAAAATACCGAGTAAATTGGTCTTGCTTTCTCCTTGGCTAGACCTCAATGAAGACAGTGCATCTTGTCAGATAAACGCTCATGAAGAAAGTATATTCGATCGAGATGATTTGCAAGTGTATGCATCTCATTATTTGGCAGGTAGATCACCCAAAGATCCATTGATATCTCCCTTGAGGGGAGAGGTTGAAAGTTTTCCTAAAACTATGATTCAGGTGGCAAAGAATGAGCTGCTCTACCACGATAGTATCAATTTTGATAAAAAATTAAAAGCAGCTGCAGTTGAAACTGAATTGGATGAAGAAGATGCGCTTTTCCATTCTTGGCAGCTGGTTCCTGATTATTTACCTGCGGCCAAGAAATCACTTGAAAAAGTAGCGAGGTTTTTAAACTCCTAGAGCTTCCCCAGCCTTACTAGCTTTGATGACTTCAATTTCTGCGTCAAAAGGCTGATGATCAATTGCTATTGAATGAGGCCCGTTTTCAGGAATTTTCCCATACCTTGAATAAGAACCTTTGATGTTTCTGTCAGCGGTGTCGCAGAACTTCTGATCCAAGACAAAATATTTGATTTTTAAAGGTAATTGTTGGTATAAGAGTTATTCGAGGAGTAGGGGCAACAGAGAGAATACTTTGCTACATAAATTCCTAATTGGTACTTTTTTTATTGAATAATCGGCGCCAAAAGGATAGGGAGGGGGGCTTTTTGTTTGTAACAATATAGTAAAAGAAAAATTTGAAGGATGAAGAAAAATGTACTGTTCTGTTTATTGGTTTTAACAGGTTTTATGGCACATGCGCAAGCAGCTGCAGAGAAATATGCTTTAGAGAAAGATTATGAAAGAATTGTTGGTGGAGATCCAGCCGAAGGTGGTGATTACCCTTGGATGTGCTCGATAATTTTAGATATTCCTATCGCTGGTTGCGGAGCTTCGTTAATTCGACCTCAATGGGTTTTAACTGCAGGTCATTGTTATTTGGGCGATTTTATAACAGCCGAACAAATTTTAATTAATTCTTTAACCTTGGATTTGGATGATTTAGAGTCTTATTCAGAATTGATAGATGTTGAGGAGTTTATCGTTCACGAAGATTATAATCCAAATTCTGTTGAAGGCCCAGATATTGCATTGATTCGTTTGAGTGAGCCTTCAACAATTGCACCAATAGAACTCGCAGATATATCCGACGCAGAATATTTTGAACATGGAGATCCAGCTCAAGTTTTAGGTTGGGGTTTAACAGAAGACGGTATTGATAGTGATGTGTTGTTGCACACTAATTGTCGATTTTTTCAGAGCGATTCATGTGAAGCTATGTATGACGAATCACCAGAATCCTTTTATGACTTAAATGCTGGCGGAAATATTTGTGCTGGTTATTTCGAAGGAGAATCTGCAGCCGGAGCAGCTTCAGGTGATAGTGGAGCCCCCCTTTTTTTCGAAGATGGGGATGGTAATTATAAACAGGTAGGTGTTGTTTCAGGCGGCGCATCTTTAATTACAACAGAAGAATTTCCGGGGGTATTCACGTTTGTAGCTGAATACATTGATTGGATAGAAAATACGATAGAAGAATATGAAATTGCAGCAAACATTGCAAAAGAAAGTCGCGAAGATTTGTCTGTTGTCTACTTCGCAGATGATCGCCTTGAAGTTCAAGGCTTAAATTCGGCGGATAATTATCAACTTAGCGTTCATGACTTAATGGGGAATGTTATAAATTCAAGAGAGTTAAATCAGGAAAATACGGCTGAACTTATCGTGAATGATTACAGCTCAGGTGTATATTTAATCCACATTGTAAATAGGTCGAAAGGTTATCTGACCGTTGAGAAGATTGTTGTACAATAATTTTTTCTTCTTCTAAAGAAATTTATGCGCAGTTGTAGATGCATTACGAGCGGATTCATTGCAGCGTGCTGAGTGCATTGATAATGTTCGTAAGCGCTTCTTCCAATTCCTGCTCTTCGATGTTGAGTGGAGGAGCAATACGGAAAGCTTGCGGGGATGATAGAAACCAGAATAAAATAACGCCATTCTTTAAAGCCCTTTCTACTACCGTTTGAACTTGATTGGCGTCACTGAGTTCAATAGCAATGAACAGCCCTTTTCTTCGCACTTCAATCACTTTTTCATGGATTCCAAGTCGACTTTCAATCAACTTACCCATTTTCTCAACGTGTTTGAAGTTTATTTCATTTTTAAGAACATTCAAGGCGGCATTGGCCGCCGCACAAATAAGTGGATTACCTCCAAAAGTTGTGATATGACCAAGCATGGGTTGTTGAGAAAAGTTCTCCATTAACTTTCGTGATGATACCAGTGCCCCAATTGGAAGGCCTCCTCCAAGAGCTTTCCCCAAGGTCAATAAATCAGGAGTTACACCGAAGTGTTCAAAAGCAAAAGACTTGCCTGTTCTTCCCATTCCAGCTTGAATTTCATCAAAGACCAAGAGAGCTCCTACTGCATCGCATTTTTTTCGTAATTCTTCAAGGTATTTAGAAGTTGGGATTCTAATTCCTGCATCTCCTTGAATGGTCTCAAGAAAGACACCAGCACAAGAAGAATCAATTGATTCTAAATCATCAAAATTATTGAGCTGGATGAATTCTATACCGGGGATAAGTGGACGGTATGACCTTTTTTTTGATTCGTTATAAGAAACACTCATGGCCCCTTGTGTACTGCCATGGTAAGCTCCTTTGAAGGAAATAATTTTGGATCTCCCAGTGCTTCTTTTTGTAAGTTTCATGGCAGCTTCAATTGCTTCAGTTCCGCTATTCACGAAGTAGACGGTGTCCAATGAATCGGGTAAAAGGGAGCAGAGGTTCTTAGCGCACATCTCTTGAGGGTCTTGTCTAAATTCCCCGTAAACCATCACGTGTAAATGCTTCTCGGTTTGCTCATGTATGGCCTCCTTTATTTTGGGATGCCCATGACCAAAGTTGCTCACACTCAACCCTGAAACTAGATCAATGTATTGCTTGCCGGTTTTTGAAATTATTCGACTCCCAGAAGCTTTTTCAACTTCAATAACCATCGGAAATGGTGTAGTCTGTGCAAGGTGATTTCTGAAGAATAGATCATTCATGGAGGTGAACATTTATTTCATCCAGGAACATCCAGCAGGGATTTTCAGAGCCCAAATGCCAGCTCGGTAACTTTCCTGGGTTCTTTACGGTTAACCGAACGTATCGAGTTTTTCCAGTGGTGCGGGCAGTCAGCTGTTGTGTTTGGACTAGGTAATCGTCTTTGGCTACTTTGTTTTCTGCTGCGCCGGATTCCTGCCACGATGTTCCGTCTTTGCTAAACTCAACTGAAAAGAGAGAAGGGTAGAGAATCCACGGCTTGGTATCCTGTAAGCAACCTATTGAAATGGAATCTACTTTTTTGATTTCTTGTAAGTCTAGCTCTATGACCACGTCCGTTCCATAGTAGCCTTGCCATTCTCCAGTCTTAAAATTGGGATAGCCTTCAATTCCGTCAATAAGCGCGCTCACTCCACCTGCATGGTATTGGTTACTGTACTCTGAAAAAAGTTCGATGGTGTAATCGTGGTCAATTGCATTACTTCTGCTTTCAACAGTGGCGCTTCTGTTGTTTCCAAGTTGAGCATAAGACTTGATTGTGTGGCTTTCAGAAATTTCAAAGGGGTGAGAATATACCTGCCAATCTTGATTGTCTAACTGATAGTGAATTGAAGCGCTTTCATCAATACTGTGCATGTTCACGCTGGTTTTTCCTTTAAAACTGCGAGGCAAATGAATACTTGGAACAGCAACAAAATTGTCAGTTTCAATCAATTGCTTTGGTCGGTACTCTTTTTGAGTGCCCCAATTGGAAATTGTTGAACCCAAATGAACAACTAGAACTCCACCATTCATGATTTGTTCATGAGTGAGGTAAGAGGTATGAACATCGACCCCATTGAGTGTTACGTTTTGAATATACCTGCCGCCTTGTTTGGCTTCTTTCCGAATCAAAAGAGATTTTCCGTTTTCAAAATGGAGAATACTTTCATCAAAAAGAGGGGCACCAAGGACATAAATATCGGTACCAGGAGTTACTGAATACAAGCCTAACGTTGAAAGAACGTACCATGAACTCATTTGGCCACAGTCTTCGTTTCCACTGAGCCCATTTGGAGCATTTCGATACTGAGAAACAAATATGCTGTCGAGTATCTCTTGCGATCTCCATGGTTGACCGGCATAATGGTAAAGCCAAGCCATGTGATGGCTTGGTTCATTTCCGTGAGCATATTGGCCAATCAAACCCGTTATGTCCACTTGATGCCTTCCTGTGATCACACTTTCTTCACTGAACAATTTATTCAATAAATCTATGTAAGCTTGATCACCACCTACCAAATCAATGTGGCCATTCACATCTTGAGGAACAAAAAAGTTGTATTGCCAAGCGTTGGCCTCTGTGAAATTGAAATTAACTTCCCTCGGGTCAAAATTCTCGATCCATCCAGCACCTAACTTAGGTCTAAAGAACTGTGTTTCTGAATCGTATAGATTTCGGTAGTTGAGCGACCTTTTAATGAAACGGTTATAAATTACTTCATTGCCGGCTTTTTTGGCAGCCATCGCAATGCAAAAATCATCATAAGCATACTCCAAGGTTTTTGAAACGCTTTCGTGCTCCATTTCAGAAGGGATGTATCCCAGATCGGCAAATTCAGGTTTTCCTAGGTGAATTGAATCGGCTGCTTGAACCATGGACTTGAGCATTTCATCTGTGCTTGCAGGCTCCCAAATTCCTTTGATATAGGCATCTGCCATGGCAGACACAGAATGATAGCCAACCATACATCCGGTATAATTGTTGGCCAGCTCCCACATGGGCAGTTGGCCACCTTCGTGGTACATTTCAACAAAGCCATTCATGAAATCTTTTGTCCGTTCTTGTTGGGTTAAACAATAAAGCGGATGGGTTGCTCTAAATGTATCCCAAAGAGAAAAAACACTGTAGCGCTTTGCTGTTTGATCCATGTAGAGCTGGTTATCCGTTCCCCTGTAGACATTGTTTACATCTGAATATACATTTGGAACGGTATAGCTGTGATACAAACTGGTGTAAAAGGTGGTCAATTCATCCTTACTACCACCGGAGACTTCAATTCTTGAAAGTTCATTGTTCCAAGCGCTTTCTGCATCACTTTTATACTTTTCAAAATCCCAGTGCGGAGCTTCTGCATTCAAGTTAGCTATCGCGCTTTGAACACTTGAATTGGAAAGAGCTACTTTCATATTAACTTCCTTCTTCCACTTAAAATCCAAAGGAAATATGGGGACAAATTCCATGGTTTCTTCCATCTCACCGTTAAACATGTTTTCAGAGACAGTAGTCTCATACGTCTGATCATTGTAAATGAAAGGTTGGTCAAACACTGCCACAAAATAAACGTACTGCTCGGTGGCCCATTCTTTTGAGACACGATGACCAACAATTGTGGTGTCGTCTAAGGGATAAAAGCTGTATTCCAAGAGCTGATCTCTGTGACTCATGTCCATAAAAATAACGCAAGAATCACCTTGTTCGTCATAGGTGTATTTATGGATTCCCACTCGTTCAGTTGCCGTAAGTTCAGCAGTTACACCGTGGTCGTCCAAATGAACGCTATAGTAACCTGGACTTGCCTTTTCACTGCTCTTTTTAAAGCTACTGCTGTACCTGTCGCTCCAATTGTCAGCCGACTTGATTTCGTTGTTGGTAGGCATGACCAAAATATCGGCGTAGTCAGAAACACCTGTTCCCTGGAGATGAGTATGCGAAAATCCATAAATAACGCTGTCTGTGTAGTGGTAGCCACTGCAACCGTCCCAGCCAGTCAAACGTGTGTCCGGACTGAGTTGAACATATCCGAAAGGCAGGGTTGCACCGGGATAAGTGTGGCCATGGCCTCCAGTTCCAATGAACGGATTAACGAAATCGATGAGCAAGCCAGGCTCGCAATTGACGTGGCTCAATTCATCTTGATTTTTACAGGCAAACAGGATACAAACAAGACATAAGAACAGGCTAAAATTCCTCATTTGCGCAAGATAAGAGTTGAAGATGATATTGGAAAAAGCTTTTGAGCTTGAATCAACCTTGCTCGTTGAACGGAGTTAAGTTTAAGGATACTAGAAACCACTATAAGCTTGTCATCTCCTCATGTTTTATTTGCTTTCGCGATAAGGACTTTGGGTTGTTGATTATCAAGTTGTCCAAATATAAAAGCTATTTGTTAAGCTTTCGCGAAAGCAAAAGAAAAGACTAAATTCGAGAATTGATAGCACGTGGAAGCCTTTAAGGCAGCAGAAAAGAGAGTTATGATTGATTTGCATGAACTGAGGAATACCGATATCTATTTGTTGGATCAAATTTTGAAAGGAAGGTACGATGATGGACTCAAGATTCTTGATGCGGGCGTAGGCTCTGGAAGAAATCTGAATTGGTTTTTGGCATGGAATAAAATGATTCATGCGTTAGATGTTAACCCCGATTCTAAAATGCAAATAGCTGAGAGGTATCCTGATCAAGAGTTCATTTTTGTAGAATCCGGATTGTCTGAAACGCCTTTTGAATCCAATTACTTTGATCATGTTTTGTGCAATGCTGTGTTGCATTTCGCTCACAGTGAAACACATTTTATTAAGATGATCGGTGAATTGCATCGGATTGTTAAAGCGGAAGGCACCCTTTTTATTAGGACTTGCACTTCAATTGGGATTGAAGACCAGATTGAAGAAAGGGGAGAAGGTGTTTTTGAGCTGCCTGATGGCTCCAATAGATTCTTAATGACCAGAACTCATTTGAATAATTTGCTGGAATCAGGAGGGTTCAATTTACTCGAACCGGTGAAGTGGCTGAATGTTCATGACCAAAGGGTGATGATGACTTTGGTGCTAGAAAAAACATCAAATGAGAAGATTTCTGCCCTTTTATAGTCAGAACATATATCTTTGATCCGTTACCTTAGTCCTGAATTGATTCATGAATAGTTTATTTTTTTCTTTGGCAGTTTTTTTAGTGATCTTCTCAACAGTGCTGTTAATTGCAGCATCTTATTCCAAACAAAAAGGAACCAGGAAGGTCATGGTTGTTGTTTCATTGGTACTGATGGTGTTCCCTTTTTTATACCTCTTGCTGGGCGTGTATGATCTTTTGTTGAATTCTTAAGTCTTGCAAAAAGGTGATCTTTTTGCGACATTTTTGTCCGAAACTTGAGTTTTCTTAGTATTCATATTGTTAAAGATTTACCAAATTTCTTGATTTGAACGAGGCTACTCCCTCTTTTTTTGTCGGCTTGAAAAGTTTCTCATTGACTGTCTTATTCTGTCTAGTGAACATTGTATTGCTTGCACAACAGTCTTCCGTGACTGGAGAAGTTCGAGATGAACTTTTGCAACCTTTGGAAGGGGTGTTTGTGATCAACATGAATTCAGGTAGTAAATCTTCAAGCAACGCCATGGGAGGATTCACTCTGAACAAGACTGAAATAGGTGATTCAATTAAGTTGCACAAGTTTGGCTTCAAAACTTTGGTGCTAAGAATCAACAATCTTGGAGAGACTATGCTAGCGAGCCTCAGCCCAATATCAATTTCGATTGAGGAAATTGAAATTACACCAGACATCAACGCTACTCAGTTGGTCACTAAAGTCAACTTGAAAACAAACCCAGTTCGATCTTCACAAGAAATATTGAGACAAGTTCCTGGACTTTTCATTGGACAACACGCTGGAGGAGGAAAAGCAGAGCAGTTGTTTTTGCGTGGATTTGATATTGACCATGGAACAGACATAAGCATATCGGTTGATGGTTTGCCCGTAAACATGGTTTCACATGCCCACGGTCAAGGCTATTCAGACTTGCACTTTGTCATTCCTGAAACTGTTAAGAATATAGACTTTGGGAAAGGCCCTTATAATGCTGAACGCGGGAATTTTACTACTGCTGGTTATGTCGAATTTCAAACCAAGGATCACCTTGACAACAATCTTGTGAAGCTTGAAACGGGAATGTTCAATACGCATCGGGCAATGGCCTTGTTGGA
>Ga0206680_10000850_pt1 | contig 10921 bp, 9 predicted proteins | sample M115012015metaG_FD_160124 | JGI IMG/M metagenome (GOLD analysis project Ga0206680, IMG submission 160124) | Ammonia-oxidizing marine archaeal communities from Monterey Bay, California, United States - M1 150m 12015 | ecosystem: Environmental > Aquatic > Marine > Intertidal zone | place: USA...
GGTGTCAGGACTTGGTAAACTTAAAGAAGCTCGAACATTCAACATTGAAAAAATTGACCGCTTGTACAATGGTGATGCAGTTAAGATCAATGACTTATTGAAAATGATTCATACACAAATCAAGGACGATTTAGAAATGCTGCAGGACAATGTCAAAGAGAAAGACCAAGAGTCTGTTTCGTTCCTGGTTCACAAAATGAAATCTACTATCGATCTTATTGGTAATGATAATTTACTTCACAAAATTGGATTACTAGAAAATAGTTTCGGTGAAAATTCCAGTGATGATGAAATTCAAACTAAAGCAGTGGATGATGTTACTGAATGCTTAAATGACTTGGTAGCAGAATTACAGTGCTTATTAGTGAAAGCTTGATTTGATTAAACGTTGTGTTTTGACTTGTTCTGCTGATGACAATTGTAGAAAGTAGATTCCTTCCTTCACCAAACTCATGTCTATTACACCAGAAGTGAACCTTTTCTTCTGAAGCACCACCTCACCGCGTAAATCCAAAACCACAAAATCTACTGTTTGGTTGACTTTTAAAAAGCACTTGTCTTTGACAGGATTCGGCGAAAACATAAAATTCAATCCCTCCTTATTTTTTTGAGCACTTGATGAAAAGACCAAAACAGAAAGGAAGCAGAAGGTGAATAGACATTTTTTCATGTTCTTGTTTACGAGAAAAACAGAAGAATGTTCCATCTTGGGTAGGCACCATCAGAGGCTCTTTGTACTTTTGCCATTGGAAATGAAAAAAACAAAAACAAACCTTGTTATCCTAGCCTCTGGAAACGGAAGTAATGCTCAAAACATTGCTGAATATTTTTCTGACCGCAACGATGTAAACGTTTCTACAGTGGCCACAAACAAGGCAGATTCCGGTGTCATCAATAGAGCTGAAAACTTGGACATTCCGGTACTTATATTTACCAAATCAGATTTACTTGATCCAAACAGATTAACGGCGATATTGAAAAAAATGAATCCTGACCTAATCGTTTTGGCAGGGTTCCTTCTTCAAATTCCAGAACATTTCATTGAGGCCTTTCCAAATAGAATAGTTAATATTCATCCTGCCCTTTTGCCTAAGTTCGGAGGCAAAGGTATGTATGGTATGAACGTGCACAAGGCGGTGAAAGAGGCGGGCGAAGAAAAGACAGGCATTACAATTCATTACGTAAATGAAAATTACGATGAAGGGGAGATTGTCTTTCAGGCAACTACCGATCTTTTACCCGGGGATGACGCAACTGATATAGCAAAAAAAATCCATGCTCTCGAGCAAGAGCACTTTCCAAAAGTTATTGATTCAATTTTAAAATCATGAAGTTTAATTTCACAGAGTTCTTTTCCGCATCAATGGTCATGTTTGCGGTCATTGACATTATTGGATCAATTCCAATATTACTCGATATCAAAAAGAAAACAGGTCACATACAGGCAGGTAAAGCCAGTTTTGTGGCTCTGATTATCATGGTGGTCTTTCTATTTGTTGGTGAGGGGTTGATCAAGCTGTTCGGCATTGAAATCCATTCTTTTGCCGTTGCAGGTTCATTTGTTCTCTTCTTTTTGGCCCTTGAAATGATCTTAGGTATTCAGATTTTTAAGCAAAACGAGGAAACACTGAAAACTGCTGCAGTGGTTCCAATTGCATTTCCAATCATTGCTGGTGCAGGTTCAATGACAACGATTATTTCTCTTCGTGCTGAATATGAGCAGATCAATGTACTTCTTGCCATCTTTGTAAACATGATTTTGGTGTTTGCCGTCCTTAAAATGACAAGGAGAATAGAAAATTTACTCGGTGATGCTGGAGTTGCAATCTTGCAAAAGGCATTTGGTATTATCTTGCTTGCCATAGCAGTGAAATTGTTTTCTGCCAACGTGACTAAATTATTTTGAAAACGGTAGAAGTATATACAGATGGCGGTGCAAGCGGTAACCCCGGTCCAGGTGGTTATGGCCTGCACATGCGCTATGGTCAACATGTCAAGGAATACTCGGAAGGCTTCAGGTTAACCACGAACAACAGGATGGAGCTTTTAGCGGTCATCGTTGCGCTAGAACTTTTGAAAAAACCAGATCAATCTGTTCAGGTCTTTTCAGACTCTAAATACGTGGTAGATGCTGTTGAAAAAGGGTGGGTTTTTAACTGGGAGAAAAAAAAATTCTCGAAAGCAAAGAACTCTGACCTATGGAAACGGTTCTTAGTGGTATACAGAAAACATCAAGTGAAATTTAATTGGGTCAAAGGACACGCAGGAAATGAATTGAATGAGCGAGTTGATCACCTGGCCGTTGAAGCCTACAAAACCGATCAACTTAAGGTAGATGAGTGGTACGAAGAGAATGTTGCAAATTCCTAAGGAATCAAAGATCTTTAAAAGAGGTTTTGTGCTTTCGTATCTATAAACTAGTCTTCTTTGATCATTTCAACGTAAATTTGCACCCGCAAAACATCATGTTATGAGAACCGACCTGTATCAAGGACACGATTATTACCTATTGGATGAATTGCTCACTGAAGAGCATAAATTGATCCGAGATGCCGCTAGAGCATGGATAAAAAAAGAAGTTTCTCCAATCATTGAAGAAGCTTTTGAACAAGGAAAATTTCCCAAACACCTTCTAAAGGGAATTGGAGACATTGGAGCTTTTGGTCCATACATTCCTGCTGAATACGGAGGAGCTGGACTTGACCAGATCTCCTATGGACTGTTGATGCAAGAACTCGAACGATGTGACTCGGGATTGAGATCTACTTCATCTGTTCAAAGTTCTTTGGTCATGTATCCCATCTATGCATATGGTAACGAAGAACAAAGAAATAAATACCTTCCTAAACTCGCTACAGGTGAGATGATTGGATGTTTTGGTCTTACTGAACCTGACTTTGGTTCAAATCCAGGAGGGATGGTAACCAATTTCAAAGATGCAGGAGACCACTACGTCCTCAATGGAGCGAAAATGTGGATTTCAAATGCTCCTTTTGCTGATATTGCTGTAGTTTGGGCAAAGAACGAAGAAGGTAGAATCCACGGCCTCATTGTTGAAAGAGGAATGGAAGGATTTTCTACTCCAACCATGGATGGTAAATGGAGCCTCAGAGCGTCTGATACCGGTGAGCTAATTTTTGAAGACGTAAAAGTTCCCAAAGAGAACCTTCTTCCTAATAAATCTGGACTAGGTGGCCCTCTAGGATGTTTGGATTCAGCTCGTTATGGAATTGCCTGGGGTGCAATAGGAGCAGCTCTAGATTGCTATGATATTGCCTTGAACTATGCCAAAGAACGTGTTCAATTCGGGAAACCAATTGCAGCTTTCCAATTGCAACAGAAGAAATTGGCTGAGATGATCACTGAAATCACTAAAGCCCAGTTGTTCACCTACCGATTAGGTCAATTGAAAAACGAGGGTAGAGCCACCACAGCTCAAATCTCTATGGCTAAAAGAAACAATGTAGACATGGCCCTTAACATTGCTAGAGAAGCAAGACAAATTTTAGGTGCAATGGGGATCATTAATGAATACCCAATCATGAGGCACATGATGAACCTAGAGTCTGTCATCACGTATGAAGGAACCCATGACATCCATTTGTTGATTACTGGTATGGACATCACAGGAGAAAACGCTTTTAAGTAAACCGATTTTATTCCTACTACTTACTCTTCAAGGCTCTATGAAAATAGGGCCTTATTTTTTACCAATACTTCTTCAAAGTAAGTGGTCTCCATCTAAAAGTACAGGAAACTTCTTTCTGAAATCAAGTAGGTCTGACGAGCTCAATTGAGCAACCAACACTTGACTATTTCCTGGGCTTGTTGTGGCCAGTTCTTCTCCTTTTGAATCCAGAATGCAACTGCCGCCAGAATATTGAATGCCATTGTTGTCGCTTCCTACGCGGTTGCAGCCTATCAAATAAGCTTGGTTTTCAATTGCCCTAGCCCTTAATAGAATAGACCATGGAGCAGACCTAACAGCCGGCCAATTGGCAACGTAAATCAGAAGATCATATTTTGAATTCCCCGCTTGGTCTAAATTCCTACTCCATTTTGGGAAGCGCAAATCATAGCAGATCAAAGGACAAATTCTCCAGCCCTGGTAGTTTACAATCAGCAGGTTTTCTCCAGCAGTAAAGCTCTTGTCTTCACCGGCAAAAGTGAACAAATGTCGCTTGTCATATTCGCAAATTTGATGCTCATCAACCCAATAGAGGCGGTTGTATAATTTTCCGTCGTCTTCAACTTTTACACTTCCTGTTAAGGCCAAATGATGAGACGAAGCCATTTCTTTCAACCATTCCCTGGTTTTATTTGTTTTGCTGTTTTCAGCGCCTTTGTTATCCATAGAAAAGCCAGTGGTGAACATCTCAGGAAGTACCACTATGTCAACGTCTTTCTCCAACTTTGATAATACTTTCGAGATGTTGGATCGGTTGCTTTCTGGGTTATTCCAAAACAACGAACACTGAACACAAGCTACTTTCAAATCTTTTTTCATCATGCCTTAATTTTTCTCAGTCGCTTAGCAGCTTTTTTCAGTTCATTGTCTTCTTTCGCGAAACAAAACCGCAGCACATGTTCTTGGACAGGAAAAGGATAGAAAACTGAAACAGGAATGCTGGCTACCTTGAACTCTTTCGTCCATTTTTTAGCCGCCTCTGTATCTGGTAAAGAACTCACATCGCGAAAGCGGATCAGTTGAAAATAGGTTCCCTCACAAGGCAAAAGTTCCAAGTTGCTCCCTGAAAGTTCTTGCCTGAATAAATCACGCTTGGCTTGGTAGAACGTAGACAGTGTTTCTTCGGGTCTGACTTTTTTCATGTAGTTGGCTATTCCTTCTTGCATGGCTGAATTGGTGCTAAAAACATTGTACTGATGAACTTTTCTAAATTCCTTCATCAGAGCTTCAGGACCCACAATGTATCCTATTTTCCAACCGGTCACATGGAAGGTTTTACCAAATGACCCAACAATCAAAGACCGTGACGCCAAACCACTTCTTGACGCGGCACTAACATGTTTCTTGCCATCAAACACCATGTGCTCGTATACTTCATCGCTCAAAACCAACGCATCGCTGTTCATCACCAATTCTTCTAGCTCTGCAACGTCAGATTCACTCCAAACCATGCCTGTTGGGTTGTGAGGACTATTGGTGATAATCATCTTGGTTCTTCTGTTCATGACTCTTTTTACCTCTTCCCAAGGTATTTGGTAACTAGGGGCGTTCATTTGCACGTAGATGATTTTAGCTCCCATCAGTTCCAAGGCGGGAGCGTAGCAATCATAAGCTGGAGTGAAAACAATTACTTCGTCACCTTCCTTGATCAATGCAGAAATTGCGGTAAATACGGCCTGTGTGGCTCCGGCGGTTATGGTGATTTCACTATCCACATTGTATTCTGCCTGGTCTCTCCTCAAAAAAGCGTCAGCCACTTGCTCTCTTAAATTCAGAGATCCTGCCATGGGTGCGTATTGGTTATGCCCTTGCTGCATGGCCTTGTTGACCTTTTTGACTAAGGCCACATCTGGCTCAAATCCCGGGAAACCTTGAGAAAGGTTAATGGCCTTGTGTTCGTTGGCTAAGGAGCTCATTACACTGAAAATGGTCGCTCCAGTTCTAGGAAGCTTTGAGGAAATGGGGAAGGGGTAATTCGGCATTGGTTTGTATATCAGAATTACGGCCTTTAAGCCGTAAAGGCTTTGTATCCTTTTTTGTCAAATTTCGTACCTTTTAGTCAAAGATTAAAAATCTATCCAGTAATGATTCGTTATTTACTTACCCCGGGGTTCCTTCTATTTATAAGCCTTGCCTTTGCTCAAAGCAGTGATCATGTGCCAGGGCAGCTCATTGTCAAGCTAAAACCGGAGAGCTCTCCTGATAAAATTGTGGAGCGTTTCGCCAATGTGCGAGGGCAGAATACGGGCTTTAAACAAATCCAAGTATTGTCAAAGTCATCAAGTATTTACTTGTTCTCTTTCAATCAATTGATTTCTGAAGAAAATATGTTGAGCATGTTAGGAGCAGACACTTCAGTTCAGCTAGTTCAATTTAATCACTTAGTAGAAAGCAGATCTACGCTTCCAAATGACACTGATATCAATTCCCAATGGCATCATCAAAATGTTGGTGATTTTGATGTTGATTCTGATTTGGCATGGGATACTACTACTGGAGGCACCACGCTCATGGGTGATGAAATTGTGGTTTGTGTCATAGAAAACGGAGGAAGTAATTACAACCATTCAGATCTAATAGGTAACCATTGGGTGAACACCGCCGAAATACCAAACAACAGCATAGATGATGACGGCAATGGTTTTGTTGATGATTATGACGGCTGGAATCCAGTTTCATTGAATGATAACGTGGGCTTTGCTAATCATGGAACTGCGGTTTCAGGGATGATTGGCGCAAAAGGGGACAACAATCTTGGAGGTGCAGGAATCAATTGGAATGTGAAAATTATGCAGGTTGGGCTTGGTAACCTAACTGAATCCAATGTAATTGCAGCATACAATTACCCACTAACCATGAGATTGGCATACAATGCTTCAAGCGGAAGTGAGGGTGCCTTTGTAGTGGCAACTAACGCCTCTTGGGGAATTGATAATGCAGACCCATCCAATTTTCCAGTTTGGTGCGCGTACTATGATGAATTAGGGCAAGCAGGAATTTTGAATTGTGGAGCAACATCAAACAGCGCAGTAAACGTAGATGTGAGTGGAGACATGCCAACTGGCTGTTCATCTGATTATATGATTTCGGTTACCGCAACAAACAATCAAGACCAAAGAACATTCTCAGGATACGGTCAAACCACAATTGATTTGGCGGCTCCAGGTGAAAATGTCTACTTGCCATCGGGTTCAAGTGCGTATTCCGCAAACAGTGGAACTAGCTTCGCTAGTCCGTGTGTTGCAGGAGCCATAGCTCTCATTTATTCTGCGCCCTGCACAGATCTGGCTGAAATAGCTCTAAGCAACCCTCAAGAGGCCGCAAATATGGTTAGGTCCTACATTCTTAATGGGGTAGACCCCATTGCCGGATTGACCACTGAAACCGTGACAGGAGGGAGGCTCAACGTGAAAAATAGTTTAGACCTAGCTCTTAACGCTTGCGGGCCCTTGCCGCCTTGTGACCCTCAGTCTTTGAGTTTGACAACGAATTGTGAAATTGAAGATGGTCAGGTTATGGCAAGCATCACGCTTGACGTTCAAACGTCAGAAGATTTTTGTCTTGTTGAGGAGATCAACTTAACTCCTCAAGGCGGCAGCACAATAAACATTGATCTCATTGCGGAAGGAATAAACTTGAACAATGCCTCTCCCTTCACCATTTCTGGACTGGAGTCAAATACCCTTTATACGTTGACTTACAGCACAAGTGATGGTATTTCCAACCCGGAAAACATCACCACCGGCGCGTGCTCTGATCTCACGGCAGGTTGTATAGACTCATCGGCCAACAACTACAATGCAAATGCAAATATTGATGATGGTTCTTGTGAATACCCTTGCTTAGACCTCACCATTTCAATTACAACAGATTGCTGGGGATATGAAACCTCTTGGACCTTACAAGACAGCGATGGAGAAGATGTGGTGGCTGTGGTTGAGGATACCTATGGTAACCTGCAAACCTACACTTGGGAGAATTGCTTGGAATACGGCTGTTATACTTTTGCGATCTCTGATAGCTATGGTGATGGCGTTGGAGGAACAACTTCAGGGTGCCAGTTAAATGGCTCCTATTCAATCACTGATATCGATGGAAATGTGCTGGTTGAAATGGAGCAAGCCAACTTCGGTTTTGGTACTGCACATCAATTTTGTTTCCCAGAAGACGATCTTGATTGCCTGGGAGATCTGAACAACGATGGCTCGAGGAATGCAGGTGATTTGCTGGTATTCTTGGCAGATTTCGGATGTTCAGAGAATTGTTTGGCTGATTTCACTGCCGATAACGTGGTCAATGGAAGTGATCTACTCTTTTTCCTAAGCGTGTTTGCAACCCCTTGTCCATAGAGGTTTACTAGATTTTACTGTCGCGATGAGTTGAATTACCTCACTACAGCTACTTTTCCTACATTGGTTGCAGTGCCGTCGCTATTGGTGCAAAACACAAGGTAGATTCCCGTGCTTACTTTGTCACCATTAAAATTATTACCATCCCAAATGGCTCTACCACCAAGACTCGTTGTGGTGAATACGGCATTTCCCGCCACATCAGTGATCCTTACGTCAGTTTCATACGCCAAACCATCGATGGTAATAAATCCACTGAAATCAGGTTCTACTGGGTTGGGGTAAACCGTCACGGAGTTGATTTCTTGATCAAAATTTGTTGCAGTCCCTTGGTAACTGCTAATTCCTTTTTCCGTAGCAAAAAACACCTCTCCATTCCGTTGATTCAACGCGATATCGGTCACGTTGTTGCTGAGCAATGGACTGTTTTGTTCAGTGAAATGGGCAATTTCCTGAAGCCCGTCTGCACTAAACAAGAATACTCCTGATCCTTGAGTTCCCACCCATTTTCTGTTAGCTCCATCAAGTTCAATAGCAGTCACAACCTCTGTTTCAAGCAATATTTGAACATTGCCATCTTGGGTGATTAAGATTTGTTGCGCATCAAATGTGTCACTGTTGAAAATTGTTTCTGGAGCGTAGAAAACGGTTAAACCTTGAGCCGTACCAACCCAAACTTCGCCGTCGAGATCTTCTTCAACACATAGCACATCCTTTGTTGGTAAGCCGCCCTCACCTTCTTCATTGACAAGAAGTCGAAAGTTGTCATCGCTCGGATTTGTTATGGTTTCATTGGTGTCTCGCACTACTAAACCGTTTCCTCTTGGAAGTATGATCCAAACATATCCATTATTGGCAATCATTACATCACCTATCAAATCATCTGCGTCTAGGGTACTTCCAAAGCTCATAGGAACAAAAGTTCCACTCGCCGTTTTTAAGATCAACGGTGTATCAGAGAAGGTGTTGGTGATCCAAAGGTTCCCATTTTCGTCGAAGTCAACTCCAGCAACTCCAATCCATCCTTCAGTGTTTCCCGGTCGAATTGCTAATGGACTGTTATCAGCATTATATATTTCTTGGATGACTCCGTTTTGTATGTCAATCAATCCTTCTTCCCAGCTTCCCAATACAACATGATCTGTGTTGATTGGATCAACTGCTACCTCCATGTAGTCATTGATAGAACCAATGTCGTTTTCTCCTTCAGAACTCGGAACACGTTGCCATTGATCTTCCACCAAACCATACACACCTCCTTTGAAGTAATTGTTGGCCCAAATAATATCAACTCCACCGGAAGCTACCCAAACGGCATCATTATAGGCATCAATTCTTCGAGCTCCATTTGAAGGAGGTCCATCAGGTAAAATTCCCAATTCAGAGTTGTCATAACCCCAACGTAAAAGACCTCCAAACTGTGAGGCGATCCAAACATTGTTGTTTTCATCAAGAATTGCCATTCGTGGATTGGTGAGCACACCTTGAATAAAATTCCTGAACCCCAATGAAACCAAGTTGGTGTCAAAGCGCTCTGTTCGTGTAAAGGTTGTGACCACCAATTGGCTTGAATTGGCATCAATAGAATAATACCCTCCCGTCTCAAAACCAGGTAAATAGCCCCAAGTGTTGGTTTGTAAGTCCAAAGACCAAATGGCAGATTCATTGCCATTTTCTTCTAATGCCAAAAGTTGATTTTCACCAAAAAAACTTAAATCGATGTAGTCAAGATCCGGAAATGGAAGATCGATTAGCTTGCTCCAAGCTTCAAAATTGGCCAAGAATGGGTTATTCAATTCTGCTTGAAAGATTCCTTCTTTAGTAGAGGCATACCAATGGTCATCGTTAAAGATTAGCTCGTTGATTTCAATGATGTCGTTCTGACCATTAATGAACCAAGTGTCAGACACTTCCTTGCGTTGAAGGTCTAATACTACAATCCCAAAGCCTGCTGATAAATAGGCCTTATCATCCTTGAAAGTGATTTCGTTGATTCGCTTGTTTCCAACAAAATTGCTTAATTCAATGTCGTTGATGTTCAAAACTGCTCCATTCTGAATCAAATCTACATTTCCATTGTCATAACCCACTACGAGTGTTTTGAGCGAATCCAGATAGTTGATTGCCGTGATGCTTGATTCTGCTAATCCATTTGTTTTGCTGTAAAGTTCAATGCTGTTGTCAGTTGAAGAATATGAAAAAACTGAAAACGGAGTTGCTGCAAATACCAAATCAGCTCCAATGGCAACGTCTATTGTTTCCTCATAAGGCAAATGATCTCTCCAGGTGCCAACTGCAAGTTGGGCTTGAATTACCCCAGTGAATAAAAGTATACTGAAAACTAAAATGGATCTGACTGACATATTTGATTGTGCTTTGGCTCTTCGTGAACGGTAAATTTCTACATTTCGTATTGATCTTCAAGTTCTAATTTGGAAAATCTATCAATGCCAACTAAATTGATAGTTGATAGCTTACTCTGCCATTTTCAGAATGAAAGTCAAGGACTTCCCAACAGATCAACTGAGCAAGCATGTTTTCAGTTTGCTCGAAGCTTTGTTTTGTGATTCTTGCTGCGGTCTTAAATGCGACGCTTCCTCTTCTTCTCAAGTAGTCAAAAAGTTTGCGTTCATTCTCTGTGTATTCAAAGCCCGGTGGCCTTCTTGATTTTCCGTGTTCCCAAACTTTGATCATCACTCCATTTACCTTGAAGTTTTGGTCTTTCTCCCTCATGTAGGCAATTCTGTTGCCGTCTTCAAGCGAGAAGTGCGGGCGCTTCGCACTTGCCTCAATATCAACTTGCAAAACAGATCGGAAGTTGGCCTTCCATACTTGAGTAGTAAATGAAATAGGAGGGTCGCAGTACATTTCAGCTGCTGCCTCA
>Ga0206680_10000852_pt1 | contig 10913 bp, 7 predicted proteins | sample M115012015metaG_FD_160124 | JGI IMG/M metagenome (GOLD analysis project Ga0206680, IMG submission 160124) | Ammonia-oxidizing marine archaeal communities from Monterey Bay, California, United States - M1 150m 12015 | ecosystem: Environmental > Aquatic > Marine > Intertidal zone | place: USA...
AGTCCTCTACCGAAGCCGCAACCACGGTAAAACTTGGAACACGGAAAAGATCGTAATCCGGGCGGATAAGAACGGGTGGCAGGGAACGACCTATTGTTGTGACCCGGGTATCACCCTGCGCCAAGGCAAACACAAGGGCCGCCTCCTGATGCCATCGCAAGTCTTCGTGGGATCGGTGAACAATGACGGAAACCGTACTTATTTGAACAAGGGGCAAAATCGCAAGTATTTCGCCAAGCGCTACAGTAGTGCCCTTTACAGCGACGATGGTGGTAAGACTTGGACGCCCAGTGCTCCCTTCTCCATCCTCGGAACTTCGGAACCCGGACTTGTCGAGTTGAATGACGGAAGTATTTATTACAACGCCCGCACCCACGTCCGGCCTGGCAACAAGATTGTCGGACGCAGCAAGGACGGCGGAAAAACTTGGATTGATGCAAAGGAAGACGACGAACTTTTTGACGGCCCACCGGACGAGTACGGCTGCAAAGGAGCCATCCTGCGACTGCCTTTCAAGGATCGGGACATTATTCTCTTCAGTGGTCCCGGCCGCCGGGACAAAAGGAACGACATCACGGTACAGGTCAGCTTCGATGGTGGCCAGTCGTGGCCCGTGAAGCGCGTGGTTAAAAATGGGCCAGGGAATTATACTTGGATGGCCGCCGGCCGAAAGGAAACTCCCAGCGAAGGTATTATCTACCTACTTTCCAATAAAGACTGGATGGCTCGTTTCAACTTGGCGTGGCTTCTTCAAGGGCAAGATGGCGGCAAGACGGGTAAAGAATTTAAAGCTGAAGAGAAATGAAACAACTAATCATAGCAACAATCGCCGCCGTGCTGTTGCTTGAAACTTCCTTCGCTGATCCGATTCATGATGCTGCGGAGAATGGCAATCTTTCTGGCGTTCAAGCGGAATTGGAAAAAGGGGTTGATGTGAATGCGAAGCGTGAGGGTGGATTGACTCCTTTGCATGGTGCGGCTGAAGGAGGCCACGAGGAAATCGTCGAGTTGCTGATTGCCGCGGGTGCAGATTTGCATGCAAGGACTGTTCCCATGCTGGGCGGGGGAGGGTGGATTCCTTTGCATTCGGCAGCCAGGCATGGTCACAAGGAAATTGTCGAACTTCTTATCGAAAAGGGTACCGATGTGAATGCTAGGGATTCTTCTGGCAAGTCTACTTTGCATGATGCGGTTCTTGAAGGTCACAGGGAAATCGTCAAACTGCTTATAACCAAAGGCGCGGATTTGAATGCTGAGAGTGGATATTATGGGACTTCCTTGCATGTGGCGGCCAGTATAGGGCACATGGAAATTGTTGAACTGCTGATCACGAACGGTGCGGATGTGAATGTGAAAGATGGTTTTGGGCGAACACCTTTAGATGCTGCCGAATTGGTATTTGAATGGGACTCGCCCGAAGTCAAAGCCGTAAAAAAAGAGATTGCCGACCTCCTCAGTAAACATCAAAAACTGGCGCCGACGCCTCATTTGGAATACGGGAAGGATCGATGGCCATTTGCTTTTAGTTTCATTGCCAAAGACGGGGAGACCTATGTGGTTGAGGTGACACAGGACTTCAAGCAGTGGGGTGAGCTAGAAACAATTAAGGGAACGGGTAAACAGATTAAGTTCATCGACCCAAGACAGCCGCTGGTGCAATTCAATCGGAACTTCTACCGGGTCAAGCCGGCCGAATGACCTCCCCCGCAAAACACAGCGGCAAGCCGGGTGAAGAATTGAAAGCTGAAGAGAAATGAAACACATACTAATCACAACAATCGTAGCCGTGCTGTTGGCGGGGTGTGGGAAGACGCAGCAGCCATCTCCGTCTGTCAAAGTTAAAAGGACAGAGACGCTGCCTGAAGAATCGGGGGTATCCATCATGACCTTCAACACTGAGTGGCTTCTGGGGAGCCGGGCTCAGGTGGACGCATTGAAGAAGAAGGGCATCTGGGGGCTGGAGGAGAAAGACACAGAATCTGAAATCGAAGAGCAACATCAGGCAATTGCCACCATTGTTGCAAGGCATGCCCCGGACATCCTTTGCCTTCAGGAGGTGATCAACGAGGTTGCGGCCAAGCGCCTCCAGAAGGCTCTCCAAGGCAAGGACCTGCAATACGACCTGCATTTCCTTGAAAGCCGTGACACCCATCTGGAGCAGGACGTTGTGTTTCTAACCAACAAAAGCAGCGGGAATATCACCGGCATCAAAGCCTCTCATCCAATTGATCCTGTTTACCCATCGAAATGCGTAATTCTAACCTGCCTCCTCAACGGCGAGAAGGCTGCCATCATAGGCTTGCACCTTAAGGCAGTCCCCACCGAGCCCAGTGCGGTGGCTAAGAGGGAGAAGCAGGCTGACGCAGTTGTGAAGCAGCTTAATAGGCTTTCGGCTGCTGGTTATGCTACTTTGGTGCTTGGGGATTTAAATGATTGGGATCCCATTGTTCCAGATGCCGACCCCAGTGAACAGGCGACTCCTACGTCACAGGCCTTGAAGAAGATGAAAGACTATGTTCCCGGGGGTGACGATGAACTGGTCAACAGCCTCAAGTGGGTTGAGCCAATTGAAAAGAGGTATACATTCAACTACAAGGGTTCAAAAACAGTGCTTGATCACATCCTTCTTCCCCTTGGTTGGGAGGATAGAGTATCTGGAGTCACAATCGACCACGACAGACCTGATGGGGCAAGCGATCATTGGCCTGTCATTCTGGACTTAAGCTGGTGAAGAATTGAAAGCTGAAGGGAAATGAAACAAATAATCACAACAATCGCAGCAACCGTGCTGTTGTTGGGGTAGTGAGACTACTTACTAAAGCATCGGAGTGATTTGTCCTCCAATCGGAGGTTTGATGATCAAAACAAAACAACCGTTTTTCGCGTTCCGCATTTGCCCCAGTGCATAGCGGTGCTTTGATGTGCAAGTGTAGGCGGCATATCAAAAAGCCCAGAAACTTTAAAAAAACAGGCAAAAAAGACTTACTCGCAATGCGAAGGTCTGGAGTTTGATTTTCCGTGACTCCACCACTCTTTTCATGAAAGCAATAATCATTGGCGCCGGGCGCGGCATTCGGTTGATGCCCACCACGGCCAATACGCCCAAGTGTTTCGCGGAGGTTAAGGGCCGCCGCATCCTTGACTGGGCGCTGGCCGCCTTCCGTGCCAACGGTCTCGATGACATCGTTTTTATCGGCGGCTACCAGATCGACAGGGTTCGCGAGGCTTACCCTGAATTTACCTTCCGCCACAACATGGACTGGGAAAATAACAACATTCTCGCTTCGCTTTTCCACGCTGAGGATCAGATGGACGAAGGCTTTGTTTGCGCCTATTCCGACATTCTGTTTACACCCGACGCGGTTGCCTGTGCATTGGCTCATCCCGCCGCCGCTGTGCTTGTCATTGACACGGAATGGCTCGCCCACTATGCCGAGCGCAGTCAGCATCCCAGCGACGATGCTGAGAAAGTGACTGTGGCCAACGGACGCATCACGCGTATCGAGCGATGCACGCCGGAGGCCGAGACTCATGGTGAATATACAGGCGTTGCCAAGTTCACCGCTGACGCAGTCGCCCGACTGCGCGAACATTACCACCGCTGCCGCGAACAATTTGCCGACCAACAATTCCGGGAGGCCAAGGCGTTCGAGAAGGCCTACCTCATCCACTTGTTCCAGCATATGATTGAAGCTGGCGAGGTGTTCGCGCATGCTGACATTCCCGGAGGCTACCGTGAAATCGACACGCAGGAAGATTTCGAACTCGCCCAGCAAAACTGGCCCAGCCCTTGAATCATGACCGACTTGCCGATGTTTCCCACTTCCGTCGTTGGCTCCCTGCCGCGTCCTGACGCCGTTCGGGCATTGCTTGGCCAAGCCGATGTCGGGGGCCAACTCGACGCCGTGATTCGAGAAGCCGTCGCTTTGCAGGAGAACGCCGGCATTGATATCCTGACCGATGGTGAATGGCGTCGCGCCTCGTACATTGGTGTTATTGCCGAACTCGCGCATGGCTTTGAGCTTGGCACCAACCCCGCAGACGGTCGTCCCTGGACGATTGTGGTCGATAAACTCGCGCCCAGGAACCCCGGCTTCATTGCTGCGGAGGTTCGCTATTTAAAGACGATCACCAACCGCCGGATCAAGGCAACTCTGCCCGCTCCCGCGTTGCTGGGCGAACGCATGTGGTCTGCTGAAAAATCCAGCGCCGCCTACCCCACGCGCGACTCATTCGTCGCCGATTGCGTCCCCATCCTGCGCTGCGAAATCGAACTACTGCGCGAAGAAGGCGTCGCTGTCGTTCAAATTGACGACCCGCACCTTTGCCTGTTTGTTGACCCCAAGGTTCGCGCGAATTACAACCACGCCGATCGCGCCGCCGACTTTAGTGTCGATATGGTCAACCAGGTTGTCGAAGGTTTTGGCGATATCAAGATAGCCGTTCACCTCTGCCGTCGCGCCGGTGCCCGCGCCCGGGGTGAAGCCACTCACGCCGGAGGTTACACTCCCATTCTTGGCCAACTCAACCGGCTGAAGGTGAACCATCTTACCATGGAATTCACCACTCCGGCAGCCGGCGACATGGCGGTGTTTAAAAAACTCCGAGAAGACCTTGAGATCGGGCTTGGTTGCGTAAGTTGTGATCCCGGCCAAGTTGATTCAGTCGATGAAATCGTCGCCCGGGTAGAGACTGCGCTCCAGTACCTTGCACCGGCCCGCATCACGCTGAACCCCGACTGCGGGTTTGCTCCGGGATCCGCCGCCAAGGTCAGCCTCGATGAGGTTGCCACCAAGTTGAAGAACGAAGTCGAGGCTGCACGGCGGTTGCGCGAAAAATATTCCTGAATCTGTCCTTTGGCCAAGTGGGGGCTTGACATCGGGGCGGCTGCGAGGTAGTTGAACCGACGTCTGATCGCTTGGCGGTAAAGCAAGGAGCCAATATTCCCCAGTCTCCAGCCAGCCAGGCTCACTTCAAAGTCGCGATTCACGCGGCTCATTTTCCTCTAACTCAAGCCGGTAGGGATTACAAATGAAGGTTCGCCGGCTTGGTTACATAAATAAAAATGACAGAGAGGAAACCCCGCAATCGGGGCGATAAAAAACGAGGGCGATTTGCTGGAAGCAAATCGCGAAAACGCGGTAGGCCAACCCGGTCACGCGACGACCAATTCCGTCCGAACCAACAACGGCGGCCCCGCGAAATCGCTGAACCGCTGGAGGCGCTCGAGATGGAGGGCATCTTTGGTTCGCTAAATCCGGAGATTCAGCACGCGCTGAAAAAGGAAGCTTATTCCACACCGACGCCGGTGCAGGCCAAGGCCATTCCCCCGCAGATTGATGGCCGGGATTTGTTTGGCAGCGCACAGACCGGGACCGGCAAAACCGCCGCGTTCACCATCCCGTTGCTTCAGGATTTGGCAACCGAGAAAATCAATCCGGAGAGTCGTCACCCTCGGGCGCTGATCCTTGCGCCGACGCGTGAGTTGGCGGCACAGATCGGCGACAGCATCACGGCCTATGGCCGGTTTCTGAAGGTTTCCCACACCGTGATTTTTGGCGGCGTGGGACAGGGGCCGCAGGAAAAGGCGATGAACCGTGGAGTCGATATTGTCGTCGCAACGCCCGGCCGTCTGCTCGACTTGATGGGGCAGGGGTTCGTGCAACTCGATGCCGTGAAGACGTTCATACTCGACGAGGCGGACCGTATGCTAGATATGGGGTTCATCCCTGACGTTGAGCGAATCATAGCCAAGCTGCCAAAGGAGCGCCGGACCGGTTTTTTCTCCGCGACACTGCCTACAGCCGTGGAGGTCTTAGCCAAGCGCCTGCTGGTCAATCCGGCCCGGGTCACGATCAACCCCGAACAGCCGACGGTGGAGAAGATTTGCCAGCGACTGCTGTACGTGGATCGTGATCACAAGGATGATTTGCTTATTTCGATTCTCCGCGGCCCGGAGGTGGGACGCGCGATCGTTTTCACGCAGATGAAGTATAAAGCGAACCGTGTCTGCGAACGACTGGAGCGGGTTGGGATTTCTGCGGCGCCCATTCACGGCAACAAGACCCAGTCTGCGCGGACCAAAGCGCTGGACAACTTCCGGAGAGGTAAGGTGAAAGTATTGGTCGCCACCGACATTGCCGCGCGCGGGATCGATGTGGATGGCATCACGGATGTGTTCAACTACGATTTGCCGACGGAAGCGGAGACGTATATTCACCGAATCGGCCGAACCGCGCGCGCAGGAAGCGAAGGCCAGGCGTGGACATTTTGCAGCAAAGAGGAAGCCGGACTGCTGCTGGACATCGAGCGGTTGATCAAAAAACCGATACCCGACGATGTTGAGCACGATTTACATTCCGAACGTGCATTTAAGTCAGTGCGCTCTCCCAAAAAGCAGCAAAGGAGAGAGAGCCGAAACGGCTACGAAAAAAAGAAGCCCGCTAAAAGACGGCCAAGGCGCAACGCCCGATTCGCCCGGTAGTCGTCGCCATGACCATGTGCCGCTTGGCTAAACGGCCTCGGTTCAGGCCAGGCTCCAGCCTTTTCGGTAGTCGCGTTTCAGGAATCGCTCCGCGTCCGGGGCGTTTGGAATTTTCAAGTGTTTTGTGTCCCACTCGATCTTTTTCTCGGCACGATAGGCGACGTTGCCCAGATGGTTGGCCTCGGTGAGCGGCCCGGAGTAGCCAAAGTGGCAGGTAGTCGGCGCGCCGGTCTTGCAGGCATGCAGCCATTCGGCATGGTGCCCGATGGATGGAGCAATCCACGGCTCGGGTGCCTGAAAACCCTTGAACTCCTTTTCCGGCAACAGGATGTGTTTGCCGTAGTCGGATAACAACATGCCCTTGTCGCCGATAAAGAGCATGCCACTGCCCCATTGGGGGATGCCTTTCTCCTTCCAGATCTTAGGCTTGTTCTCGCCCTGATGCCACGTGAGTGTGACCGGCGGCATGTCTCCGCGACTGCCGTAGGTGTATCTCGCCGACATAGAGGCCGGTGCGATGTCGTGATGCGGCGGCGGTCCCCACGCCTCAACGGACTTCGGGGCATCGAGTTTGAGCGCCCAGAAAGGGAGATCGTTGAAGTGGCTGCCAAGGTCGGACATGGTGCCGTTGCCGAAGTCCCACCAGCGATACCACTTCGGCCCGGGGAAATAGACGGAGTGAAACGGTCGGTGCGGCGCCGGGCCGATCCAGAGGTCCCAGTCCAGATGTGCCGGCGGCTCCTGGGGTTCCTTCGGTGTTTCAAATGACCAGACGATGTCCCGGTTGCGCTTGGCCGCTTCCCGGCTTTGCCAGCCCCAGGCGCGTCCGACCCAGACGTGGGCCTCGCGAATAGGGCCGATGGCTCCGGACTGGATTTTCTCCACCACCCGTCGGTAGTTGTTGCCGGCATGAATCTGGGTGCCCATTTGGGTGGCGACACCCGCCTCCTTCGCTGCCTTCGTGATCACCCGCGCCTCGTACACGTCGCGCGTCAGCGGTTTCTCGCAATAAACGTGTTTCTTTGATTGCAGCGCCGGCAGCACGGCGAAAGCATGCGTGTGCTCCGTGGTGCTCACCACCACGGCGTCGATGTCACCAGTCTTCTCGTAGAGTTTGCGGAAATCCCGGTACGTTCGCGCCTTGGGGTGTTTTGTTGCCGCGCGGCTCAGATTTTGCGCGTTGACATCGCAGAGCGCCACGATGTTTTCGGTCTTTGCCGTGTTTGCCAAATTGCTTCCGCCACGACCCCCGCAGCCGATGATCGCAAGGTTCAGTTTGGCGTTGGGGGACTTGGCGCTGACAATGGCCGGAAACCCCATGGCGGTTGCGGCCAAGCCGGTGGACTGGATGAACCGGCGACGGGATTGACGGTGGGTGGAAAGTGAGTTCATAGCGGCGCAACGGTTACCCACCTTACAGAAACTGGCGAGAGCAAAATCAAACCCTTACCGTCGGTTCGATTGCCAAACCTGAAAAAACAAACCGCTTTCATCCGGTTTCAGCTTTCCAATCCCGGTTCAGTGTGACACAAGAGGTGCGACCATTGATCCAAGAATGAAAGAGAGTTTTATGAAACGCCGAACTTTTATCGCCGCTGCCGCTGCCGCACCTCTCATCCTCCCGCGCACCGTTTTCGGGGCCAACAACAAGCTTAACATCGCCTTCATAGGCATGGGCGGCCAGATCCAAGGCCACGTCAAAAACGCACTGCAACTTGGACACAACGTCGTCGCGTTTTGTGACGTCGATCCCAACCAGATCGCCGGTTCCCAAAACCGTCACAAAGCCAAGGCCGGGAACGTCAAGGCCTATGCCGACTACCGCGAGCTGCTCGAAAAGGAGAAAACGCTCGATGCCGTGGTTGTCGCCACGCCGGATCACTGGCATGCGCTGATCTGCACCGCAGCGATGAAGGCCGGCCGGCACGTGTACTGCGAAAAGCCGCTGACCCACACGATTGCTGAATCGCGTGCGTTGAGGGAGTTGTCCCGCACGTCGAATGTCGTCACTCAAACCGGTAACCAGGGCAGCGCCTCATCGAATCTTCGCCGGAGCATCGAGTTGATTCAATCCGGGCTGCTTGGGCAGATAGCCAACGTGCATGTCTGGCATCCGGCCCACGGCTGGCCCAACGGCGGCATGCGCCCGCCCGGTGAAGATCCAGTACCGAGGGGAATGAACTGGGATTTCTGGTGCGGCCCCTCGCCGACTCGCCCCTACAAGGCCAGCATCTATCATCCAGCAAAGTGGCGCGGTTGGTACGACTTCGGCAACGGCTCCATCGGCGACTTTTGCTGCCACTCATTCAACATGCCGGTACGCGCACTCAATCTCGGCTACCCGTCCCGGGTCGAGATCAGCAACGTGCAAAAAGCCGGGCTCGAGACTTACGCCAAGGCCGTGACACACACCTTTCATTTTGCCGCCGAGGGCCAACGCGCCGCGGTGAACCTGATTTACTATACTGGCGGCGTCGACATGCCGCCTAAACACATCACAGACCAGCTGGTTGGCACCTTCGGAAACATCCCTCGCGTCGGTGCCGTGGTTGAAGCAGAGCACGGTTTACTCTCTGCCGGGCTCTGGAATTCACAGTGCTACGTGAAAATGAAAGGCGACAAAAAATTCACCGGACATGCCAACCATTTCGAGGCGAAAAAAGTGCCGCAACGTCTTCCTCGCGTGCGGGGGCATTTTCAGGAATGGACCGATGCGATCATCGAAAATGGAAAAACCTTTGCGCCATTTGAGCTTGGCGGACACCTCACCGAGATCGGTTTATCTGGAATCGTTGCCCTCAAGCTGCAGCGAAATCTCGAATGGGACGGCCAAGCAATGAAGGCCAAGGGCATCCCTGAAGCCGGCGTTCTTGTTAAAAAACAAAACCGAACCAAGTGGCTTTAAGCCAAGCTGCACTTGGCCAAGCGCCCCAGACGTTAAGCAGCAACAGCAGGATGATTGTGGGCTAAATGATACGTGTTTTCATTTCGACTCTCTCTTTATTAAGTCAATCTTAAGGGTGAAAAAGACAATTCGATTTTTAGGAGTGGTTATAGTTTCAACCATGCTATGTATCGATCTTGCTTCGGCCGAACAACCGAAGATTCCTGTTAGCGCGGGTGTGTTCCCTCAAGAGATGCGGGTGTTTCACACCGAAAAAGAGGGGTTGCCCAGCAACGATGTTTGGGCCGTGGCGTTGGCCAAAGATGGCCGTGTGGTGGCACGAACTGCCAAGGGCGATGCAGTGCTCAAGGACGGCAAGTGGTCTGCCACCAATGATTTCACCGACTTGTTTAAGGAGAAGAAAACCGTGCCGGTTGCAATGCGTGCCGTTTTGAACAAGGCGGGAGCCGTGCTGGTGGTCGCTCGCGGACCAGAAGGCCAGGTGGCCGTGGGTACGGAGAGGGGCCTGTTTCTGTCCGATCATGAGGGCACGCGGCAGGTGTTTCCGCGGGATGGAAACAAGAGTTGGGCACCCACGGGGGTCACCGTATCGTACGACGGCCTGGGGAGACTTTGGTTTGCCAGTTACCAGGGAGCGGGGCGTTACGGGAAAGGGGCATGGACGCTCTACACCGGTGCGGAGGGTTTGCCATATGACGATATGAGCGCCGTGGCCGGTTGCGCCGATGGCACGGTGTGGTTCGGTACGGCCATTGGTGCGATTCGTTTTGACGGATCGGCTTGGGCATACCGGCAGGGGAAGCGCTGGCTGCCAGGCGACGAGGTGCGTGACATGGCCGTGGACGCGGGCGGCAACGCCTGGGTCGCCACGGCGGACGGCTTGTCGTTCATTTATTTCAAGGGTATGACCCTTGCGGAAAAGGCGAAGCACTACGAGGACGAGATCGACAGGCACCATCGCCGAACCGAGTTCGGCTACGTCATTGACGCCCACGCGCCGGCACAGGGAAAGAAGGAAAATCTCAACCTCGGTGACAGTGACAATGACGGCCTTTGGACGAGCATGTATGGGGCGGGTGAATGTTTTGCCTACGGGGCCACGAAGGATCCCTTGGCCAAGCGCCGGGCCAGGAATGCCTTCAGGGCTTTGAGTTTCCTGAGCGAGGCACCACGGGGTTCCGAACATGAACCACCACGGGGATTCATCGCGAGAACCGTGTTGGAGACAACGTCTGATAAAAACCCAAACTCCGGTGGTTACACAATCGAAAATCAGCTTCGGAAGAAGCAACAGGATGGCTATTGGCGCGTCTATGAACCTCGCTGGCCCAAGTCGTCCGATGGCGGCTATTACTGGAAAAGCGATACCAGCTCGGACGAACTGGACGGGCACTATTTTTTCTATCCACTCTATTACGATCTGGTCGCTGAGAGGGAAGAGGAGAAAAGTGCGGCGAGAGAGATCGTGCGGGCGAACATCGACCACCTGATCAGCCATGATTTCAGCATGCACGACCACGCCGG
>Ga0206680_10000862_pt1 | contig 10887 bp, 7 predicted proteins | sample M115012015metaG_FD_160124 | JGI IMG/M metagenome (GOLD analysis project Ga0206680, IMG submission 160124) | Ammonia-oxidizing marine archaeal communities from Monterey Bay, California, United States - M1 150m 12015 | ecosystem: Environmental > Aquatic > Marine > Intertidal zone | place: USA...
GAATTTTACTGCGTTGTACGAACCGGTCGCCGAGGGTGGCTACGTCGCTTGGCTTGAGGAGATGCCTGGAGTCCAAACCCAAGGTGAAACATTGGCCGAAGCCAAGGAGAATCTGCTCGATGCGTTCAACCCCTCCCTCGAGTATCTTCGCGACAAGGCGATTGGTTGCGATTGAAGCCTCCGGCGTGGAATCGGGGAGCAACTATATTACCCAAGACTTGCACGCTGAGGGGAACTCGCACACTCTCCCGACCCGTGAAGGAGTACCTGACCGAATCCCTACCGAGGCAGGCTGCTGATTGGCTGCCGAAGGTTGGCTCAGCGCTGCTGGTTCTGATTGTCTTTTGGCTTCTGGCCGTCGTGGCGCGTAAGGTGGTTCGCAAGGCCGGCGTGGCTGCGGGAATTGACTCGAGTGTGATCAATCTGCTTGCGCGCTCGGCGCATGTCGTGCTGCTGGTGATCGGTTTGGTCACAGCGCTTGGCACGCTGGGCATCGATGTTTCCGCGATGGTGGCCAGCCTCGGGTTGACCGGTTTCGCGGTGAGTTTTGCATTGAAGGACTCGATCAGCAACCTATTGTCCGGGGTGCTGATCCTGATCCATCGGCCGTTCAACGTGGGAGACACGATCAAGGTCAAGACGTTCGAGGGGCTGGTGAGTGCCATCGACCTGCGATACACTCAGCTCGAGCGGGACGGGGAGAAACTCCTCGTGCCCAACTCGCTGCTGTTCACCAACCCGATCAGCATTCAGTCCGGATCGACGAACGAAAATTGAACGATCACCCTATTTCGCCTGTCCCAATCGCGGGTGTGTCGCCCTCCACAATCCGGTTTTTATTGAAAACAAACGTCAAAACCGTCGCCGCTCTGTCAGCCGTCCTGCTGGCCAGCTTGGTTTGTGCCCCGGCGGTTTTTGCGGATAAAGCCAAATTTTACTCGTCGAAGAGCAGTCCCTCGCTCCAGAGCCGAGCCATGGATATCCAGTCCGGTGTGGGGCGGAGCAGTCTCAACAAGGCCAAGTCGAAGAGCGGGGTTGGAATGGCGCTTTACCCGAGCGGCAGTGCGTCGATGGATCGGGCGACCACCAAGAAATTACTCGAGCTTTTCGACCAAAAGAAAAACTGGATGTTTCAGGACTTGGATGAGAATGGCGGAACCGGTGACACCGGGGAGGAGTGGTCCCGGGAAAATGACCTGCTCGGCGATGAGGGGGGCAATCGGCAAAACCCATATTTCAAGTCGCGCGGAGTGGTGCAGGGTTTCCTTCGGTCAGACGAGAAGGAGAAGCGGCCCCGCAACAAATCACGTCGTCGCGGCCAACCGGAGCTATCGCCGACCGAGGAGGAGGACGAGTTGTCGGAGAAAGGGTTCGAGATGAGCCCGGACAGGATCAAGAAGGGTGGCAGTAAGAAGGAGGAGCCACTGTTCCGCGCCAATTCGCCGTTTGCCGCCAAGACGGTGCTTGCTGATTTTTCACCTTTTTCTCGAAAGAGCAACAAGTCCACGGCTCGATACAGGAGTCCGGGCAATCGTGCTGGCCTGAATGGCGGAGGTTCGGAGGCAGGCAAGGCGCTTGGCCAAGCGGGGGCGACAAGCCGTGGCGGTTTTTTTCAACAACAGCAAAAAAGCGGCGGAAAATTTTTCAGCAACAAAAACTTTTTTACAACCAAGCCGGGTGCCTCGGGCAAGGGTGCGCTTGGCCTCGACCCGATGAGCTTTGGCCGTGGCTTCGCCCCGAAGCCGTCCACGCCGGTGAAGGGCGTTGGCGTTGGCGAGATGTCGACCGGCTTCAAGCTGCCGCCGGGTCTGGCTTCTCCGTCAGCGGCGAACAGTCGTTTCTCCTCATACAGTGTCGCGCCCCCGGCGACCGTGCAACGGGAGTTACCGTTGCTTTTCCAGTCGAGAGATCGGAGGCAGCCGAGCATTCGCAGCGGGCTGCTCAACCAGCGGTCTGGCGCCAATGCGAAGAAGCCGGGTCGGGGTTTCTGAGCGGCCGCTTGACCAATCCCTGCCAACTGTGGCCCACTCACCGGCCTTGAGTGAGCACGCTACCAAGCCCAAATTCCCCGGAGGTATCCAAAGCCTGTTCTGGTTTTTCTTTCTCAATTTCCTGTCGTGCCAGATCATCATGGACAGCCCGATCTTTCTGTACGCAGAGAGCCTCGGGGCCAGCGCCACCGTGATTGGCCTCATCGCCGGGATGACGCCGCTGATGGTCGTTTTCCAGATTCCCGTCGCTGCGCACGTGGGGCGCTGGGGCTACAAGCTGTTCGTCACCACCGGCTGGTCGCTGCGGTTGGTTTTCGTGTTCGGGTTGGTGTTTGTGCCGTTGATGGGTGGCGTGATCAATCAGCAGAGCCAGCTCGCGCTGGTGCTCGCGCTGTTGTTCGCCTTCAACGTGGTTCGCGGCATCGCCAGTTGCGCCTGGTATCCGTGGATTCGCGGGCTGATCCCGGAGGACATCCGCGGCCGCTATCTCACGTTCGAGAGCGCCTTCGTCAATGCCGGCAGCCTCGTGGCGTTCCTGCTGGTCGCGGTGTACCTTGGCCAATCGCCGACGAGCGGGCAGTTCAGTGTCCTGTTCGCGTTCAGCTGCCTCGCGGGGGCGGGGAGCATCTACTTCATTCGCCGCGTGCCGGACGTCGCACCGCCAAGCGAGGAGGCCGGCAAAAAACAGGAGGCGCCTTGGGGCGAGATTTTCGCGAACCAGCCGTTTCGCAAGCTGCTCTGGGTGGAGTTGTTCATGGCGATCGCGCTGGGTGGTCTGGCCGCGTTCACGGTCAAGTACCTCAAGGCCGAGGCCGGCATGCAGGACAACCACATCATGCTCGCCTCGGCGGCCAAGTTTGTCGGCGCACTCGGGACGCTTTGGTTTCTTAAGTCGCGTCTCGACCGCATGGGCAGCCGGCCGATCATTTTTTTCGGCCTGGCCATTGGCTTGGTTTGCGTGGCGGTGTTTGGGCTGATCGCCGGCGGGGTGGTGCCGATCAATTTTTTCGCCGTAACCGGACTGTACTTCAGCTTCGGCTTCGTGCTGGCGAGTGTCACCATGTCGATGACGCGGCTGGCCATGGCGACCGTGCCGCGCCTGGGCAGCGTCCACTACTTCGCCGTGTTCGCCGTCGTCGGCAACATGGCCATGGGCCTGTCGCCGATGCTTTGGGGGCTGATGATCGACATCCTGTCCGGCCGGAAGTGGGGCTGGCTCGGCGTTGAGTGGAACGAATACACCATTTACTTCGCCGGCGTCGCGGCGGTGCTGATGCTTACGGCGCTGGCCACCGTGCGGCTGGAGGAAGCCAAGGCCGCCCGGTTGAACGAGTTCCTCATCGACCTCATCCGACATTCGCCGCTGCGCTACTGGATGCGAAACTGATCGTCGGTTTTCGGTTTAATTCCCGCTTGGTTGCGGCGCTCAAAGAACGGCACCAGCAGCGAGTCAGCGATCAGTTGAATTAGGTGATACAGCGCGAGGGGAAGTGCGCCAATGGGGATGTCGGCAAAGAAGTGCTGCCAAAGGTAGATGCCGTTCGGCAATGTTTTTTGCGAGCCGCAAAAGACGAGCGCCGTGCCGGTGCCTCTGTCCATTCGCAACAAAACCGACACGCCAAAGTTCCACGCCAGCAGGATCGCGTGCAGCAGCGCGGAGATGACGACAATGCGCAGCACGACATCGGCGTTGCCGTTGATTTGACCGGTTGCCACCGAGAAGCCGGAGTACACGAACACGACAATGATTATCTGCGGAACCAGGCGGATGCCCCTGAGTAGCGGCTTGGCCTTGTTCCACAAAAACCGGCGCAGCGCCTGGCCAAGCGCCACCGGCATCACGACGACGAGCAGCATTTTGAAGATCATCTGGCCAAGCGGAATCTCGACCGAGGCGCCGATGCTCAACTGCAGCACGAGCGGCGTCAGCACCACGGTCAGCGAACTCGACAGCAGCGTGAAGATGAGCGCCAGTTCCTGGTTGCCGCGCGACAGCACGGTCAGCGCCAGCGCCGAGGCGAGGCTGCTCGCCTGCGCCGCCATGATCATCACCGCCGTCAGGAAATGCGGGTGGCCCGCCGGTTGCAGCCAAAGCGCCAGGCCGTACGCCACCGCCGGAGCCACGCAGTAGGTCGAGAAAAGCACCAGCAAGATCGCGCCGAGGTTGGCCGCCTGCCGGTGCAGTTTGCCGGTGTCCAGCGTGAAGCCGGAGACGGCCATCATCACGCCCACCAGCACCGGCGTCACCCAGCCGGCGTCCTTGATGGCCCGGCCGCCTCCCGGCAGCCAAAGCCCCGCCGGGATCATCATCAGGAGCATCGCAAGAAACCAGTAGCGGCTTACAAGGGTTCGCCCCTGTTTCGCTGCTGAGTTTGACTGTTCCATACCGCCGCTCATAAGGCGGCGCAGTATGGCCACCGGTTCTCCGTCGTCCAAACCAATTTCCATTGACAGGGTGGCCAACAAAAAACTTGCACGCCGCCTGTTCCATGACTACAAAATGCCGCTCTCGACGCATCGGCGTCGGCGATTGGTGTGCCTCGGTAGCTCAATGGTAGAGCAGTTGACTCTTAATCAATTGGTTGTAGGTTCAAGTCCTACCCGGGGTACCATTTTTACTAATACAAAAGCCGCTTGGGTGTAACTTGGGGATGAGGTTGGGACACCGTCCATTTTTCAGCCATAACAGTAAAATCCAAACCGGGCTTTCTTTGGATAATCACAGCCCGGGGCTTATTAGGTTTTCGAAACTTTGATCCTTTATCGGGCTTGACAAGCAAGGGCTATATTGCGCTCATTTTAGCCTTTGCTGGTTTATGAAAGTTACTCCCTCCCGTATCCGGTTTCTGCTTTGCCTGTCGTTCTTCTTTCATGGTGCATTGGGACTGTCCTTGTGGGCGGATGATTTGTGGGCAAATCCGATTCTTCCGTTCCTGCAGGAACATTGCACCGAGTGTCATGGTTTGGAGAAACCCAAGGCCGGTTTAAACCTCGCAGCCTATGGTCCGGAAAGTCCAATTCGCAGGGAGCGCAAGCAATGGAAGAAGGTGCTCAGGATGTTGCGCAGGGGCAAGATGCCTCCAAAGAAGGCGCCGCAGCCTCCGGAGGTCGACCGGCAGAAAGTGGAGAGGGCGATTGATGAGGCTCTGGCGGCGCTCAACTGCGATGGTGTTCGTGATCCAGGCCATGTGACATTGCGGCGGCTCAACCGCACCGAGTACAACAATGTGGTTGCCGACCTGTTTGGGATCGACTTTAAGCCAGCTCGGGACTTTCCCTCTGACGACACGGGTTACGGCTTCGACAACATTGGCGATGTGCTTTCACTCTCGCCCGTACTCTTCGACAAGTACCTCGCGGCGGCGGAGGGGATCGCCGATGAGGTGATCGGTGGCACTCCCGCGAAAGGGCCAAGCGATCTTTTCACATGTCTGCCAAAAAGTGAGGCTGATTGGCTGCCATGCGCCCGGCAAATCCTCGAGCCGGTTGCGCGTCGTGCGTTTCGACGGCCGTTGCGGGATGGCGATATGGATGAGCTTCTTCGACTGGTCGAATCCGTGCATGCTGACGGCGCAAGTTTCGAACGGGGCATCCGGCTCGCGTTGCAGGCGATACTGGTCTCCCCGAATTTTTTGTTCCATGTTGTTGAGATCCCGGTGCTTGGCCAAGCGGACGCGATACAGCCGCTGAGCGGCTTTGAACTCGCCGAGCGCATTTCATTTTTTTTGTGGAGCCGCCTGCCCGACGATGAACTCGCCGCCTTGGCCAAGGCGGGCAAGCTAGCCGACAACGAGATACTGGAGCAGCAGGTGCAGCGCATGCTGAAGGACGACCGCGCGTCGGCGTTGGCGGATAATTTCGCCGCACAATGGCTGCAACTTCGTCGTCTGGAGACGATCACGCCTGATCCGGGTTATTATCCGGTTTTCGACGAGGATTTACGCCGCGATAGCAGACGGGAAACAGAGCTTTTTTTCAGTGCGGTCGCGAGCGACGATCTCAGCGTGCTGACACTTCTGGATGCCGACTTTTCCTTCATCAACGAACGGCTTGCCAGGCATTACGGGATTCCCGGCATCGAGGGGGCACACTTTCGCCGGGTGAGCTTTGAGGATGGACGCCGGGGAGGGATTTTGGGTCACGCAAGTGTTCTTACCCTTACATCCAACCCTACACGCACTTCGCCGGTAAAGCGGGGCAAGTGGATTCTGGGCCAAGTTCTCGGCATGCCACCCAAGCCGCCACCGCCTAATGCCGGGGATCTTAGCGAGGAGACTGAAGAGGTGCAGGCGGCTTCTTTGCGGGAAAGGCTTGAGAAGCATCGTGCCGATCCGGTTTGTGCATCGTGCCACCGGATCATGGATCCGATGGGTTTCGCCCTTGAGAATTACGATGGCGTAGGGGCATGGCGTACCCGGGATGGCAAGTTCCCCATCAACGCGGCGGGCACCCTTCCAGACGGCACATTTTTTGATGGACCGGTAGACCTGAAAAAGGTTCTGCTTGAGCGCAAGCATGACTTTGTCTGGTGTCTTTCCGAGAAATTATTGACCTATGCATTGGGGCGCGGAATCGAGTATTTTGACGACTGCGCCTTGGAGGATATTGTCAAGGCGGTTGAGGCGGACGATTACCGTTTTTCACGTCTTGTGACTGAGGTTGTCAGATCCGTGCCGTTCCGGATGAAACGCAGTCAAGAAAGTTCACCATGAAAGAAAAAACAACCCGATCCCGGCGCACGTTCCTGCGTGGCTTGGGTGCCAGCGTTGCGTTGCCGTTTTTGGAGTCGATCCCCATGGCTGACGCCGCAGTTGCGCCCAAGCCGCCTCGGCGCGTGGCATTCATTTACATCCCGAATGGTGTTCAGGTGCCCGAGTGGACACCCAAGCGCGATGGTGCCAACTACGCACTGTCACCGATTCTCGAGCCGCTCAAGCCGTATCAGCGGGATTTCCTCGTACTCACCGGGCTGACGCATGACAAGGCGCGGGCCAATGGCGATGGGGGCGGGGATCATGCGCGCTCATGCGCCACGTACCTGACTGGGGTGCAGCCGGTGAAAACCGGTGGAGCCGACATCCGCTTGGGACGGTCTGTTGATCAGGTTGCCGCGGATGTCATCGGCCGTGGCAACCGGCTTCGGTCGTTGGAACTCGGTTGCGACAATGGAAGCAAGCCGGGGCCGTGCGACTCAGGTTATAGTTGCGCCTACACGCGCAATATCTCGTGGCGCAGCGAGACCACACCGATGCCCAAGGAAATTAATCCGCGAGTTGTCTTTGAGCGGATGTTCGGCAGTGGTTACGCGCATGAGGATCGTGCCGTTCAGGCAAGGCGCCGTAACGAGCGTCGGAGCATTCTCGATTATGTCCTTGGGCAGGCACACAGTCTCCAAGGCCGTGTGGGTATCAAGGACCGGCAGAAGCTGGATGAGTACTTCACAGCGATTCGCGAGGTCGAGCGGCGGCTCGAGGTGACTGAGACCCAATCAGCATTCCTGCATGATGGGGATATAACGGCGCCGGCAGCCGGTCTCCCCGAGAGTTATCGGGATCACATTCGCCTTCTGAGCGACATGATGGTCCTGGCTTTTCAGAGCGACGTGACGCGAGTCTCCACTTTCATGTATGCGAGTGCCGGGAGTAACCGCAATTATCGATTCATCGGCGTTCCTGAGGGGCATCACGAGTTGTCCCATCATGCCGGTGACCTGAAGAAACAGGCAAAGATCGCGAAGATCAACCGATTCCACATCGAGCAGTTCGCTTATTTGCTGGGACGTTTACAGTCTATCCGCGAGGGCGACGGGACGTTGCTGGACAACTGCATGATTGTGTACGGAAGCGGGATCAGTGACGGCAACAAGCACAACCACGAGGATCTGCCAATTCTCCTTGCCGGTCGTGGTGGTGGAACCATTGATTCCGGACGTCATGTCCGGTATCCCAACGAGACGCCGCTGTCCAATCTCTACCTGTCCCTGCTCGACCGGGTGGGCGTGTCTGTCGAATCGCACGGCGACAGCACGGAGCGGCTCGACGGTCTCAACCTCCGTGTGCCACGCGTGTAGTATCACGGCAACTCACTTGGCCCTCTTCAGCTTCTTAACCGTTTCGGTTATGCAGCGTCGAATCCCGTAATCCCCACCCATCTCGGCTTGTTTCTGCAGCGCCTTGTCAGCCAGTCGCCCCTCGAGAAACTCGAGCGCCTCGGCGGCATCGGGGCCGAGGGTATTCAGCGCTTCACAAGCGGTTATACGGACAAAGGGGCTCTCGTTGGTCATCTTCTTGATCAGCAGCGGGACATCACGTGGACTAATCTTGTTGACTGCAGCCCGCGCGGCATAGCGGTCGACATCATCCTCAATCATTAGGAACAAGGTGGGAACCGCTTCCTGGGCTGTCTCGCCGATCTCGCCGATTTCGTAGGCCGCAGTACGGCGAACCTCGCGGTCGGGATCCTTTGTGGCCTTGAGCAGCGGCTTCAACAACTCGGAGACATCACTAATAATGGGCCGAAACGATTCGATCACGAGAATGCGAAAGTCGTTGTCCTTATTGTCGAGCGCCTCGACAAGTTGAGGCACTGCAGGCAAGGCGTCCGGTCCGAGTCCGCGCAGAGTCAGCACGCCCTGTCGGCGCACCTTGGGCGATGGATCGGCGATGGTGGCACCCAGTTCCGCAATCACCCCCGGTGTGGTCTCACCGATCGCGCCAAGCGCACGTACAATTTCCACGCGAACCTCATCAACCGGGTCTCGCAATTGCTGCACGAGTGCGGGGACACTTGAAGCGATGTCTTTGCCCGCCACCCCCAACGCACGTGCCGCTCCGGAACGGACATGTTCATCTTCGTCAACCAGCGCTGCAACCAGGTTTTCAGCAGCGGCCGTGGCAATAGCGGGGAGCTTGCTCAGCACACGAGTGGCGGCGATACGAACACTTGCATCATCGGCGTTTAGGGCGCTTGCGAATAAAGCAGCATAGGTCACATCATCGCCGGCCGTTTTCCCTAAGCCGCCGACTGCCGCTGCCCGGACGCGTGACACTTTATCATTAAGCTTCCTGGCCAGTATCGGTGCCGCAGCACGGGCTGCCGGACCGAGCTTGCCAAGCGCTTCCGCGGCACTAGCGCGAACGAAAGCATCGTCATCGTCGAGCAGAGTGATGATCTTCGGAACGAGGTGTCCGGCGGATTTCCCACTTGTACCCAAGGTCAGGACTGCGCCCGAGCGAACCTGTGGTGAGTTATGGGACAAAGCGTTGGCCAGTGAAGAAATTGCGTCGGGACCGATCAGGATCAGGGCATCGACATAGCGCCGGAGTGTCGTCTCGGGATATTGCGAAGCCGCAAGTCCTGCGATGATATCTTCCACAGCGCTTTCGCCGATGACGCCGAGCGCTTTGGGTAATACAGCCTGTGCATCCTGCTCGCCGAGGCGCGCCGTGGCTTTGACGAGCGCTGGCACGGCACTTTTGGGCACCCTGTCGAACCGACTCAGCAGGTGCGCAGCACGAATCACGGTGGCGACATCCTCACCCTCGATCAGCCGGGTGAGGTGCGAAACCGTTGCCTCGCGCGGTCGGATCAGCATAAAAAGTTCGCCGGCAGCATGGTGGACGTCGTCATGCTGATCCTGGAGCAGTTCCACAAGAATCTGGAGCAACTCGGCCCGCGGTATGCCCACATGAGCAAGAGCCTGTGCAGCTCGAATGCGGACTGCTGGCGCATCGTCGGTGACAAACCTTCGAATCGTGAGAACCTCCCCCTTGGCATCCTGGCCGAGCTTCGCAAAGACCTGCAGGGCGGAGCACCTCACATCGGCATCCCCGGTCGACAGTGCGACCAATACCGGGGATACACATTCGGGTCCCATGTGGCCAAGGGCGCGTGTCGCTTCGTCACGCACCCTGGAATCGGGGTCGCCGAGGACTTGAACGAGCCCGTCGATGGCGGCAAGTGCGTTGGGTCCGATCCAGGCAAGTGCCGTTGCCGCCCCGGCGCGTTGGTGCGGCGATTCGCTATTGAGCGCCTCGATGAGTTGCCCAACCGCCTCCGGCCCGACTTGGCCAAGTGCGTATGCCGACCGAAAGCGAGCCTGGGCATTTTTGCTCTTAAGGTTATCAATGAGGCGAGGGACTGCTGCTTGAGCGTTTGGGCCGAGTTGAGTGATGGCCGCCAGAGCGTGGGCGATAACCTGTTCGTCCTTGTCATCGAGCGCTTTGATCAGCGCTGACAGGGCCGGTGCCGCGTTGTCGCCAATCTGGGACAGCGTGCGCGCGGCCTCGCGACGTTCGCGCACCTCCACCGACTTGATCTTCGTCTGCAAATCATTTATGTCATCGTCCGATAACGCTACAAGGGGTGTCGCCACTAGACACACCGCCAGGGCGGTAATGACCAAGGGGGCGCTTCGCCTGCCCAGAAACCTGGCTCCGCAGCGAACAATATTTAGACTTACAATTATAGAGGCATCCATGTCAACTGCGTCACCCCACCAACACCCCGGCTGCGATTGTTGTGATTAGGAGGTGTTTCATTTCACTTCAGATTTTAATTCTCTACTGGTTTTTCTTCCTATTAACTCAGCAAGCCAAAGACCTATGCAAATTAGCACTAACTGAACAACGAGCCTGGTAATGTGACCGTTTTGACTAAGTACTGTAGCATTAAACGGTATGTCGTTTAACCACATGTTTAAATTAGCTAAATAAACACACACTAAAAAACCCGTTAAAAAACGTGCTGTCAATCGACGGCTAGGAGGCAGCATGATTCCTAGCCCAAGAAGAATCTCAATCACTCCGCTGGCTAGTGTCCAAAAACGTGGAAACCCCAAATAATTCGGAACAATTGGATCAAATATTTCTGGTCGGATAAAATGGTCACACCCAAT
>Ga0206680_10000865_pt1 | contig 10882 bp, 11 predicted proteins | sample M115012015metaG_FD_160124 | JGI IMG/M metagenome (GOLD analysis project Ga0206680, IMG submission 160124) | Ammonia-oxidizing marine archaeal communities from Monterey Bay, California, United States - M1 150m 12015 | ecosystem: Environmental > Aquatic > Marine > Intertidal zone | place: USA...
TCACGGCATTGTATATAAAACCCTGATAAAGTGTCGCGCTAATGAAAACTGACCTGAAAGAACTGAACAGTCTGCTAAGCCCCGGCGCCAGTGTTTACGTAGGGGGTAGCTGCGCCGAACCCCGTGGCGTGCTGGATGCAGTCCAGGCGCATTGTCAGGGCAGTAGCGGGGTTCACTACACCCAGTTTCCTCTGGGCGCGGTGAATCAGCGTGACCTGACGCGGATAACCCCGGATGCGACCATGAGCGTTTTCTTTATGACGCCCTTTATTCAGGACAGCTTTAAGGAAGGCAGGGTTAACTTCATTCCGATGCATATGCGCACTGCGTTTGACTACCTGAGAACGACAAAGCTGGATGTGGCGTTACTGCAGGCGGCACGGGACAGGAACGGCGCACTGCGTTACGGGCCCAATGTGGACTTCCTGGATGCGGTGCTCGCGAATGCAAAACATATCATCGTCGAAGAAAATAACAGTTTTGTCGCACCGATCGGTACACCGCTTGTTGATACTGTCCAGGTGGATCTATTGCTCGATGTTGGGAGAGAGAAGCCTGTTTTCCCGGTGGGTGACATTGACGATGTGTCAAATAAAATTGGCGAACAGATCGCGACCCTGATCAAAGACGGTGATTGTTTGCAGACAGGTATTGGTGCAGTACCAGCAGCTATCCTCGCGAATTTGGGTGAGCGTAGTGACCTTGGTTTTCACGGCGGGCTGATGGATGACGGTGTGCTCGCGCTGATTCGTAACGGCAACCTGAACGGAAGCCGTAAAGCCATCGATAAAGGTAAACATATTCTTGGTATGGCGCTGGGCTCCGAAGAACTGCTCGACTGGCTGGCACATGATCCTCTGGCAGAAGGTGTTGTTTTCAAAAGTGCTAATTACACCCATGAGGTGAGTGTTATTGGGCAATTGGATAATTTTGTCTCAGTTAACTCGGCGGTCGAAATCGATTTGATGGGCCAGGTGAATGCAGAAGTAGCAGGCACCAAACAGATATCGGGTACCGGGGGTTCGGTCGATTTCATGAGGTCAGCCAAGGCTTCAGGCGGCGGGCGCTCTATTGTCGCAATGGCCTCGACTGCACGCGGTGGAACTGTGTCGCGAATAGTGCCCCGGGTCACCCTGGTCACTGCGCTGCGAACTGATGTGGATATCGTGGTGACTGAGTTTGGTATTGCAGAGCTCAGGAATGAGTCTTTGGCATCGCGAGCAGAACGGCTGATTGAAATCGCACACCCTGATTTTCGTGATGGACTAAAAGCCGGTCTTTAGTCCGGTTTCGCGGCGCCTTCCCAGGGCTGCAGTGGTTCGGCTGGAATCATGTCTTCAAAATCTTCTTCCTTAAATACCTTAAATCCGCGATTCAGGTAGTTAGGCAGTGCGTTAGCATGATCCAGCGTGCAGGTATGTAACCATATGCGATTGTCTGCGGTGTCCCAGGCTTTGTTAATGGCGTCCTGCAGGAGCCGCCTGCCTAAACCCTGGCCGACAAATTCCGGGATCAATCCAAAATAGGCAATCTCGGTGCTGCCGCGGGGTTGTTTCTCCAGTTCGAAGTAACCGATCGGCGTCGCACCCTGGTAAGCGACCCAGGTTTCAATATTTTTTCTGACGACATAGTCGTGCCACTGTTGCCACTTCCACGGGAGCCGCATGTACCACATGCAGGTTGCACCGACGGTGGCATACAGAAACCGGTTCAATTCCGGCAGGGGATGTTCAACCTTTAACAACTGGTATGGATGAGTGTCTGGTTCTGATATCTCGGGCCTACTGGTCATCTCCAGGTGCCAGACATGGATAATGGTTTTTACTTTCTGAATGTCGGGTTCAACAGGCAATGTGCTAGTTAATCCTGACGGCGTGCTGCTGAAACAGATCAAGCGGCACAGCCTCCAGGGCCTTCTTGTGTGTGTTGTTCAGGAATACTGCTGGAGCCATTCCTTTTTCGTAGGCTTCAAGCCATCTCCCGGCACAAAGACACCACCGATCGCCTTCTTTCAGGCCGGGAAACTGAAATTCCGGATGCGGGGTAGACAGATCATTACCGGCGAACCGTGAGTACTCAAGAAATTCTGATGTCACTTCAATACAAACCGTATGAGAACCGACATCTTCATCGCAGGTGTTGCAACAGCCATCCCGAAAAAACCCTGTCACCGGGTCAGAACCGCAGGGTTCTAACTTGGTACCAAGAACGTTGATTTCTTCTTCTTTTACTACCTGCATAGCTGATGTGTCTATATTGAGAACGTGGCAATGATAGAGGGTTTGCCTCGCCAATGCATTCTGGATGCATTACGCTTAAACCAACCGGAGTATTGAACCATATCGAACAATAGTTTACCGAACAATGGTTTATCGAACTATGGATAATGAAATAACTGAACGCGTAGAGCATGTGCTTAGTACTGCCAGGTCGGTGCGTAAGAAGCTCGACTTCACGAGGCCAGTCAGTCGAGAAGACCTGGAGGCATGCATTAACGTGGCGGTGCAGGCACCCACGGGACTCGCCGGGGAGAACTGGCGCTTTCTTGTCGTGACGGACCCAGAGACCAAGAAACAGATCGCAGAGATTTACTGTGATGTGTTGGTACAGATTGGTGAAACCCGGGGTGTTACCTTAAAGCCGACCCACAATGCGCTCATGGCACGCCTGCATGAAATACCGTGCATGGTGTTTGTGTTTGCTATCGGTGAGCCGACCGAGGATGTCTCGGGTCAGGTTGGATTCTTCGGTTCAATATTACCTGCGGCCTGGTCACTCATGCTGGCAATGCGCGCCCGGGGCATAGGCACGACCTGGACATCGCTATTGACTTCACGCAAAGATGAAATCGCCAAAATACTTAATATCCCTGAAGGCGTGACGCAGACGGTGATGTTGCCCGCAGCTTATACACTAGGGGCCAGACTGAAACCTGTAGACCGGAAGCCGGCAGAAGAGGTGACGTTTTGGGACAAATGGGGCGAAAGCTAGTCTGCGGGAGCAGCGGCAAGCTACCTGGTTCACACTTATTTCTGTTGGAGGTTGAACAGATAACGCATAGGCAAGCGACTGCGCATCGCGCACCCGCTTAACCTATTTGTTATGCGTAACAAGTTTAGACCGCAACAACCTTGTTTGCGCAAGGACCTTTCTGACCTTGCGCTGCTTCGAATTCAACAGTCTGGCCGTCATTCAATGTTGCATATTCTCCGCCGGATTGGATTTCTGAATGATGGACAAACAAATCTTTACCGCCGTCTTCTGGGGTAATAAATCCGAAACCTTTATCTGCATTAAACCACTTAACTGTACCTTTACTCATATCACTCTTACCTTTGGTGAAAAAATAATTCTGGTTTTGTTATCACCATTACAAAATCAGAACTTGAACTTAGTAGAGCACCCAATGCCGCAATTAAGCGACGTCGATGGTCTGGCGCTTGAATCGTACAAGCAGGCAAAATGATAGTTTACCACGACCAGCGGGACGATAGTTGAAGATATTAATAGTCTTTTAGGTGTTTCCTCCAGGCTGAGGTGTGATTTTATGTCCATCAAAGAACGCCGTGTCGTCTTTTCTCTACTCGGTTTTTGTGCTTCTGCCAGGCCTATACAGTTTTTTTGGTCGGTTAGAGAGAATCGTTCGTTGTAGTACTCCATGGTTTGCCCCGGGACCAGCGCTAATCCGACTGGGGACCGTTTGTCGGTACTGATGATGTCTCCGATTTAGATATTCGAGTGTTTAGCCAGGATATAGGGTCGGTTGTTTCTGGTCACTCAGGGCAGCTTAGCGGCGGCGGTAACTGTCCCAATTGCCGGGGATGGAGTTGTAGGGAAACGAGGAGCATCCCGCGAGACAGGTGAGTGCAATCAGGCTCGCCGCCCTAAATTTCACCGACCTGACTCAGGTCAACAAAGGTTTTTTTGCCATTTTCCCGATACATTCTGCGATTTATTTTTGGGTAGTCGCAGACGTCGATGTCTGATCGTGTGCCACCCATCAGGTAAACGAGATCTTCAGCATTGGAGTTATGCATACAGTGGGGCAATGAGTTCTGGGTGAAGGCCATAAAATCGCCGGCTTTTACTTCGACCAGTTCATCGCCGATTTCTGCTGTGCCTTTACCCTCAAGAATGTAGATGAATTCTTCATCCTGGTGGTGAAAATGAAACTGTGTCGTGTCATTACCTGGTGCAATCCTGACCAGGTGCACCCCCAGTTGTTCAAGCCCAAGGATATCGCCGATAGATCTGGTGTGCCGAATGGCGTTCTTGTTGAATTGATGGACGTGTTTGACTTCATCCGTTTCGCTGATGGCTTTGGCGGTTAGCAGCGGGAACGGTTTGTCAGTCATGTAGGTACTCTTAGGCACTCTGGTTCCAGATTTACCAATTAGCAACCTTACCTTCGTCTGTAGTTATTTTGTCTATCGTTTGACCGGCCATTGCCGCGAGTGTTTCGTTTCGGAATGCTGGCTCGTTCCGCGGCACTCATCGGCGGCAGGGACGGGATATCTGCACCTAATTCCTCCGGCGGGTTCTCGCAGTGAAAGTTTACTCCAAGCAATGCCTCAATGTTCGGCAACATAAATGAATCATTCTCGCATGCGAGGGTAATTGAAGTTCCCTCACTACCGGCACGGCCTGTCCTGCCAATACGGTGAACATAGTCTTCAGGGTCTTCCGGCAGGTTGTAGTTGATGACATGTGTAATGTCATCGATATGAAGACCTCGACCAGCCACATCTGTCGCTACCAAGATCTCTACTTCTCCTGATTTGAACTCTTCCAGTGTCCGGATGCGTTTCTTCTGGGGCACATCGCCCGCCAACAGTCCGGTTTTAAACCCATGACGGCGTAGTTTGGACTCCAGATTCCGGCATTGGTCCCGGCGATTCGCAAAAACCAGGACCCGCTCAATCTCATAAACCTTGATCAGGTTGTAAAGCACCTTGTACTTTTCGTCTTCGGAAGTAAGGAAAACTTTCTGTTCGACGGTGTCTACGGCCAGTTTCTCTGGCGCGATCTCGATTCGAACCGGATCAAGCGTCCAGGATTGAGCAAGACGTTTAATGTCTTCGCTATAAGTTGCGCTAAATAATTGTGTCTGCCGGTTTTCTTTGCGGGGCGTTCTGCTGACGATCGCTTTGACGTCCGGAATGAATCCCATCGACAGCATTCGATCAGCTTCGTCGATGATCATGATTTCTACTTCAGATAAGTCAACGATATTGTTGCGGGCGAAATCGAGAAGCCTGCCCGGTGTCGCCACCACAATATCGACTGGTTTTTTCAATTTGGTTTTCTGTTTTTCGTAATCTATCCCGCCAACGAGGGTGGCGACCTGGATATCGGTATAGGTAATCAGCGATTCTGCATCGCTCGCAATTTGCATTACCAGTTCGCGGGTCGGCGCAATGATCAACGAAAACGGAGTTCCCGGTGGCCGAGAATCCAGTGTTGGGTTCTCAAGGTCATAAGTAATGATGGAAAGCAGGAATGCCGCAGTCTTGCCGGTCCCGGTTTGCGCCTGGGCAATAATGTCTGCGCCGTCCAGAGAGTGTGGCAGCACCTGTGCCTGTACTGGTGTGGTGTTTTGAAACCCGAGGTCCAGAATTGCGTGTTCCAGTGGTTCCGGGAGGTTCAGTCGTGCAAAATCTTCAGGTAATTCAGTCAAGCGATTCACTTCGTTAATTAAATTGTTGTTGGCTTAATGACGTAAGAACTGCCGTAGGCCACGAGAAACATCACGATGTTACCGAGTAGCCCCGTATAGTAAAGGTCAAATGGATAGTCGATAGCGCTTCGTGACGAGGCGATTGTCCAGAGGGTAAAGGCCATAGTGGCCGCAATCCCCAGAAGAATGTGGATTGTACTGCATCTGCTCGAGAAAAATCCGATTAAGTAGATCGTTAGGAGGCCGCCCGCCAGAAGGGCCGTCAAAATGGTCGCTGTGTCCTGTAGGGTGGTGGTGGTCGTTTCGAGCAGGTACAGGGCTCCTGCAATCATGAGAATGCCAGCCAGGGTTGTGATGGCGCGGGCGAAGGTCAGGTAATGTGCATCAACCTGGTCTTTTTTCAGGAATCGGCGGTAGATATCGTGAGTTGAGACAGTAGCGATCGCGTTGATACTACTATCGAGTGATGACATGGCAGCCGCTATTGCGGCTGCCATGACCAGTCCAACAAGACCGCTCGGTAGATAGTGGGTAATGAAATAGGGAAGTATTTCTTCCGCGCGATTGCCGCCGGCAAGGATGCCTGTTGCTAGTTCGGCTGGCTGGTGCTGGAAGAACACCCAGAGCGCCGTGCCCAGGAACATGAAGAAGGCCCAGGTAGGAATGCTCACCAGCGCGCAGATGAACATTGCCTTGCGGGCCTCGAGTTCGCTTTTTGAGGCGCAAAATCGCTGCACCGTATTCTGGTTGCTTGAGTATTCAGTCAGCCAGCTGATCAGCCCGATAAAGAGCATCATGGTGGCGGTCTTCTCGCTGAGGGCGAGCCCCCAGTTGGCAGGCTCAAAGCCGGTGTCGCTGACCGCTCCCACACCCAGTTTGTTCGCGGACCAGGCCGTCTCGATAATTTCTGTCAGGCCGCCCGGTACCAGCGAAATGATCGTGACGATGCAGAACAGGCCGCCAGCGATCAACACGATAGTCTGAATGACATCGGTCCAAATAACAGCCTCGATGCCACCGAGGATTGTATAGGCAGCGACGAAGACACCCGCGACCAGGACACTGTACTCGGCATCGAGTCCCGTGATGGTTTGTATCACCAGGGAAATCAGGTAAAGGATCATGCTGATCCGCGCGAGTTGTGCTATCAGGAATGCAAGGGCAGCATATCCGCGGACCGAAGGTCCAAACCTGCCTTCCAGAAACTCGTACGCAGTGACACTGTTATTTTTTCGTAAGCGCGGCAGAAAGTAATAAGCAGCAAAGATGATCGCGACCGGTAACATCAGGTTAGGCAGGAAACGAAGCCAGTTTGTTTTGAACGCGTCGCCTGGGTAGGCAAGGAACGTGATCGAACTGATTGAAGTGCCGACCAGAGACAGGCCAATCACCCAGCCACTAAAATTACGGCCGCCTAAAAAGTATTGTTCAGTCGTGTTGTTGGTTCGGGAAAAGTAGATGCCCAGGCCCAGCATGAGGGCGAAATATAGCGCTAAAACGGCCTGGTCTAGTGGCTGAAGCAGCACCGGTTAATCCAGTTCAGCGTTCAGGGATGCAAGCTCCACGCAGGTAACAAACACGTCCACGGCGCTCTCAAGCTCGACCAGCGCTGGGAAAGTTGGGGCGAGGCGGATATTCGTGTTCTCCGGATCCTTGCCATAGGGGAAAGTTGCCCCTGCAGGAGTCAGTTTGACCCCCGCATCTGCGGCCATGCTGATAATGGTGGTGGCAAGCCCGGGGCGTGTGTCCAGTGAAATGAAGTAACCACCCCGTGGGCTGTTCCAGCTTGCTATGTTTTTTCCTGCCAGATGCTCCTCAAGCTTCTTCAGTACCAGGTCGAACTTCGGCTTGATAATGTCACGGTGCTTTGCCATGTGGGCCTTGATACCGTCGCTGTCTTTCAGGAAACGAACATGACGCAGTTGGTTAACCTTGTCGAAACCAATCATCTGGTCCGAAAGAAATTTTTCAAAAGCGGCAAGCTGAGATGCGCTGGTGGCCAGGAAAGAAATGCCTGCACCCGCAAAAGTGACCTTCGAGGTTGAACCCAGCATAACGATACTGTCTGTTGTGCCAGTTTTCTCAGCAGCAGTCATTAGACTGGGGAGTTCATCACCGTGTTCCACCAGATCATGAACTGCGTAGGCGTTGTCCCAGAAAACCCTGAAGTGATCACCGGCGACTTTGGGAATTTCTGCGAATTGCTCAACGACCTCTTTCGAGTAGGTGTTGCCCGTCGGGTTGGAATATTTGGGAACACACCAGATACCTTTAATGGCGGCATCCTGTGAGACGAGTTCCTTCACCTGCTGCATGTCCGGGCCATCATCATTCAGCGGTACAGTGATCATTTCGATATCGAAATGTTCGCAGATGGTGAAGTGCCGGTCGTAGCCGGGTACCGGGCAGAGAAACTTGACGGGTTCACTGTCCCAATGCGCCATCATGTGTTCAACATATTGATACATCAGGTTAAGGCTGCTGTTGCCGCCCACCATCACCTGCTCGGATTTTGCGCCGATAAACTCAGCGCCGAGTTGCCGTGCCTCTGGAATGCCGAGGATACCGCCGTAGTTGCGTACATCTGTGCCATCCTGCAACAGGTAGAAACCCTCAAGAATGCCATCCAGGTCGTTGGACAGGTCCAGTTGTTCAGCGGCAGGTTTTCCGCGCGTGAGGTCCAGCCTCAGTTCAGCGTCGATATAGGTGTTAAAAATATCCTGTAATTCTGATTGTCTTGCGCGAGGATCCGTCATAGCGACAAGCCTTCCAGTTCTGTGACCTGCAACATTAGGTTCAGGTTTTGTACGGCAGCACCGGCTGCGCCTTTGCCGAGGTTATCGAGCCTTGCGATCAACATCATTTGATCGTTATGGCCGTAAACGAACACATCGACTCGATTTGTACCATTGGCTGCCTCTGGATTAAGGAATCCGTCCTGTAGTTCAGCATCGTCGTTAAGTGGCATGACGTTGATGCAGGGCTCAGTTGCATATTGATCGCTAATGAGCTGATGGACATTTTCAATGGAATTGGTTTTAACCAGTTGGTCCCTGTGTATGGGCACGGAAACCAACATGCCTTTATAAAAGTGACCCACCGTCGGCGTGAAGAGCGGGATGGTTGAGAGGCCGGCATACTGTGCCATCTCTGGTACATGCTTGTGTTTCAGTGCCAGACTGTATGGCCTCGCCGGCCAGTTGGCACCCTCTGATTCATATTTTTCGATCAGCTGACGACCGCCGCCGCTGTACCCGGAAATCGCACTGATACTGATGAGTGCATCGTCTGCTAGAACGCCTGCACTGATCAGCGGTTTGACTGTGGCGAGGAAACCGGTCGGGTAACAACCTGGGTTTGAGACCAGTCTTGCTGATGCGATGGCATCTCGCTGCCCCGGCATCAGTTCCGGCATGCCATAGGTCCAGTCAGGGTTCACACGATGGGCGGTACTCGCATCGATAAAACGGGTATGCGTGTTTTTGGTGTTCCTGACAGCTTTCCTGGCCGCATCGTCAGGCAGGCACAGGACAACAACATCAGCCTGATCGATGATTGATTGTTTGGCGTCAGGATTTTTCCTTTCCGCAGGGTCTATCTCGATGAGCTCGATGTCAGCTCGAACCGATAATCGCTCGTGAATCTGGAGCCCGGTTGTCCCGGCTTGCCCGTCTATGAATATACTGTTCATTTTTAGTGCTTTAGCTGCTAAAAGCGGCGCTAATTCTATCACTTAACAGGCGTTCTGGTGATAGATAAAAGCGTGCAATGCAGCCCTTATTGTCTCGAGCTCGGCATCAGGTTCATGCGCTTCATCCTTCACGTTAGGCATGAAAGGGGTGCTTTCCAATTCTGCGACAGAGATCCGTCCAAAGTGCTGATCCCGGAAATGGTGGATAAACTGCCGGGTTTTCAGACCATCGAACCAGTCATTCAGGTGTTTTCGCATGACCGCGGGCGTTGGGGACTGCTGCCTTTTGCGCTCGTAGTGTGGAATCAGACCAATCTGTCGGACATAGTCATCGGTGTTGGGGTCGCCAGTGGACAGTTGTCCTGGCTGCGTGGCAGAGATACCGTTCAGCCATTCAAGGAAACGCTTCAGTTGCGAAAAACAACCGGGATGTTCGAGCGAGAATTCTGCGATGGGCGAATCCAGGTCATGAATAGCCCTGATCGCCTGGCCTGTGCCAATGGGGACGCGATCTGAGATTCTTCCAGAGATGATAATGGGGTCTCCACCGGCCAGTCTGACCTCACCGGTTTTGCGCAGTTTGTTCAACAGGTAAAAATCTTCACCCGTGTTTCGTTTTGGAAAGCCTCGAACTGCGGCGTATCGATCCAGTGAGCAGCTGATCGTGGCGCCGATAGTGGGGTAAGCATAGGGTGAGTTCGCCCAGCGAAGTCCAGCGACGTAATACAACATGCTGAGTTCATACAACTGCATGGGTAATTCCAGACCTGGTTGCGCGACATGTTTAAAAGGGTAAATGAAAGCAGCGTCAGCGCTTCCGGGTTCAACATTGAAGTAATTTTCAGGCAGTTCCGCATCTGCGTCAGTGGTAAACAGCCAGTTCCCTGAAACCACGCCCTGGTTAATCAGGGAAGCTGCGATATCCATCCCGATCTTACGGGCGAGGCCGACGCCCCGTTTTTTGTCAATGCTGTAGCCGCGGGAGAAACGATCTATGATCAATAGATCGGGACCCGTGGCACCGTCAGTATTTTCAACCAGTTGGACCTGATCTGTTAGCGGGCTAATTTGCTGATGGCTGGTCAGCCCGTCAATCAACATCCGGGCTGAGTGGTCTTCCTCAACATGGCTGTTAACCACGAGGATGACGAGGAAAGAGGTGCCGGGCTTAATCTGTTGCCACACTTTAAGCACACTTTCGTGATCCTCATTAAGCGCAGGAATGACCAGACTGTAGTCATAATGCCTGCCTGACAGTTTGATAGCAGCTTCCACTTCTGCATATCGGTCCAGGTATTTGGTGACCGGTTCGTTCTGCGCACCCATTTTCATGGTGAAGGTCTCTGGTGGAAGGCTTTTGGTGAAAGGCCCCTGGTGTAGGCCTCCTAATGGAGACGGCTGCGGACCGGGATACTTTCAACGACGGTTTTTTCTATCACTATCCACTCGGCTAGTCGCTTGTCTACAATCTGGTCGTTGAAATACTGTAAAGCGAGCCGCAGGAACAACTGATG
>Ga0206680_10000872_pt1 | contig 10853 bp, 11 predicted proteins | sample M115012015metaG_FD_160124 | JGI IMG/M metagenome (GOLD analysis project Ga0206680, IMG submission 160124) | Ammonia-oxidizing marine archaeal communities from Monterey Bay, California, United States - M1 150m 12015 | ecosystem: Environmental > Aquatic > Marine > Intertidal zone | place: USA...
CCGACGTACCTGCCAAGACTCAATCATTAACTTGGCTGTTTTTTGTTCTGAATCACGTTTAAAACCATCTGTCTGGGCACCGTATAACCCTGCTTGGCGGCCCATAGTGCTAGCGGGGTCTACACCACTACTTGAAGTTTGTGCTTGCTCAGTTACTTTTTTCTGTGCAATAAACCCTATCTCAGTTGAGGTCTTACTTTTTTGTTCGACAAGTAAATCAAACTCGGCTTTTAGCTTACATTCTTGTGCCCCTAAAACAGTTTGTTGGATGAGTTCTGTGCCGCTTTTACGTTCTATAAGTTGGGTCTCTGCTTCCAACTTGGGACGTTGTGCCTCTAAAACAGTTTGTTGGATGAGTTCCGTACTGCTCTTGCGGCCTATAAGCTCGGTCTCTGCTTCCAACTTGGGACGTTGTGCCCCTAAAACAGTTTGTTGGATGAGTTCTGTATCGCTCTTGCGCCCTATAAGCTCGGTTTCTGCTTCCAACTTGGGTTGCTGCAGTTTAGTAAGTTCTATGTTTTCTTGTACTAATAGAATTTCTTTAGAAAGCTTATCTAACTCCGCCTGGCTTTTTAATTTCTCCAGTTCAAGAATTTCAATTTCTATACTACGTTTTTCACGCTCTAATAAAAATTGAACTGACTGTCCTAAAACTTCAGTAAGGGAACCCAGATACACGGACGAATACTCAGTGCCTTTAATCCTACCACTATCGTACTCAAACTTTAAATGTGCTTTAACGCTGCCCATCAGTACATCAAAAGTACCTTGTTCTTCAGGTGCGTTAGTGACCAAACCAGCGTTATTAATTGCCATTTCGTGTATCCAGGTTATTTACTTTAATCGGAGTGTAAGGAGCCACCCGCCATAGCTTGACGTTGGGCCAGTTCTTTAAGCTCTTCTGGGGTCAATTTAGGTAATTCAACTATGTTGAATTCTGAAATTAGCTTACCTTTTCGGGTTTTATTGCCCTTAGCGTCTTTATTTTCAAAAAACATCTGATACTTGCGCTGTTTGATCATATTTAACAACATTCGAGGGACATGCCAGTCAACCCCAAAAGGTACCATTTTACGTATAGTGCCGGTCAACGAGTTACCTGCAGTAAAGTACTCCCCCTGCCATTCCCGTTTACTAGGATTCATGCAGGTAATATTAACTAAAATGAGTTCCGTTGCTTTACTTTTAATTCGTCGCCGCTTAGCAGATTCTGTTTCTACCTGTTCAGGCAACTTTTTCTCTACTTCGTGGGCAACATCCCCCGCAGCTAATACTAATTCATAGTGTTCAATTTTATCCCTTAGTTTCTCCAAACCGATATTAGGGTGGTGTTTTACGCCTAATTCTGCGGCTTTAGCCACAAGTTTAGACATTTCTTGATTGTCAGTTTCTTGCTCAAGCATTTCTTGATTGTCAGTTTCTTGCTCAGTCATTGCGGTATTCGCTCCGATAATTGAATAGATAATAAAAGTCGGGTGATCCGAAGATCACCCATAGTAGCTACAAAATAGCTGCAGTCTTGATTAGTCCAATACGCTCAGGCCTTTCAAGCAAGAAACCATAATAAAACTTGATTGAGTTAAATCCCGTTTCGCCGTAAGGATCCATGGCATAGCTTTCTACCGATTCAGGTTTAGCGTGTTTGATTTTAAACTTCACAGACTTACCATCGGTTTGGAACCCAATAGTGGTAAAGGAACTGTCGCCTACCGTAAGCATGGGAAACAAGTCATATTTATCTGCGGTTTCATAGTGCGTAGAAGTGCCTGAGGCATCAGCTCCGGCACCTGACCATTTCATCATTTCAGGAACAACAATGATTTTAAAGTGACCGACCGTACCTATTTCACCGGTAACGACTGAGCCCGCCGATGCATATTTTTCGCTTGAAATATACGCCTGCTTTCCAAATGTGTCAGTCATTGCCTCTATGGTCGGAATCAACTCAGAGCCAATGTACATAAGACGCCCGCCTGGTACTGTTCGCGTATCGATAAACCGCGTACCGGTAATAACCTTGGTTTGCTTGGGAGTGCGGTTGTTATCGAGATCAATAGATAATCGCAACAAATCGCCGTATGTAACCGCAGTGTCGTCAATTTCACTATCTTGTGTTGCCGCCCCAGGGTAGCGTAAAACACCTGCCGCACTTAACAAATCAATCTGCAACAAATCTTCTGTTAGTTCAACAGCGGCATTAACCATTTCACGACGAAGATGCATTTCTAACTGCTCATCAGTGTCGAAGTCCATAGACTCTTTGGTGTAGTTATCATACAGACCTAATTTTTCCATGGAGCCTTCGAGTTCTTTGCGCTGGTAACCTACGCGGTTAACCTTACCGCCGTTTTCAGAAAGCAAAGGCATTTTTGCACTCACTAGCCCAACATCTTTCGATGACCCGTATAAATTACCGGAGTTTTGTTGAACAATGATGGAACCGGGAGCAGCTTTAGCACTGGCTTCGTCATTGTAACTATTGCCGATCAAATTGCGGGAAGCGTCCCAAGCACTCCATTTTGTACTGTCGATTGTTACACCGGCAGCGTCAATACCCTGGTCATTGATGTTTTGCTCATCAAGTAAAGGAATATAGTGGTTCTTTTTAATTTTTTTACCAAAATGCTTGGGCATGTTGGTAACACTTGAAATATCACCGAAAAAATGTTTTTTTCGGGCTTCAATAAGTGCCATTTTGTCATATTTAAAAGTATTGAATTGTGAACCGATAGACGACGGATTACCGCCAGCAGGGTCGTTATACTGTTGTTGAGGCATGGTAATTTTCCTTTACAATAATTCTGGTTTGAACTGCTTCAAAAACTCTTCATCATCCATAGCAAGCGGATTAAAATTTTCTGATTTGTTTTTGCTCGCTGCTGTTTTTGAGGAGCTTGCAGCTTTACGTTTAATGTTTTTTCGTGCGGCCTCATTCTTACTATCGGGAAGGATAACTTCTTTACTCGCTGCAGATTCAGATTTGTCGTCTGATGTTTGCTGATCAGCTTGAGGGATTAAATGATCAAACCCCCCTTTTTTATCTAAGTCATCGCCTATCATGCGATATGCATCGAAATCGGATAGACCTGTTAAGCGTCCAAGTACTCGCTCGTGGTCAATACGCTGTGTAATAACGTCATAAACACCTGAATTCATGTGCTGGTCTATTACATTGAGCATTTGTGGCGCTGCTGCAATTATTTCCTTACTTTTTTGATCCCATTTGTTAGAAACAACTTCAAGTAACTCAGAATATTTAGGAGATTCTTTCAAATCGCTTAACACAGTGCTGAGTTCAAACTCTTGGTCATTTATTTGTCTTGCAGTAGCTTTATAATCTTTTCCTTTATCAGTATCAATATCCTCAGGTTCTAGCTGACTGTCACTCAGCAGCTTTGCGATTGCCTCCGGGTTTTTTTGATCAATATCAATAAGGAAATTTAGTTTGTCTTCGTTTAGTAGCCCATGCTTCTCAAGCAGCCTGAGCGACTTTAGATTGGGCTTAAGGGCTGACATTTTTTTATTGTAGTTAGCGCCCATCTGCATCAATTGGATTGCATCTTTGGCGTTATCTATTTGAAATTCTTTGCCGTTGGCTTTGAATTTTTTAGTAACTTCTGCGTGAAACTCCGCAAAATCGGGAGTTTTATCAGTAGCTTCATCTTTGTCGTTTTCAGCCTCGGATTCTGTACCTTCTTCAGAATTATCCGCCGCTTTCTCAGCGTCATCTTCTAAAACTTCTTCGGGCTCGGCATCGCCTTCGACCAAAGAAGTTTCATCATCAGAAGCTTCGGCAGAGTCATCTAATTCTTCGTCGGTATCAGCCTCCTCAGCATGGTCATCGTCAGGTGTAGCCTCATTACTTGTGCCTGACTGATCAGAAGCCACTTGCTGTAAAAATTCGTCATCGCTCATAGCAGCATAATTAACAGCTTCATCGCTCATTACACACCTTCCTCTTCATTATTACGAAGATGTTCGAGTTCTTCTTCATCCGCTTTAATTGCTTGTTCCGCCATATTAGCTTTTTGAAATATACCGCTTAAATAGTTTTTAAAAGAAGCAATACCGTCTATATCACGAATAATTGCAGCCTGTTTTTCAGGGGCCTGCATGTGCGGGTCACCCTTTAAATGTACTAACCTTATGGACTCTTCTTTAAAAAACCCTTCATCTACAATTTCTTTAAAGTCTTTATTAGCCAGTAACCGCTCTAATTTATCAGCAGCATTTAAAAACTTTTGTGCTTCTTGGATATTTAACTCAATTGTTTCAACGTCGTTTTGCATGTATTTTTCCCATCATTGCTAATTAGTTAACAGGTATTTCGTAGTTACCAGCGGTGAACGTACCAGCTTGTTTTTAATTTTTCTGGCTTTTTTTCTTAATGTAATTATTCAGCGCCGAAAATTTTTCACTTTGCATACTCAAACCATGCTTAACATGCTCCAATTCAATATTACCTTTAGCTTGTGCGCCCTGCTTTTCCAGTTCCCGCTCCTGCTTAACCCCAGACTCTTGCTCTACAAAGTCTAAATCTTTAAGGTCAGCACCACTGTTAATATCCCTCGCTTTAGCTGAGTCTAATTCTGCCCCTGCAAAACTTTCTTGTGTTTTTCCACCGATTTGAGCAATTTCAGCTTTTAGTTTTTCAATTTTTAATTGCTGTTCTTCAACCTGTAATGGGTCTGGTTCCGGCTTATATTCCTCAATGCGTTTAGCCAAATCAGGCATTTTACGTAAACGGGCAATTTCTGCGCGAATCATCCGAACTTCGCCAGGGTCTTGGGAAGCGGCACCGGTCTGCAACATGAAAGCTAACTCTTGGGCTTTTGCATTGTCTTCTTCTGCCGTGCTAATACTTAGGTGCAAATCGAAATTACCTGCTAGATCATCACGACGAATAGGCACAAACTTATCGTTAGTAATACGAACTACTTCCTCTTCTTCAAGAAACTCTGAATTCATGGCTAATATTTTTCTGCCAATATCTGTCATGCCTTCGGCCATTCTGCGAAGAATGCCAGCTTCACGTTTTGAGGCCGCGTCTAAAACACTTCGACCATTACCGACAGATTCCCCCAACGCATCCCCGGATAACCCCCCGGAAAAAGCTTTTACACCGGTTAGAGATTCCGCCTCCATGTTTTGAAGCTGTAGCATAAATTGTGCGGAATTTGGGATCTCTGGGTAGACATGACTGTGTATGCCTTGGTTGGGGTCAACATTGGGGTTAAATTGATAATCTTGCCCCCGGTTAAATTTACGAAGATTAGTCGCGTCTAGGGCGTCTTTACGAATACCTTGTTGGGCGTTAGCACTTCGCCCCATAATATCCAGCATGCCTCTGGTGACTGCCCCAGATATTTTTTGGTTATCTTCTAATAAATGCCCATCGGGCTGGCCGTAATTACTGCGGACGACCGGCAAATACTGGGTAATCGTAAAAGGCAACTGCTTATGCGGGTATGGATTTTCTTCCATTCTAATAAGCGTACCATCTACCCAGGCTGCGACAATAGGCGTAACTATCCCAGTGCCATCTATGTCCCAATAACCCCAATACTCGTGAACTGTAAACTGTTTTCTGGCGCTGTCTTTGAACTCAAAAGTTTCATCTTCAACCGCATGATCCGGCGCTGAGAGAATATCTTTTTGCGAGCTTTTAATCGATTCAAGGTTTTTATATCTACCATCCCGTTTCAGTTCATCAAGTGAAGAATCAAAGTCATGTACAATAAACCGGCACTTATCCATATCGCCTTTACAAGTAGTATCTATCGTCACCCGCCGATAATCACAAACCTCCAAATCTGGGTGATTTTTAATAGGCCTAACCTTGGTGACTGCTTGAGTTTCCCCCGTAGGTACCGCCCGAAGTGGGCGCTGGCTTTCTTGAGATACCCGATAAGCTTCTTTTAATTCGGGCGGTACCTGAGTTTCATACTCAGCAGGGTTAGCTTCTTTAATTTGACCAATTTGTTCTAAAATAGGCACCATGTCGGGTGCCTCAAAGTACTTATATATGGGTTCATTCTCGACGTATTCTTCCTCCTCGAATACCCAAGAACTCTTAGTAATTATTGTTCCCTCGTTGACCCCAGTGCGTACAAAATCATCTATAAACTGTCGCTTGCGAATCTTAGTATTAAATTGATTATTTAATATAAGCTCGTTTTGCTCGGAACTGGCTTTGTCTTCCCAAGTAATAGGCTCAACTTTGAACATATCACGAGAACTGAGAAAAGGTTCTGATAATGCAGAGTATCGCCACTCGGCTTGCTTACGAATTAATTTAGGTACGTGACTAGATCTTCCAACACGTTTTTTAATCTTTGCTTTGCCGGTTATGTGTAAATTGTCTAACCATCCACTGATTTTGCTGCATTGGGCATCTCTAGTAATGCCTGCCCCCTCATAATCTCCTTTTAGATCGCCCAGCTTAGGGGGATTTTTCCAGTTGGTTAACTGTACTTCCCCGCCTTCAAATGGAGTATTGGTAGCATCATTGGCATACTCGTCGTCAGTCATGTAGTCCACTTAATTGGTTAATTAGTCGATGTCATGAAAACAAAAGTAAAAAGACTTTTCTGAGGAAATTATATAAACCCGTTATCAGTAAAACGATCATTGTCCGTTATTTGGCGAATATCTAATCCCTGTTGTGCAATGTCTTGTATAGAGGCCAAGTACTTACTAAAATAGTTATTACCCTCATGAAATTCGTTACTTAGGCCAATTGGATTCATCACCCGACTAGCGACAAATAAAGTAAGTGGGCCAAGGTAGGTGGCACCCAACTCTATATTGATTGTTTGCGGAGCGGAATCTGCTAGATACTTATTAATTACTGGGTGGTCAGCATGGTATTTCAACGTAATAGACGGCGTAGTAATACCACTGCCCAATTCAATACGATCACTTCGTAATGTGCGAATAGTATAATTACTGTCAGTTAGCTCCATAGGTATCTCCATACCTTCGGCGTCCTTAATCTTCGCAACCTTAAGTAAGTTATTTTGGAAGGGGGCGTCAAAATCCTTAATGTATTTATTAATCTGAGTAGACCTAACATTACTTTCTGCATACTCGTTGTTCAGTATGTAAGTTCCCGGGCCCGAGCTGGTATCAATATACAGCGTCTCTTCCCGTAGCAAGAAACGCTTATGTAAGTCTGTTAGACCAAGTTGTACTGCATTGCGTAATTTTTGGTAATGGTGTTTAGGAACTTTGCTGGCGTCGGCGTCTAACTCACTGCCCATTATTACCTGCGCTAGCTCCCCTGTAGCCAAATACTCGTATACATCTTCTAACGTCATACCCATTTTATTGTCCTGCTATACTATGTAACTTTCGTAGAAATCGGATTCATCATCGTCAACGTCAACTGCCCACACCCCGCCAACATCTTTTTTTACTAACGGGGATTCTTCTGAAGGCCGCCATGCCCTTAGGCACGCCAGCATAGAAAGTGTGTCGATACAATCGTCTTTTTTACTTTTGAACCCTCCGACAGCGGCTAATGAAATCTGGCTCATAAACTCAACAATGCGAGGATCTCCTCGATATTCGTTAGGGAAAAATATTTTCCTTGCTTTAAACCATGGCACGATAACCGTACTGAATCTGACCATCTTATGTGTATTCGGGCGGATACCTGGGCGGTTAGCATTACCTTCTGAAGCCAATGGAAAGTAAATATTCCTAACCAACATTTGTTCTTCTATCCAGCTTATAAAGCCTGTTTGCTGGCCTGAAACTTCTATGCCAACTTGCTGGGGTCTATATTTTTGTGCCAATCGAAATAGATCATCAATGTTTGCATCCATGAGCTGTCGCTTAACAATGCCATCAACCCACAACCAATCCCCGTTGTTGTTATAGGCCCATACCGATATAACCGAAAAATCACTCGATTCGCTTTCCGATGTTGCAAAATCAGTAGTAATATAAAAATTAAAGCGTTCTTTGTTTTTGATTACTGAGTCAATGGCATACCACGCAATGTCCCCATCCGCGACTAACCGATCTTCATCGGACATGATCTGCAGCATCAACTCTTGGTTGAAAGTATCGATCTTGCCTAACTTCATGGCGGTTTCGTATTGGGTTTTTACGTAGTCATAACTAAAGCGATCTGGCCAACTGCCCTTAAAATCTTCCCGACTGCAGGGAAAATGTTCACAAACTGGAAATACGTTCACATCCCATGCACCCGATTCAACAGCTTTGTAAATGGGGTCTTTCGCATTAAACGGGGTACCCGACCAAATCATCATGTTTTTTTCGGGGTGTAGTGCATACGTAATAGCTTTATAAACAGTGTCTTCAATCGCGCTAATGACCGTAGCAGAGCGGGCATCTTCATCTGAAACCAAGTCATCTAAAATAGCTAACTGTGGGCGGGTACCCATTTCTTTGGCACCCCGGACACCTGTTTGTGCTCCGTACCCTTTGATGACAAGCTTTTTGTCATCGGCATTGGTAAACTCCCACCGCACATCGGTTAATTTAATAGTAGGTACGTATTCTTTAAGGAAATCGGAATTTTCCCAACGGTATTCCAAATTCTTACGCATGTTTTTAACCCCATTTTCAATGGAGTCAGATACGTATAGGGCTAAGTTAACTTCCCCGAAGCCTGGTAAATCCCCGTAGGTTGCCAAGTAGAGAAATAAATATTCCCCCATCAAAGTTGTTTTGGCCATTCCACGGTGGCACAGGTTCAGTACTCGAACAGAGCCCAACAACGTGTCGAGCATGTAGTAGTGTACGAGCGGGGTCTTATGCTCCTCGCCTTCTGCACCGTTAACCAGTTTAATAAACGTAACGAACGAGAGGGCAAACTGACTAGGTACGTAATTTTTGGGAACGTCATACGACACTTTCCGCAAATAATCCTCTACCCGCAGTTCCGAGATAACATCGAAGTTTTCGCTCATAGCCGGTTACTCGGTATCAACTACTTCACCTACGATTACTTTACTATGGGCAACCTCTTGAGCATTCATACTGCCTGAGGCAATTGCACTCATTTGTTCAGCGACTAATTTTTCAGTAGCTGTACGGAGCGCATTAATACTTGAGTCTTTCTTAAGCCCAATATCAAGTTCAATTTTTTGTGTCTCAGGCATCTTCAAATGGGTCAAAATAGAGTTCGCAGCGTCACTACGGACTTTCTCACTCCTGGCGTGAAGCATTAGCTCAGCTTGGGTATTTAGTGCCTGCTGGTACTTGTCTTGGTTAAGAATCCAAGAAGGTACAATGGCTTGCTCGGTAATAAGTGTAACCAGCTTGGAGGTATTGTAAGCCGACACATAACTAGAAATTTCTTTCTTTGTTAGTGCTGATGTTGCCCACCTTTGAACTTTTTCAGGGAAAGTAATGGAATACGCGTCGACACAGGTTTTACCTGCAAGTCGATGACTAACGTACTTAATGGCATCGATGTAGCCGGTTAACTTAAACTTACCATCCTGCATAACATTGGCGTAACTTAAAAAGTTCTCACGATATGTTTCATACATATCGGGATCTGCCAAGGTTGTAGAGATCTTTTTTAGTATCTCAGAGTTAACAGCTTTGCGGGCGCGATCAGGTAATGCGTCTTTAAGCTGTTCGGCGGTAATTACGTCCAATATAGTCCCCTAAGTAGTTAGTTACTTGGAGGACTATAGGTAGCCTATTTTTAATTTTCTGGGATTTTTACCAATAGTGGGTGAAGGGCCCCTACTATCTTATTAAACATACTGTCCTTTGTCTGTTGCTCTACCGGTAAGGCCTCGTAGGGAACGAAATATGGGTGCGTTTTTTTAATGGGGTCTTTCTCTTCACCATAAATCCAACCATCGGCCTTTTTAAAGGCAAGCCAATTATTATGTAATGCCCTTGCTGAGGCCAGGGGATTATCAACTACAAACCGTACCCCATCTATAACAGATTCGCGGATATTGACTGAGGCATCTTCCCAATTGACTTGAGATTTATCCCCTAAGCTTTCACAATAGGCTTTATTGGCTTGGTGAATCACTTTAGCGATGTCGAATATAGAAATCATCGTGTTGCCCCCGCTATTTGGCTCCGCAATGCATACCCTTCTAATTGCCACACTTTGCCCCGCGCATTCTCATAGGCAATTTTTTCACCCAAGGCTTTATCGAAGTTTTCAGGGCTGGCACAGGCACTTTCACCAATGACGGTGAAACCATTCCATAAAGTTAAACAACATACAGTGGTAGTGGTACCAGGAAACACGTAGTAACTCGTGGTGTGAATACACGCCTCAATATCTTTAGGGGTTAGTCGAGGTGCGGTAAGACCTTTATCTTGGATTTCTTGCTCTATTGATTGTTCATCAGGCATAACATTCTTCCTCTCATGGGGTTATGGTGCAGGAAGCAATGTAGTCACTCTAAATTATGTTTTCTTACTTTTTTATATCCCCTTTTTAGCCTTATGGCTCATAGCCTGTAAATTATACTGCTGGGCCTTATTCCCCAAGTAGAAATGTTGCCGGGTAATACCGGTAAACTGTTGTTGGTTCTTAGTAAACCAACCAGCCTTAGTTAACTTCAACCTATTGCGCTTAACCTTACTCTCGTGCCAACCCATGACTTCTGCCATCGCTACGTCATCTAACTTAGCACTCTTCCTATGCACCAGACGTAAGTAAGCCTCCATTAAAAGCACTGGGGCATCACCTAGCTCATTGATTGCTAAGCGCTCTTTATCCGTAAGATAGTACTTCTGGTGCCAAGTCTTGCGCTCATCAACATGGAAGAAGGTTTCAAGGGTATCTAACTCAAGCTTTTCAGCTAATTCGACCATAGTTACTACCTATATTATTGCGTTCA
>Ga0206680_10000875_pt1 | contig 10846 bp, 12 predicted proteins | sample M115012015metaG_FD_160124 | JGI IMG/M metagenome (GOLD analysis project Ga0206680, IMG submission 160124) | Ammonia-oxidizing marine archaeal communities from Monterey Bay, California, United States - M1 150m 12015 | ecosystem: Environmental > Aquatic > Marine > Intertidal zone | place: USA...
AGTCTGGTCTTGAGCAAGTAGGGCAGTACTTGCAAAAATCAAGAAAAGAAAGGGACAGAATGCGAGTTTTAAGAGTGATTTCATTATTTGTTTAGCAAATTAGTAAAGCTTGTGCTTGCTCGCTCCACCGTTTGATTAATTTTGTAGAAAAGATCTACATGTCATTAACACCTAGTACTTCAATTCCTTTGGGATTTAATGCCCCTGAATTTTCGTTAACTGATGTTATAAGTAAACAACAAAAATCTTACCATACTATAAAAGGAACAAAGGCCACGGTTGTCATGTTCATTTGCAATCACTGCCCTTTTGTGGTTCACGTGCAAGAACAGTTGGTAAAGTTGGCCAATGATTACCAGTCAAAGGGAATTGGTTTTGTAGCTATCAGTAGCAATGATGTAGTGGCTTACCCTCAAGATTCTCCGGAGAAAATGGTGGAGTTTGCTGCTAATTTGTCGTTGCCATTTGCTTACCTTTTTGATGAAACTCAAGAGGTAGCTCAGGCTTACGACGCGGCTTGTACACCTGATTTTTCCGTGTTTGATGGAGATGATTTGTGTGTTTACAGAGGAGAACTAGACGGCTCGAGGCCTGGAAATGGGATAGCATGTGACGGTAAAAGCATGAGATCGGTATTGGACTTGTTGATTGCTAACAAAACAGTGCCTGTTGAAGGTCAAAGACCAAGTGTTGGTTGTAACATTAAATGGAAATAAAGATGAAGTACAATTTGAGCGAGATTACAGCAGTAATCAAAGATCGAAGGTCAGTTAAACCTGAGGAGTTTTCATCGCGAAAGGTGCACAGGGAAATTGTGGAAGACGTTTTAAACAATGCCATTTGGGCACCAAGTCATGGTTTAACGCAGCCTTGGAGGTTCAAAGTATTCATGGACGAAGGGCTTGATAAGCTGAGAAAGAAGCTTCCTGAGATATATGAGAAAATAACTCCGAAAGAGAATTTTAGTTCTTTGAAGAAAGAAAAGATTTCTAAGCGCCCGGATCGTTCATCCGTGATCATTGCCATTTGCATGGAACGGGAAGAGGCAGAAAGGATTCCAGAGTTGGAAGAGATACAAGCAGTTGCTTGCGCGGTTCAGAACATGTACCTGACTTGCACAGCCTATGGTATTGGTGCGTTTTGGAGCTCTCCCAAATACGTTTACACGCAAGAAATGAAGGATTTTTTAGGATTGAAAGACAAAGACCGTTGCTTGGGATTGTTTTACATGGGCTATCTAGAGGGGCAATGGCCGAAAAGCCACAGAAAGCCATTGGAATATGTAACAGAATGGAATGACAAATGAATCTGACCAACTATTACGATCATAAGCAAGACAATAGGTACAAGGTTTTCGAATTCCGGGAGTCTGCTCATGCCTCAGAATTCAAAAGGCTTATTGAGGAAGATCAAATTCCTTATGAAGAGCACCTTGAAGAGTACGAAGGGCAAAAGAAATTCTTGTTTGGTATCCACAATTCATATGCCACTCGCTCTGAAAAGTGCAATTTTTTGGTTCATGCAAAGTACCGTAAGCGCATGATCCCTAGCAGATTGTTTGCTTGGATTATGCTAATAATTACCGGCGCCTTTGTTATATTGGCAGTGGCAGGATACATGGCTTCAAGGTGAGAAAGGGACTTTTGATTTTTATGGTTATGTTGAGCTCAGCAGTAATGGCTCAAAAAGGGGTGACTACATTTGGTATTCAAGTGAAGCCATTGATTCCTAATTCCTATTTTAATTTTTCTGATGAGACAAAAACATCGGTAGATGGAAGTCTAAGTTCAAAATGGGCTCCTAGGGCCAGTTTGAATTTTGGTATGGTCATTAGAAAAGGACTTTCAAAAGCCATTAGTGTGGAAACAGGTATCAATTTGGTGAGACGAAACTACACAGTAGAATCAGTTGATCAAGGCTTAGGAATAAACAACGATATCAAGTTTTCATTTACCGGTTATGAAATTCCTATCCAAGGATTGATCTACGTGAGATTGGACGAAAGGTGGTGGATGAATGGTTCTGCTGGTGTTTCTATCGATATGTATCCAAGCAATACCTTTGCCAGTAAATCAGAGTTTCAAGACGGTACATTTTATGATTTTTCAGTAAGAACTGTGAAGTCAAGTTGGCTTCAGCTTGCCATTCAGGCCAATTATGGTTTTGAATTCAGATCCAAAGACAGTGGATACTTCTACTTGGGGGCAAGTTATCACAGACCATTTTCAGATTTTGCCAGTAGTGAAGTGACATATGAATACGACCTTGAGCGGATCATTACTTTTAATCGTTTAAGCGGAACTTACTTTACTCTCGATTTCCGTTACTTTTTCAATGAAAAACCAGAACGATAGCTTACCTCGAGGTCATAAGCTTGATTAAGCTCATGATATGAAACAAAAAAAGCCACCCTAGGGCGGCTTTTTTTGAGTTGTGATTTCTGACTATTTAGCTACAAGCATGAAGTCGATGTCCATTTCATCGTAAATCATGTTGTCTCCAAGGTTATCAATGAAAGAACCTGAACCATATTTGATGTCCCATTTGGTTCTATCAATAGAAACTTTTGCTTCAACGGTAACACCTTTTCCACTCATAGCTACTTTCGCGGGAAAAGTGATTGCGTTAGTGATTCCTTTGATGGTAAGGTTACCAGTTACTTGGTAATTTTTGCCGTCTTTTGATTCTATTGGTTCAAATGAGGTCAAGTCAAACGTAGCTGTGTCGAATTTTGCTGTGTTGAAGAAATCAGCTGAAGACAAATGACCTACAAGTTTACTCTTGTATTCGTCCCTCATGTCTGCATCCGTGCAAGCAATGCTAGTCATGTCAATAATAACTTGGGCAGATTTCAAAGTGTTGCCATCCATTTCCAGAGTTCCTAATGCCACGTTGATTGTGCCAATGTGTGATCCGGTTACTTTGCTTCCTTTCCAGTTCATTACACTTTCCGTGTTCACTACTTTCAAGGTTTTTCCATCTCCTTCTGTTGCAAAAGTCATTAGGCTTAGTGCAACAAATGCTAGGGTCAATACTATTTTTCTCATTGTTCTAATTTTTGTTTTTTTATTGCTCTCTGAGTTTATCTAATAGCTCGTTTAATTTCCGAGCGTCTTTTTCTTCTATGTTCGAATAGGAATTCATCATGTCAATCATGGGCTGATCCAGTGATTTGAGTAGGTCCATCCCTTTAGCTTTGATACTCACCATTACCTTCCTCCTGTCTTTGGTTCCTTGTTTCCGGTCTACCAATTCTTTTTCTACCAATTTGTCGATGATTCGAGAGGTATTGCTCATCCTGTCAATCATTCTGCAGCTAACATCGTTCATTGTTATTGACTTGCCTTTTTGGCCTCTAAGGATTCTCAAGATGTTGTATTGCTGCATCGTGAGTTGATGTGATTTGAAGAATTTTTGTTGAAAGCCCATTACCCAAGCATTGGTGAACATAAGATTAATGGTTAGTCTTTCCATTTCCCCGTTGAATTTTGTTTGATGTATTTCGTCTTGAATTTTCATGCTGCTTAGTTTGGTGTAAAGCCCTCCACTTTTCAAATCTTCACAACAAATATATGTATAAACAATATACGTAGCAACAAATAAAAAGTTTTTATGAATACTTTAGATTTGCAGAATGGATGAAAGGGTAGAACAGTGGTATCAAAATAGAACTGATGAGTTAAAGCATGCATTGCTTGATGCATCCACCAAAATCAAGAACTACACTGCTTTCCGATTGATCTCTTTTTTGACCTTCGGTTTGGGGATTTATCTGGCGGTAAAATTTGGATCTGGCTTTGTTGTTTTGTCGCTATTAGGCCTCGTGGCCTTTTTTTTTGCAGTCAAAAAAAGTAAGGTTTGGAATGACGATAAGGTGTTTTTAGAAGCTAAATTTCATGCGGTTCAGGATGAACTTAAGATTCTCTCTGGTGCAATGCCTGCATTGCCTATTCATGATCCCGCAGTTCCTCTTAAACATGAATTTGCAAAAGATCTTGATGTTTTTGGTCAAGTTTCCCTTTATCAGATGCTTTCGCGATGCTTTCTGGCTAGTTCGAAAGATAAATTATCAAATGAATTGTTGAGTCAACCGCCGAGCGAGGAGCTTTTGAAAGTCAAGCAAGATATGGTAAAAGCTTGCTCTCGGGAAAATGAATGGCGATTGAACATGCGGGCGAGTGGTGAGCTGGTTGAGGAAGACCTCAAAGCGTTGTCCCGCTTAAAGGAAATGAGTTTTGAAGATTTTTCCAGCATTGAGCTTAAGTTCATGAAGCTTTGCACATATATAGTGCCCATTTATGCTTTGGTGGTCATTGTTCTTGCCGCCTTGGGTGCAATCTCACTCAATATTGCTTTTATTGGTCTCACTTTTCCCTTAGGGCTCATAGGGATGAAGATTAAAAAGATCAATTCGGTTTATTCTAGAATGCAAGACCTGAAGAAGACACTGGGCAATTATGCGAGGTACTTTAAAAGAGCACTTGAGATCAATGAAAAAGATGGCCCCTTGCATCAAAAAATTCAACAGTTGGAGGAAGGTAAAGAGAGTATTCTGAGGCTGGCTGCAATTGCTGATCGGTTCGATCAACGCAACAATCTATTGGTAGGAATTACTTTGAATTCACTCATGGTGTTTGACTTTCAAAACTTGCTAAGACTCATTCAATGGCACCGTGCTTGGTTTGATAAAATGGAAGACTCCATGAATGTTCTTGGAGAGCTGGAACATTATTCTTCTTTGGGAACTTGGGCATTTCACCTTAGTGACCAAGGAGCGTATGCTTCAATAGGAGAGGAGCCTCTCAAGGCAGAAAACCTCATTCATCCTTTCATGCTGGTTTCCGGGGCTGTGCAGAACAGTGCTAGTCTGAGCCGATTTCCTGAAATGAGCATCATAACAGGGGCAAACATGGCAGGTAAGAGTACCTATTTGAGAACGGTGGGTGTGAATTACGTGTTGGCTGGATTGGGAATTCCGGTTTGTGCAGAGTCTTTTACTTACGCTGGGGTACATCTTTTTTCTTCGATGAGAACAACTGATTCTTTGCAAGATGGTAAGTCGTATTTCTTGAGTGAGCTAGAAAGGCTATCGCAATTGATTGAGAAAGTCAAAACAAATGAACCGGTGATTGTTCTTTTGGATGAAATACTAAAGGGTACCAATTCAAATGACAAAGCAGAAGGCTCAAGGCATTTTGTTGAGCAGTTGATCAGGTACAAAGCGGGTGGGATGATTGCTACACATGATTTGAGCCTTTGTGAATTGGCTGATCAGAACAACAGTGTTTTAAACTTTCATTACTCAGCAGACATTCAGGGTAACGACCTTAGTTTTGATTACACCTTAAAACCTGGAATCTGTGATACCATGAACGCTACTTTTTTGATGAAAAAGCTTGGTATAATTGCTGAAGAATGACGTACGCATTATTTTTCTTTACCGCCATGGCGGCCTTTGCTTTCAGCACAATGGCTGGGGGAGGAGGTGCGATGATATTGTTGCCAGTGGTGAACGCTGCCTTGGGCTCAGAGAAGGCTGCCCCGATTATTCAGTTGGGGAATTTTCTTGGAAGACCAACTCGTATTGTTCTCTTTTGGAACAATATCAATTGGAACATCGTGAAAAGTTACTTGCCTTTGGCCGCAGCTGGAGCTTTTTTTGGAGCATGGTTGTTTTCAAATTTCAAATCTGATGTCCTCCAATTGATCATTGCTCTTTTCTTGCTATCAACAGCTTGGCAGTTCAAATTTGGAAAAGAAAAAAGATCATTTCCAATGAAGTTGCGCTGGTTTGGACCCATCGGTTTTGTTGTAGCGTTCATTAGCTCTTTAGTTGGTGCAACTGGTCCGCTTTTGAATCCTTTTTATTTGAATTACGGAACGTCAAAAGAAGAGCTTGTAGCAACCAAAGCGGCCAATTCTTTTTTCGTAGCCATTGTACAACTGCCAACTTATGCCTTTTTCGGATCATTGGAGGGCAGTATGTGGTCATTTGGTTTGGTGATTGGTGTTGGAGCTGGTCTTGGAAATTTCATTGGGAAAAGGTGGTTGAAGAAGATTTCAGACCTGCGTTTTCGGCAGATCTTGGTCATCACAATGGTGATGATTGGAGCGTTGTGGTTGGTGAAACTGGTGCACAAATATTTTTTCGTTGTGCTTGAGTAATATATCGGTCTGAAACTTTTGTAAGTTTTTTCCGTAAATGAAGATGCCCCCTAAAGGAGCAATAGCTTGGAGCGGTGGAATGCGACTGAAACACACTCAAAAAGAGCAACTATAAAGAGCTGCTTTTTTGAATGCTTTTGAAGCGCGTGACGCAAGCAAACTAAAGCGAATAGCGGGATTGGGCCCAAAAACTCTTCAATATGAAATCCATTTTTTTATTGGTGTCAGCCGCCGCAATGATGACGAGCAGTGCACTAAAACCCATTAGTAACGAATATGTGCTAGTTCACGGAAACGTGAAGGAGATTCAGCTTGAATCTGATCAAACTTCTGACGCTTCATCGGTGAGGTGTGTGGTGTATAAGGACGATGAAATTTATGTAGCCTTCAAAACAGATGAGAACGGGGATTACCTGTTTAATTTGCCGGTAGGTGAAAATTATGAAATGGTCTTTGGTGGTGATTCATATGTGAACAAGCGAATTACGTTGGACGTGAGTGAGCTTGAAGCAGAGAAGAAGGGAATCGCTTTCAAGTGCGACATGCGTGTGTTCAAGTCGCCAGGAGAAGTTAAACAGCTGGCCATTTTTGAAAAGCCAGTGGCTATTTTTAGTTACAACACTGGGTCAAGAAAGGTGCTGCCAGATTTGGAGTATTTGGATGAACATAGTTTCCAAGTGGAGAAAGCCATGAGGAAGATTGCTAAGGCGGCCCGATAAAAACGATATGAAAAAGAAAAGCCCTTTGAAATTGAATTTCAAAGGGCTTTTTTATGCTTTGTAAAGATTTATGCCAACAGCTTGCGAACAATTCCACTAATGACTTTTCCATCGGCTACACCGGCCATGGCTTGTGAGGCTGCTCCCATAACTTTGCCCATGTCGGACATTGAAGAGGCCCCAATATCTGTAATGATAGCAGCAACTTTGCTTTCTATTTCAGCTTCAGACAATTGTTCTGGCAAATATGCTTTGATCACTTCCGCTTCTGACAACTCGCTTGCAGCAAGGTCTTCTCTGCCTTGCTCTTTGTAAATTGAAGCAGCTTCGGTTCTTTGCTTGTATAGTTTGTTCAAGATTTTCATACCCGCTGATTCATCCACATCACCGCTACCGTCTTTGGTCATTTCCAAAAGTAACTTCGATTTGATATCTCTCAGAGCAGCAAGTTTTTCTCTGTCCTTGGCTTTCATTGCCTCTTTGATATCGTTTTGTATTTGTTCTGTAATGTTCATGATGTTCAATTATCCTACAAATGTACGTAGATGAAGTGAGTATATTTTGCTGTTGAGAAATGCTCTGCTTTCGCGATGAAAAAAAAGCCACTCCTTAATGGAATGGCTTTTCAATCAATGAATTTGTCCTTTAATCTACATTGTCATGCAAAAAAGGGTTATTGTTTCTTAGCTGAGTTTTTTTAACTCCATTTTCATCTGTTTCCTCAGACAAGGTGAATCTCGATACTTCAGAGTTGCTGCTGTGAGCAACTTCATCAAGTTCAATTGATCTGCGTTTGAATGCTGGTTCGCTTTCCAGATCGCTCAATCCACTTGGAGTTTTCAAACGTACTGTGAATTCACGGATACGTTGTTCTCTGTCTTTGTTTCTTGAAACCAATTCAGATCTTGAAGGTCTGTCTTCGGTGATATCATCAACTTTTTCAACTTGGTCGTTGAATGTGAGCCTATCAGTGATCTCATCAGTGATTTGTGACTCAAACTCAGGATCGTTGTCTTCTTCTCCAAGGTCATAGTACACCGGCTTGTCATTGGCAGGGTTGGCTTCAACTTCTTGGAATTTCAAACGATTCACTTCGGAAGGTTGCTCTGCCTTCGGTTCTTCTTCAATGTTTAAATCAGCTTCTGATTCTGATTCTGTTTCTAGTTTGAACAGTTCAGGTTGTTCGTCATTTAATTCATGAACAATGGTAGGCTCTTTGGTAATAGGAGTGTCGATGTCAAGACTGATGTTGTTTTCAGTCTCTATTTCTTGAGGAGCTTCTGTTTCAATTGGCTTGATGTACATTTCAGGCTCTTCATTGGTATCAAACGTCAAAGGCGCTTTGTTGTCTGAAACATTACTTTCTGTTGGCTTATTCACCGGTGCCACTACTTCTTTTGCTGATTGGTCTCCCAACCAAAGCTTTGTAGTTTTTGGCGCTTGTTTGTTTAAGCCTGCATCAATTGAGTTGGCTTGAAATCCAGTTGCAATAACTGTAACACAAAGGTCATCCTCCAGAGTTTCGTCAGGGCCATAGCCCCAAATTACTTCGGCGCTCATGCCTGCTTTTTCTTGAATGTGGTCAGTGATCTCCATAATTTCATCCATGAGCACTTCATCTGTGCCATAAGTGATGTTAAGTAATATGAAGTTCGCGCCAGTAATGTCGTTGTCGTTGAGAAGTGGAGATTCCAAAGCTTTTGTAACTGCATCCATTGCTCTCCCTTCTCCAGAAGCGTGACCAGATCCCATGATAGCTACACCACTGTCTCGAAGCACGGTGTTGACATCGTTCATGTCTACATTGATTTCACCTGTAAGCGTAATTACTTCTGCAATCCCTTTGGCAGCGGTGCAAAGTACTTCGTCAGCGTGATCGAAAGCTTTTTTAAGAGAAAGGTTGCCATAAAGCTCACGCAATTTGTCGTTTCTGATGACAAGGAGTGTGTCAACAGATTGACGCATTTCTTCTAAACCAGAGGATGCTTGTTGCGAGCGTCTTCTTCCTTCAAACAGGAAAGGAACGGTAACAATTCCAACGGTTAGGATACCCATTTCTTTTGCAGCTCTTGCAATAACAGGTGCTGCGCCAGTTCCGGTTCCACCGCCCATACCAGCGGTAATGAATACCATGGTAGTGCTTTTGCCTAGAATTTCTTTAACGTCTTCGAGGTTCTCAACAGCAGCATTTCTACCCACTTCTGGAATGGATCCTGCTCCACGCCCTTCAGTTAGAGTTGCTCCTAGTTGAATTTTGGTGGGTACAGGACTTTTATCAAGGGCTTGGGCGTCAGTATTACAAACTATGAAATCAACGCCGTTTATTCCTTGTTCGTACATGTAGTTGACTGCGTTGCTTCCGCCGCCACCTACTCCAATGACTTTAATAATTGAAGATTGATCTTTTGGAAGATCAAAACGCATCATTTCGAAATTTGTGTGCTCCATACTCCTTGTATTACTTTGATAATCAGTATTTAGTACTTTGTTCTGTTGAAGTAATTTTCAACATCTAATATTGCTAATTTGTGCTTGTATTCTGCAAAAACTTATTCATGATATGTTATCACAAATTGTGGAAAAGTTACTCTTCCTCGTTTTCAAACCAGTCTTTAATTTTCTTCAAAAAGCCTATGCCAGCTCTTTGTTCTCTGTTGTTTATTACGCGATCTTCAGCAGTCTCGTTGTTGCTTGAGTTTCTGTCGTTTTCATATCCTTTGATCACCAATCCAACTCCTGTTGAGAACATTGGACTAATGAGTTCTTGCGTTGGAACTTTAGCTAAGTGCTCATTTGGGTAACCAATGCGGCAGTCCATTCCAGTTACAAATTCGAACAACTGTGTGATGTGCTTCATTTGGGAACCTCCACCGGTTACGACAATTCCTCCGATCAAGTGTTTATCAAAGCCGCTGTTTCTAATTTCGTAGTGAACGTGTTCAATGATTTCTTCCATTCTAGCTTGAATGATATTGGCTAGATTTTTCAAAGAAATTTCTTTTGGTTCACGTCCTCTTAGGCCCGGAATACAAACAATTTCATTTTCCTTCATTTCGTAAGCGAGAGATGAACCGAATTTTCTCTTCATCAATTCAGCTTGGTGCTTCATGATGGTGCATCCTGTTTTGATGTCTTCGGTAATCACGTTACCTCCAAATGGAATAACAGCGGTGTGTCTTATGATTCCTTCTTGGAAAATAGCAATGTCAGTTGTTCCACCACCAATATCAACCAAGGCAACACCTGCTTCTTTTTCTTCAGCGCTTAGCACGGCTTCAGATGAAGCAAGGGGTTCTAAAATCAATTCTTCAACGCTTAACCCCGCTTTTGATACACATTTGTAAATATTTCTAGCAGCGGCTATTTGTCCAGTAATGATGTGAAAATTGGCCTCAAGACGGATACCAGACATACCAATCGGGTCTTTGATCCCTTGTTCATTGTCTACGGTGAATTCTTGCGGCAAAACATGGATGATTTCTTCACCCGGAAGCATCACCAGTTTGAACATATCATCAATAAGTGTATTGATGTCATTTTTAGAGATTTCATCGTCAAGGTTATCTCTTGTATAGATTCCACGGTGTTGGAGACTTTTGATGTGCTGTCCAGCAATTCCAACATTAACCACGTTGATTTGCACACCTGATGCCTCTTCTGCTTCTTTAACAGCGGCTTTGATGCTTCCAACCGTTTTTTCAATGTTTGACACAACACCTCGTGTTACTCCTACAGAATCACTTTTCCCGTAACCGAGAATTTCCATTTTTCCGTGTTCGTTTTTTCTACCTACAAGGCAGGCAATTTTAGTGGTTCCGATGTCTAATCCTACAACAATTTCTGATTCCATGAGTTGATGATTCCGCTAGTTAATAGTATCGTTCGCCGATTACTTGATTGGCGTATTTGAGGTTGATTCTTTTGTATTGATTCAAGTTGCGTTGGCTGATGCTTGCATCGTA
>Ga0206680_10000885_pt1 | contig 10782 bp, 9 predicted proteins | sample M115012015metaG_FD_160124 | JGI IMG/M metagenome (GOLD analysis project Ga0206680, IMG submission 160124) | Ammonia-oxidizing marine archaeal communities from Monterey Bay, California, United States - M1 150m 12015 | ecosystem: Environmental > Aquatic > Marine > Intertidal zone | place: USA...
TCCTTCGAATGCAGGGGTTCTTGAAGATGCCGATCTACGCGTGGAGGTTGAAAACCCCGTGTGCGGAGATCTTCTGCGGCTCTTTATCGCGCGGGATGAGGAGGGGCTTGTCAGGGATGCGAGGTTCCAGGTCTACGGCTGCCCGGCGGCCATCGGTGTTGGCTCGTTGTTGACCGAGGTGGTCTCCGGAAAAAGCCGGGAAGAGGTCCGGGAGCTGGACCGGGAAAAAATCGAAGCAATGATCGGCGGACTGCCTGATGATAAAGAGCATGCCATCGTGCTGGCGGTGGATGCCCTGAAGCAGCTCGACGGTAATTGGTGATCAGCCATTGGTGACGGGCCATTGGTGACGGGCGTAAAAGGTTCGATATGAAAAGGGGATGCGTGTGAGCGGTTTTCTCGACACCCTGCGGGAGCGGGGTTTCATAGAACAGACAACGGATGAAGCTGCGCTGGAGAAGCTCTTCGGCGAGGGAGGGAAGACCGTACCCGCCTACATCGGCTTTGATCCATCATCGAGCAGCCTGCATGTCGGGAGCCTTGTTCCCATCATGGCGCTCGTGCACCTGCAGCGGGCCGGGCATCGTCCCATCGCGCTGGTGGGCGGCGGAACCGGGCGGGTCGGTGATCCAAGCGGCAAGACCGAGCTGCGGAAGATGCTCGGCGAGGACAGCGTCGATGAGAATCTGCTCGGAATTCGCAACCAGCTCTCCCGCTTTCTGGAATTGTGCGAACCCGGCGACGAGCAGGCCGGCGGCAGCGCCGGTTTCGCGGTGGACAACGCCGATTGGCTCCTCGAGCTCAACTATGTCGATTTCCTTCGGGATATCGGGCGTCATTTCAGCGTCAACCGGATGCTCAGCGCCGAGAGCGTCAAGCTGAGGATCGATTCCGAGAGCGGACTGTCCTTTCTCGAGTTCAACTACAGCATTCTCCAGGCCTACGACTTCCTCGTCCTGAACCAGCGTCATGGCTGCCAGGTACAGATGGGCGGCAGCGACCAATGGGGAAATATCGTCGCCGGTATCGACCTCATTCGGAGGGTTGACGGGAACCAGGCCTACGGAATCACCTTTCCCCTCATCACCACGGCCAGCGGCGCGAAGATGGGGAAGACCGAGGCCGGCGCGGTCTGGCTCGATGCCGAGCGCACCAGCTCCTACGACTATTACCAGTTCTGGATCAATACGGACGACCGCGATGTCGGTCGATTCCTGAGGCTCTTTACGCTTCTTCCCGTGGAGGAGGTCGCGGCCCTCGAGGCTCTCGAGGGGGCGGACATTCGCCAGGCCAAGCAGACCCTGGCTCTCGAGGCGACTGCCCTGAACCATGGCCGGGAGGCGGCGGAGCAGGCGGCGGAGGCAGCCAAGGCTCTCTTCTCCAACGAGGGCGGGGGAGGAGACTCGGTTCCAACCTACGAAGTGGGCGCTGCCGACCTCGAAGCGGGAATCCCCGTAGTTCAGCTGTTCAACGATTGCGGGCTCTGTGATTCCAAGGGAGCCGCCAGGCGGCTCGCACGACAGGGCGGGCTCTACGTCAACGATGAAAAAGTTGAAGAAGACAGGGTGCTGACTTCCTCCGACCTCGTTGATGACTGTATCATGCTTCGGGCGGGTAAGAAGAAACACAGGCGAATCGAGGTGTCCTCATGACGTTGAAGTTGAAGAATTCTCTCGGCGGAGCCCTGGAAGATTTTCTCTCGCTGGAACCCAGGAAGGTACGCATGTACCACTGCGGTCCGACCGTCAACCAGCCGATTCACATCGGCAAGTTCCGCTCCTACCTGCTGGCTGATGTTCTCCGCCGCCACCTCGAGCGCTCCGGCTACGAGGTTCTGCAGGTGATGAACCTGACGGATGTCGGACACCTCAACGAGTTTGAGGAGGATGTCGTAGAGATCGCCGCCGGGCGGGCTGGCGGCTACGCCTGGGAGTTGGCGGAAAATGAGATGAGGCTCTTTCATGCCGATCGCCGCGCGCTCGGCATTCGCGGAGCGCATGAGTACCCCAAGGCGCGCGAGCATGTCGAAGAGATGATTGAAACGATTCGCCTGCTCGAGGAGGCTGGCGCCACCTACGTCGAGGGTGGAAATCTCTACCTGGACATCACCCGCTACGAGAAGATGGGTTGCCTCTGCGGCAGCACCATCGAGGAGCTCGCCGAGCTCCAGGATGGCTCGAAGACTACCGAGGGAGCTCAGAAGCGGAATCCCCTCGACATCGATCTCTGGCGCACCGATGCGCTGCACCAGATGCGCTGGGAGAGTCCCTGGGGCAGCGGCTTTCCGGGCTGGCATGTCGAGTGCGTGGCGATGAGCAGGAAATACCTCGGGGAGCATTTCGATATTCACACCGGGGCGGATGACAACCTCAATCCCCATCATGAGTTCGAGATGGCCCAGGCCGCCGTTCTCGCGGGGGAAGGCGACGATCGCGAACCGCTGGCCCACTACTGGCTTCACAGCGGCTCCGTCAGCGTTGAGGGGCAGGCCATGAGCAAGTCCAATGGTAATATCGTTCCGGTGAGGGAGCTGCTGGAGTCGGGAATCCGGGGGCGGGTGGTTCGCGTAGCCCTGCTCTCGGAACATTATCGTGACAACCTCGATTTCGGCGAGGCTGCTCTCGACAAGGCCAGCGAGGCAGTCAATGTCATTCTCGGTTTCCGTGACCACCTGAGCGGCCAGGTCTCCGATGACACCAGTGATCCGGGAGCTCCCGTGGCGGGCTGGATTACGGACACCGACACTTCCTTCACGGCCGCCCTGGACGAAGACCTCGACTATTGGAAGGCTATCTCGATCGTGGTCAAGGCGCTCAGCTCTCTCGAAGCGGACACTGTCGGTTCACCGGCGCAGGCGCTCGATGCCCTCGGAGACTGGGACCGGGTTCTCGGGATCCTCTGAGAGCAGGGCGATCCGACCTGCTCTATTTCCCAAGCGCCTTGATGAGTGATCCGAATTCGAGGTCGGGGAAGAGACCCAGGATGACAAGGGCCACGGCCGCGGCGGCGATTACCAGTCCGCTGGCGAGGCTGGAGTCGGGGTCCGCGTCGAGCTCTTCTTTCGCCGGGCGCATGTAAATATTCACCACGAGCCTCAGGTAGAAGTATAGCGAAACGATCGAGGCCAGGATTCCTGTGAGCGCGAGCCAGGTATGTCCGCTGGCGATCGCGGCGCGGAAGATGTACAGCTTGGCCCAGAAACCCGCGGTCGGGGGAATTCCGGCAAAGGAGACCAGGACAACCAGGATGCAGAGGGCCAGGGCGGGGCGGCTGGTAGAGAGCCCCCTGTAGTCCTCGAAGAGCTCCCGGTCCTTTCCGTCCCGTCCCATATACCCCAGCAGGGTAAAGACGGCAATCGACATGAGCGTGTAGGGCAGGAGGTAGAAGATCACCGCATCGGGAGCGAGCTCGCCTCCAGGTCCGAGCGCCGCTACGATTCCCACCAGGAGGTAGCCGGTATGCCCGATGGCGGAATAGGCGAGCATCCTCTTGACGCTGTTCTGCATGAGAGCGACCAGGTTGCCGAAGAGCATGGTCGCGATCGCCAGCAGGCTCAATACGGCGCTGAGAATCTCTGTAACCGAGGCTGTCCCGGCTTCGCCCGCGGGTCCCGCGGCCAGCAGCAGGAACCTCAGCAGCACCGCGATCGCCGCGCTCTTCACGGTAACTGACATGAATCCGGTCGCGACGGAAGGGGCGGCCTCGTAGGCGTCCGGAAGCCAACTGTGGAAGGGGAAGGCTCCGACCTTGAAGCACAGACCGACAACGACCAGGGCCATTCCTGCGAGCAGCAGCGAGCGGTCGGCTTCTCCCGCGGCGATGCTCCTGGAGATCTCCTGGAGCTCGAGTTCTCCCGTTGCTCCGAAGACGAGGGTGAGGCCGAAGAGCAGGAAGCCGCTCGAGAACGAGCCGAGGATAAAGTACTTGAGGCCTCCTTCCACGCTTCGGCGTGAATCTCTCAGGTAGCTTGTCAGCAGGTAGGCCGCCATCGACAGGGTCTCCACTGCGAGGAAGAGCATGATGAGATTGTTGGCCTGTACGAAGAGGAGCATCGAGGCAGCGGCGTAATGCACCAGGCAGTGGAACTCCCCATGCTCGGCATCGAAGCGCCTGAGGTAATCGATGGCAGCCAGCAGGGAGAAGAAGGTGCCGAGGATGATGATGAGGCTGACGGCGCTCGAGTATGTGTCGACCCGGATGTAGTTCTGGAAGGCGAACGAGGGGTCTGTCTGCTCCATCGAGGCGCAGGCGAAGGCGCCGGCGACCACGGTTCCCAGCAGGCCGATGAAGTTGATCGCAGTGCTCAGCGAGGAGCGGTCTGTTCTCGTTTTATCCGTATGTGAGAGTCCGCGGCTGAAGCAGTCGAGCATCAACAGGAGCGTTCCCGTTGCGATGAAGACGAGGGCGGGAAGAATAGCCTGGAAATCGCTGGCGGAAACCAGCCCGGAGGAGGCCTCGGCAGCCGCGCTCTGGCCGAGGGTCAGCTTTGACTGCAGGAATGTGGTTATGTGATCCATCGTCTCGCTCTCCTAACCTCCACCCGCCTGGACCACCTTCAGCCACTGCTCGATGCTGGGCTGGATCTTCGAGGTGAACCACGGACTGAAGAGCCCCAGGAAGACCATCAGGCCTACCAGCGGCAGGAGGAAGGCCAGCTCTCGGCCCTCCAGGTCCTTCATCTCGGCGTTCTCCTCCAGGTCGGTTTCACCAAAGAAGATCCGCCGGTAGAGCGTCAGCATGTACACTGCTCCGAGGATGATTCCCAGGCCGGCGAAGGCCGCGTAGTAGACATTTCGGCTGTAGGCGCCCTGGAGAATCAGGAACTCCCCGACGAAACCGTTGAGGAACGGAAGCCCGATCGATGAGAGCGTCGTGATGAAGAAGATGATGGCGAGCCTTGGGGCCACCGGCGCCAGGCCGCCAAAATCGATGATGCGCCGGGTGTGCCGGCGCTCGTAGATGGCGCCGATGAGCAGGAAGAGCGTGCCGGTAGAGATTCCGTGGTTGACCATCTGCAGGACACAGCCCTGGACGCCCTGCTCGTTGAAGGCGAAGAGTCCGAGCACGATGAATCCCATATGCGAGACGCTCGAGTAGGCGATGAGCCTCTTCATGTCCTCCTGTACGAAGCACATCAGCGCTCCGAAGATGATTCCGATGATCGCCAGGATGGAGATCCAGGGAGCCGCCAGGGCCGCATCTTCGGGAAAGAAGGGGATGGCGAAACGAATGAAGCCGTAGATGCCGAGCTTGAGGAGCACCCCGGCGAGGATGACGCTGCCGGCGGTGGGGGCCTCGGTGTGGGCGTCCGGGAGCCAGGTGTGTACCGGAAAGAGGGGGACCTTGATGGCGAAGCTCAGGGCAAAGGCGAGGAAGCAGAACATGCCGGCAGCGCCGGGAACAGGGTTCTCCTTCACCAAGGCGTAGATCTTCTCAATGTCAAAGGTTCCCGTGTGCTGGTAGAGGTAGAGGATCGCCAGGAACATCAGCAGGCTGCCAGCCATGGTGTAGATGAAGAATTTCACCGCGGCTCGGATCCGCTCGGTGCTGCCCCAGATTCCGACCAGCAGGTACATCGGGATCAGCATGACCTCCCAGAACACGTAGAAGAGCATCAGGTCGAGCGCTACGAAGACCCCGATGACGCCGGATGTCAGCAGCAGGAGGGCTATGTGAAACTCTCGGACCCGTTTTTCGACGGATTTCCAGGAGCAGAGGATCGCTATCGGGGTGAGCAGGGCGGAGAGCACCACGAGGAAGAGGCTGATGCCGTCGATTCCCACGTGATAGTGGATGTGGAGGCTCGGCACCCATTCGTGCTTCTCGGTGAACTGGAAGCCGGCGGTCTGAGCGTCAAAGCCTCCCAGGAGAGCGAGGCTGAAGGCGAGGGTCGCCAGGGAGCCGAAGAGCGCGATCATCCTGAGCTCGGCGGTCTTGCCTTTCGGGATGCAGAGCAGCAGGATGGCTGTGGCGACAGGTATCAGCAGGGTGAGGGTGATGCTCATGCTCTTACCTATCCCCCCGCCGCCCAGAGTGTCACGGCGAGTACCAGGATGGCCCCGGCGAGGAACCAGGCCGCGTAGGTCGGGGTGCGGCCATCCTGCAGGCGCCGGAGGAGGTGGCCGAGGGCGCTCGCGCCAAAGCCCGAACCGTGTACCAGGAGAATGTCAATGATGAGCCGGTCGACCACGTAGAAGCAGATCTCCGCCATGACTCCAATCGGCCTGATAATGAGCTTCTGGTAGATTTCGTCGACGTAGAACTTTCTTGAAGAGAGCCTGTGCGCGAGTTTTCCGGGGGCGCTTGAGAGGAAGCCCTTGAGCGCTCTCGGAAAGCGCAGGTAGATGGCGAGGGCCGCCGCGATCCCGGTGATCGAGACAATTCCGCCGATGATCAGGCCGGAGAGCTTGCCGTCCTCCGGGATCTCGATGCCGGGCTGGAGGAAATGCGGTATGGCGAGGAATCCTCCCGCCAGCGAGAGCGAGGCCAGCACGATGAGAGGAATGCGCATGGACAGGGGGGACTCCTTGACCTTGTCCAGCTCGAGGCCGTGGGCCGCCGACTCTTCAGAAGCCTGGGGCTCGGAGGCTCCGCGGTAGCTTCCGAAGAAGACCAGGGCTATCTGGCGGAAGGTATAGAAGGCCGTCAAGAGCGCGGTCAGGAGGCCGATGGCCCAGAGCACGCCCCGGGGGCCGATGTTGCCGAAGCCCGAGTGGGCCACGTGGAGAATCTCATCCTTTGAGAAGAAGCCGGCGGTCAGGGGGAAGCCCGAGAGCGCCAGCCCTCCGATGAGATAGAGCGCGAAGGTCCAGGGAAGGCGGCGGCGGAGACCCCCCATCCTGCGCATGTCCTGCTCGTGGTGCAGCGAGTGGATCACGGCCCCGGCGCCAAGGAAGAGCAGCGCCTTGAAGAAGGCGTGGGTTACCACGTGGAAGATCGCCACGCTGTAGGCTCCCATGCCGGCGGCGAGGAACATATAGCCGAGCTGGCTGACGGTAGAATAGGCCAGCACCTTCTTGATGTCGTTCTGGGAGAAGGCGATGAGCGCCGCGAGGAGGGCGGTCAGGGCGCCGATGGTGGCGACGATGGTCAGCACCCCGGGTGCGGCGTCAAAGAGAGGTCCGAGCCGGGCGAGCAGGTAAACGCCGGAGGTGACCATGGTGGCGGCGTGGATCAGCGCAGAGACCGGGGTCGGACCGGCCATGGCGTCCGGCAGCCAGACGTAGAGCGGGATCTGGGCGCTCTTGCCGCAGGCGCCGACAAAGAGCAGCAGGCAGATCCAGAAGGCGGCCGGGCTGTCGATCTCCGCGACCTTTTCCACGATAGCGCTGAATTCAAAGGATCCGCAGGCGGCCCAGATGGCGAAGATTCCCAGCAGGAAGCCGAGGTCGCCGATACGGTTGACGACGAAGGCCTTGATGCCCGCCGAGCAATTCGCGAGCCCCTTGTACCAGAAGCCGATCAGCAGGTAGGAGCACAGCCCGACACCCTCCCAGCCGAGGAACATCAGGACGATGTTGTCGGCGGTTACGAGAATCAGCATGGAAGCCATGAATAGATTCAGGTAGGCGAAGAACCGGGCGTAGCCGGAGTCGCCTTTCATGTAGCCGGTTGAATAGACATGAATCAGGAGGCCAACGCCGGTGACCACGAGGCACATGACTCCTGACAGGGAGTCGATGACGAGACCGAAGGATACGGACAGGTCGCCGGCCTGGATCCAGGTTCCGAAGTCCTGCTTGAGAAAAGTATCTGGCTTCGCAGCGTCCACCTGCAGGAAGGAGGACACGGATATCGCGAAGGCTCCCGCGACCGATGCGCAGCCGATGATGGCCACCGCCCGGTCGCCCAGTCGTCGGCCGAGCAGGCCATTGACCAGGAAACCCAGGAAGGGAAGCAGGGGTATGAGGAAAATCCAATTATCCATCGATCAGCTCGTTGAGACCTCTTCTCATCCTTTTAACAACCTCATGTTGCCAATCCGGGCGCTTCTCCAGCGTCGGTAGACGGCCAGCAGGATCGCCAGCCCTACGGCCGCCTCGGCGGCGGCGATAGCCAGGACGATGATCACGAAGATCTGCGAGGAGCTGGCTCCTGTCCCGGAGAGCGCCGATCCCTCGGGGGTGATGAAATATCTTCCAAAGGAGATGATAGCCAGGTTCACGCCGTTGAGCATGAGCTCCAGTGACATCAGGATCACGATGATGTTCTGGCGGCTGAGCACTCCGTAGACTCCGATCGAGAAGACCGCAGCGCAGAGGTAGAGGCATAGATCGAGACTGAGGGTCATGCGCTCTCCTCCGGCTGTTCGACCGCGGGATCGGTAGCCCGCCTTTCGTCTGCCCTTCGGGTCTTGGTGAGATAGATGGCCCCGATGATGGCGATGAAGATCAGGATCGAGGTGAACTCAAACGGCAGGATATGCTCACTGAAGAGGGCCTCGCCGATTTCCCTGGTCTCTCCTGCCCGGGCCACCGAATCCTTGACCGGGCCGGTGAGGTCTGTATCGCCGGCGGCCTGGATCCTCTCCGATGAGTTGATCGCCCAGGCGAGGAGGACGAACAGCAGGGTGGAGCCCGCCCCGGCAAGGAGCTTGCGTCCCGGCTCGACCTTCTCCTCGAGCTCGTCCTCTGTGAGATTCAGCAACATCAGCACAAAGACGAAGAGCACCATGATCGCTCCCCCGTAGACGAGGACCTGGATCACCGCGAGAAATGGAGAGCGCAGCACCAGGAAATTGAGCGAGGTCAGCAGGAAGAAGACGACCAGCAGGATGGCGCTGTAGACAGGGTTCTTCCGGGTCACGACCAGCAGGGCGCTGGCGACCATGAGAATTCCCGAAATGTAGAATACGAGCGCATCCATGGTTATTCGATAGCCGTCGTCAGTTCGACAGCAGCTTTTCCTTATCGTAGATCATCTCGGCGCGGGAAGTCGAAACGGTATAGAGCTTCTCTGTGAGTTCGATGGCATCGCAGGGGCAGGCCTCTTCGCACATGCCGCAATAGATACAGCGCAGCATGTCGATCTGGAAGAGCCTCGGCCTCTTGTCCCTGTCCTCCCAGGGGGCCTCCTCGGCGACGATGTCGATGCAGTTAGATGGGCAGACAGTCTGGCACATGAGGCAGGCAACGCATTTTTCCCGTCCGAGCTCATCGACATTCAGGCGGTGCTCGCCGCGGAAGCCGGGCCGCACCTCCGGGCGTTTTTCCGGATACTGGACGGTAAAGGTTTTGTGCCCTTTCAGCTTCAGGATATGCAGCAGGGTGTTGAAGAGCCCCTTTGCCACCGCCGGCAGGTACAGGATGAAGCTCCAGCTCCGTCTCGGCTGTTCTGTCTCGTTTTTGTTTTCTTCGGTCATATCAGAGCTCATCCTGTTTCCGTCAGCAGGGCAACCACGATTCCAGTCAACACGATGTTCAGCAGGGCCAGGGGGACGAAGGTCTTCCAGCCGAGCTTCATGAGCTGGTCGTAGCGAAATCGCGGGAGCGTCCAGCGTACCCAGATGTAGAGGAAGAGCACGGCGAGGAGCTTGAGGGTGAAGCACAGCACCGAGATAGCTGTGCCGCCGGCTCCCTCAGGGAGCTCGAAGAAGACCGGATCCCAGCCTCCCAGGAAGAGGGTCACCAGGAGCGCGGACATGACGACCATCGCGATGTATTCTCCCAGGAAGAACATGCCGAACTTCATTCCTGTGTACTCGGTATGGAAGCCTCCGACGAGCTCGGATTCGCATTCGGCCATATCGAATGGTAGCCGGTTGTTCTCGGCGAAGGCGGCAACCAGGAAGATGATGAAGGCCAGGGGCTGGTAGAAAATGATCCACCCGTTCTCCGCCTGCCACTCAACGATGCTGCCGAGATGGACATCTCCCGCGATCATGAGGACCGACACGATCGCCAGTCCCATGGCGATCTCGTAGCTGATGATCTGGGCGCTCGAGCGGATCCCGCCCAGCAGCGAGTACTTGCTGTTGGAGGCCCAGCCGCCGAAGCTGATCCCGTAGACCCCAAGCGATGTGATCGCGAGGACATAGAGAACCCCGACATTCAGGTCAGCGACCTGCAGATCTCTTCCTACGGGGATGGCGACGAAGGCGATCGCGGCCGGGGCGAAGGCCAGCAGGGGAGCGAGGCTGAAGAGGGTCCTGTCGGCTCGATCGGGAATGATATCCTCTTTAAACAGGAGCTTGATGACGTCCGCCAGCGGCTGGAGAAGCCCCATCGGGCCAACCCTGTTGGGGCCGATCCGGTTCTGGATTGCGGCGCAGATCCTCCGCTCGGCCATCACGAGTATGGGAGCCAGCGTCATGATGCCTCCGAAGATGGCCACCGCCCGCACCGCGCCCATGAGGATGCCCTGGAGGTTGTCGTTCATTCTTCTCCTCCATCGATGCTGAGCCCTGTCTTTCCCAGCTCGGCATGCCGGGTTCCCTTGAGGGCCGGTATGATCCCAGCCATCTCATCAAACAGGCCGCGCTGCGAGATCCGGCCTTCTCTCGCTCCGAGCTCGACGAGAACGTCCTGGAGCAGGTCGTCGAGACGAAGGGCTCCCCTGGGCAATTGGGTGGCAGCCTGGACGAGCTGTATCCGCCCGTCCTCGTTGATGATGGATCCATCCCGCTCCGAGAACGCGGTGGCGGGGATGAGGGACACTTCTTCGTCGATGCGGGAGTCGTTTTCGAGCAGGAAGACGAGGCCGAAGTCGGCCGAGTTGAGAGCCTCGATCCATTCATCGGGCAGCGGCTGGCCGGGCAGGTCGCTTACCAGCACGAGGCCGCGC
>Ga0206680_10000892_pt1 | contig 10705 bp, 7 predicted proteins | sample M115012015metaG_FD_160124 | JGI IMG/M metagenome (GOLD analysis project Ga0206680, IMG submission 160124) | Ammonia-oxidizing marine archaeal communities from Monterey Bay, California, United States - M1 150m 12015 | ecosystem: Environmental > Aquatic > Marine > Intertidal zone | place: USA...
TGGATTCATGGGCTGGATGGGAATTCCATTGGATATGATGACCATTACAATCGCAGCAATCAGCGTTGGTATTGCGGTTGATAACACCATTCACTATATCCACCGCTTCAGGCATGAATTTACCATAGACCGCAACTATCTTGCCGCCATGCATCGTTCACATGAAAGTATCGGTTATGCTATGTATTACACTTCAATCACGATTATCATCGGCTTTTCGATTCTTGTGCTCTCAAAGTTCATTCCCAGCATCTACTTTGGTTTGCTGACAGGACTGGCGATGCTGATTGCCCTGATGGCTGCCTTGACGCTTTTGCCCCAACTGCTGATCTTCTTAAAACCTTTGGGTACAGAAAAGCAAGAAGTTTAGCATAATCATTCAAAGAACTGTTCAATAATTTTACTGCTCGCCATTACCGGACAGTTGCTTTGATGAATTCAATTCATTGTATACTTAATCCGGCTCCATCTTACAAAGATTATAAAAATGTACGGACCTGTTTTTGATATAATATTACCAATTTTCGGCCTTTTAATGGTGGGTTATATTACTGCCAGTGTGGGATGGTTTGATAAGTCAGCAGTCCGTGGACTCACAAGGTTCGTATTCGACTTTGCTGTGCCGATGCTTCTGCTACGTACGATCTCCACTACAACACTTCCAGATGTCATTCCTTGGGATTATCTGGCTTCATACTATCTGGGGACATTCATTATATTATTCTCAGGGCTAGGGTTAACGCGGTTACTCTGGCAACGGACTTTTTCCCAGCAGGTGATCAATGCTTTTTCCGGAAGTTTCTCCAACACAGTTCTTCTTGGAATTCCAATCATTTTGCTTGCCTTTGGTGATCAGGCTGTTTTACCTTTGTTCATTATTATCGGTACACATGGCATTATTATGGTGCCACTTTTCACAATCATGCTTGAAATTGGAAAAAGTGGAAGAGCACCTATTAAAACAGTTGTTACTAAAGCTTCGTATGGATTGTTCACCAATCCTCTCATCATTGGTTTACTTTCCGGTTTAGTGTGCAATTTTTTTGAAATAACTTTTTGGAAACCATTGGATGAAATGGTAAGGCTTCTGGCAAACTCTGTTACTCCCTGCGCTTTGTTTGCACTCGGGGCAACGTTAGTAAGTTTTCGAAAAAATATACCATGGCAGGAAGTACCTATAATCGTTATCATTAAGACCATTGTACATCCCATTGTTGTTTGGAGCTTGGCAACACTGGTTTTTGGTGTCAAAGACGCAATCTGGGTTCAGGTACTGGTGATTTTAGCGGCCCAGCCGACGGGAGTTAACCCATTTTTATTTGCCAGTCGCTATAATGTGGGGCAGTCAGTATCAAGTGGAACAGCTTTCATTTCCACTGTTTTTTCTATTTTCTCTCTCTCTGTTCTTCTTGCATATTTCCAACAATAAGCTAGATTATTATCTTCAACCAAAGAAAATTAAACTCCGGGACATTATAAAATAAAGTTAAAAATGGCAGTATTAGAATTTGAAAAAAAGGGTAATATTTTCATTGTTACCCTCAACAGTCCTGAAACAGGAAATGCAATAAATCCGGAGACTCTGTCTGCACATCGGGAAGTACTGGGGGAACTGGAAGCCGTTTCTGAAAATTCAGCTGTCATAGTTACAAGCAGTGATCCAAAATCATGGTGTGTCGGCTTGGATTTTGAGTGGTTAAAAGGACAGTCTACGGAGGAGTTTGCGGAGACATTCAGAGAGCTGGAGGAGGTCTTTGGCCGCTGGGCCTTGTTAGCATTACCAACTGTTGGCTGTATCACAGGGCACTGCTTGGCTGGTGGTGCTATTTTTGCTTCAGTACTGGATTTCCGGCTGATGCGTTCAGACAGAGGCTGGTTTGCATTTACTGAAATTGACGTTAAAATTCCATTGTCTCCAATCCTTTACGAGATGGCGGATTTATTACCCAATAAACAGGCTGTACGTGAACTTTTACTGACAGGTCGTAGAATTGGAGGTGCAGATGCGCAAAAGCTGGGAGTGGTGGATGAAGCCCAATTGCCTGAAATGTTAATGCCGAGGGCACTCGAAATTGCAGAAGAGTTGTCTCAGAAAGATCTTAAAACTTATAATGCAATGAAACAACTGCTAAAACAGAATCTTTCAAAACAGATTGCAGAAGAATCGAATGCTTGATTTGAAAAATGGCTGAATTACACGTCAGACAAATGTTCAATTAAATCTAATATGAATTCTCAGGTCTGTTCCATTAACTGTTGAGAAGTTCGTGCAAAAGGGCTGCGTAAGCAGGGAATGAGGGGATTCATATATTAAGTTCTACATTAATATTACAGGCCTCACCATTTAAATCCCACTCTGTACCATCAAGTGTTCCTTGGGGTTGCAGTCGGTTAGCAAGAGTTTCTTTGCAAATAAAGTCTGAAAAAGCATCCAGTGCTGTGTTTAGTTTTGCTGAACTTTGATAACTGATGAGGATCCTGTCCATTACCTCCAAATCCATATCCTTGCGCATGTTCTGTACTTTGTTGATAAACTCTCTCGCAAAGCCTTCCTGAATTAAATTTTCACTCAATTCTGTGTCCAGGGCAACCGTCAAGAGGTTATCAGTTTCCACCAGTAATCCTTCTTTTTCCTGACGTTGAATCAAAATATCATCCGGAGTCAATTCCAATGTTTCTTCTCCCATTTTCAAAATAATATTTTTACCATTTTGCAGTGTACGGATGTTTTCAAAATCCAATCCGGAAATGAGTTGTGCTGCAATTTTCATTTTTTTACCAAGTTTCCTCCCCAAAGTCTTGAAATTAGCCTTGGCGCTCAAATTAACCAGTTGCTCTTCATCCTGAGTGATAACGACTTCTTTGATGTTAAGTTCATCCGAAATGAGTTCTGAAAGCTCTTCCAAAACATTTTTTGCTTCCGGATCACGTGTGACAAGGAAAATCTTTGGCAGGGGCTGGCGAATTTTTAACTGATGTTTGGCACGTAGCGCCCGTCCCATAGTAACTGTAGACAAAACTAAATCCATTCGTTTTTCCAGATCAAGGTCCCTTTTTGCAGAAATCGCTTCAGGAAAAAAAGCCAAATGGACACTTTGGTGATCTGTGTCATGTCGCAGCGTCCGGAAAATGCCGTCGGCAATATATGGAATGAACGGGGCAATTAATTTACTGAACTCAAAGAGCACAGTGTAAAGTGTAGCATAAGCTTCCCGCTTGTCATGACCCTGACCTGCTTTCCAGAATCGTCTCCTGCTGCGACGGATGTACCAATTGGTCAACAAGTCGATGAAACCTACAAATGGCGCAACGGAACGGTTCAGATCATAACCGTCCATTTCTTTCTGTACCTCTGCAATCAGTTTATGTAATCGTGAAAGAATCCAGCGATCCAAGGGATTACTGTTTTTTACCGAGAGATTTTCCGGACTCGGATCCCAACCGTCGATTTTGGCATAGGTACTGAGAAAAACGAGTGCATTCCAAAGTGGCAGGAGTTGCTGTCTTGTTGTTTCAACTAATCCTTTTTCTGTAAAACGTAAATCTTCGCCACGGACTGCCGGGCTGTTGAGCATGTAAAGACGGACCGCGTCTGCACCATATTTGTTCAGCATTTCATTAGGATCCGGATAGTTTTTCAGCCTTTTGCTCATTTTCTTTCCATCTTCAGCCAGAATAAGACCGTTCACTACACAATTATTGAAAGCCGGTGTGTCAAATAATGCAGATCCTAAAACAGCAAGTGTGTAAAACCAGCCACGTGTCTGGTCTAATCCCTCACAAATAAAATCTGCAGGAAAGTTTGCTTCAAAGCGTTCTTTATTTTCAAAAGGATAGTGTTCCTGAGCATATGGCATTGATCCTGACTCAAACCAGCAATCTAGGACTTCCTGAACACGTCTGTATTTTTTTCCATTTTTTTCAATAACCAATGGATCCACAAAATGTTTGTGTATGTCAGTAATTTTTTCTCCGGATGCTTCTTCCAGTTCAGAAACACTACCGAAGCACCAGACCTCGCCGTCTTCACTTTTCCAAACTGGAAGCGGGGTACCCCAGAAACGGTTTCGACTGATGGCCCAGTCACGCGCATTTTCCAGCCATTTTCCGAAACGTCCGTCACGAATGTGTCCTGGCACCCAATGTACAGTTTTGTTGTGAGCAACCATTCTATCTTTTATTGCCTCAACATTTACAAACCATGTAGAAATCGGCTTATAAATCAAGGGTGTATCTGTACGCCAGCAAAATGGATAGCTGTGTTGTGCTGTTTCATGACGGAACATTTTATGTTCTTCTTTCAGGCGCTTGACAATAGATTTATCGGCATCTTTGATATTCATTCCTGAGATAAATTCCATGTAATCCATAAAATTGCCTTCGTCATCCACTGGATCAAAAATAGATATATTTTCTCGCTGAAAAATCCGTACATCGTCTTCTCCAAAACAGGCTAAATGCACGATCCCTGTCCCACTTTCGTCAGTGACATAATCATCCAACTGCACAGACCAGGCATTGGTAGTATCCACTTTGGCTTTTGCAAAATCGAAGAGTGGTTCATAAGTCATTCCCTTTAATTCAGAACCTTTCATTTCAGTCAGAACTTCATAGCTTCCATCATCAAAATTTGATTCGATTCGATTCTTAGTAAGGAGATAACAATCCCCACTTTTTTTATCTCTGATTTTACAATAGGTTAGTTTAGACCCTGCGCAGAGGCCCATATTGGCAGGTAATGTCCAGGGAGTTGTCGTCCATGCAAGAAAATACAAGTTTTCTTCTCCATTGATTTTAAAGCGTAAAGTAACGGAAGGGTCCTGAATTTCTTTGTAATTCAGGTTTGCCTCAAAATTTGAAAGTGGAGTGGAAACCCTCCAGGAATAAGGTACCACCTTCACGCCCTCATAAATCAGGCCCTTTTCCCAAAGTTGCTTAAAGACCCACCAGACCGACTCCATGAAATCTATGTCCATGGTTTTGTAGTCATTGTCAAAATCAACCCAGCGTGCCATGCGTTCCACAGTTTTGCGCCATTCACCAGTGTAGCGTAAAACAATAGAACGGCACTCCTCATTAAAGTTTCCTTCCCCAAAATTTTCAATTTCATGCCGACCATTTAACCCGAGGCTCTGCTCCACTTCGAATTCCACAGGTAAACCATGTGTATCCCAACCAAAACGACGTTCAACCCGGAAGCCCCTCATGGTTTTGTAACGTGGAATAACATCCTTGATGGTCCCTGCTAAGAGGTGCCCATAATGTGGAAGTCCGGTTGCAAAAGGAGGTCCGTCGTAAAAGCTGAACGGCTTGTCTTTTGGACGCTCATCGATTGATTTTTGAAAAATATCTTTTTGGCGCCAGAAATTTAGAATTTCTTCTTCCATCTGCGCAAAGCTGAGTTTGTTTGAAACCTCTTTCATATTTTTTGATAAATTGTAGCTGGATTGTCTTATAAATTTCGGTGGGCGTCTTAAACTAAACAAAAAAGTAAAACAAACGTCAATTCCTTGGGATTTCTCTTGAAAACCTGACAGCAAGATTGAAATAATCCATGGCTAAAGTACCAAGACTTTCATCTTTTTGGGCTACTTTCAGTTCACAAGTTTTTACACCCTGTTTTAGTGCACAATAGGTTTGATAAACTGGAAGCATTTTTAGTAAATCTTTATCTTTTGAGATTTCAAGATACTGCTTTACAAATGAATCTAACAGCTCAGCTTTTCCCAATCTGCTAAGTTCAACCGTTAAAGACGAAACGTCATTTGCCACGTCTAGAACTGCCAATTTTTTATGTATTTCCTGTGGACTGATAAAACGAACCACATCTCCGTTCAAGAAGATGTGTTCTGGTAAAAAAGCTCCATGTCCCATCACAATCCTGCCATTACGCATACGCTTGGTGAAAAGACGCTTGTTGTCGTCTATAAACTTTTCAAGAGGATGTCTGATCATATCTAAGATCGGCTGTGTCAGGGATGCCTCAAAATAGCGTTTCAACTGAAAAAGCAAATCGTCACACTGGGCCCGAAAAGGCTCAGGTTTTCCGGTTTCTGCTTCTTTGTCTTTTGCAGGAGACATTGCATGAATATCTGCAATTTTGGTTGCAATGCCAACCATATTATTTGTTGTAATTTTATTTTTGTTCAGCAGTTGGGCGAGCTGCCACTGATCCGGGAGTGCTTCCATTTTTAAAGCATACTCGATTGTTGTTCCTCCTGTTCCTCCAAATTTAAAGTCACCATCATTTTCATTGACCGGAAGTACCTCCACTGCCCAGTTTGGATTAAAACGTTGGCTAAGCGAACACTCTTCACGACAAAAGGCTTCTTTGACGGCTAATGTCGGGTACTCATTACCCATTTTTTTAATCTTATAAAGCCAGTCATCTGCCCTAAACAAATATGATGTGGTAGTTTCCAGAAGTTTTATTTTTTCCGGGCTTTTCAGCAGATATGCAGCCGGTCTTTTAAGGGCCTCAACCCATTCTGGTTGTGTTGCAGTCATAGTTTATTCTCTAAATAAAAATACTTTCACAGAAATCTTCTGTGAAGAATATCAAAAAAATAATTTGATAAAATTGTCAACAAGGTCACTCATCTCACATTCACAAATCATGCATAAATATGTAGTCATGTTACTGTATTTAGCTGGAAAACAAATTATCGACAATTGAGATAAATGAATTAGCAAGTAAATTCAAATATTCAGAATGTGACCCAGTTTATGTTTTTTGGTATGCATGTATTTTTTATTTCCAGGATTGGTCTGAATTTCAAGTGGTACCCTTTCCACTACTTCCAGACCATGCCCCTGAACTCCAACTATTTTACGCGGATTATTAGTCATCAGTCGCATCCGGCGAACACCCAGCATAAACAGCATTTGTGCACCCATACCATAATCACGCAAATCGTCTTTAAAACCTAATTTCTTATTTGCTTCAACGGTATCTGCTCCTTCTTCCTGGAGTTTATATGCCTGAAGTTTGTTGATCAATCCAATTCCTCGTCCTTCCTGCGGTAAATAAAGGATAACTCCTTTGCCCTCACTTTCCACCGTCTCCATTGCAGCATGAAGTTGAGGTCCGCAGTCGCATCGGTATGAACCAAATACATCACCAGTCAAACATTCAGAATGAACACGTACCAGTACCGGTTCATCCTCTTCCCATTCACCCTTGACAAGGGCGACATAATCACTGTCATCAAGTACACTTTGAAAACCAATCACTTTAAACTCTCCAAATATAGATGGCAGCAAGGCTTCTGCTTTTTTAATAACCAGTGTTTCATTACGCTTTCTGTATTCAATCAGGTCTTTAATTGTAATGATCAGTAATCCATGATGATCTGCAAATTTTCTTAGTTCTGGAACACGGGACATTGTTCCGTCTTCATTCATGATTTCACAAATCACTCCTCCAGGCAGCATCTTGGCCATTTGTGCAAGGTCAACAGCAGCTTCAGTATGTCCGGCCCTTCGCAGTACTCCACCTTGGCGAGCTGACAAAGGGAAGACATGACCTGGACTGCGAATGTTGTGAAATGTGGATTCAGGGTCTATTGCAGTTTTAATTGTCAGGGCACGGTCTGCAGCAGAAATTCCTGTTGTTACTCCCACAGAGGCCTCAATGCTGACCGTAAAGTTGGTGCCCATTGTTGTATTATTGTTGCTCACCATTAATGGTAGATTCAGTCGTTCTACAGTTTCAGCATCAAGGGGGAGGCAGATAAGTCCGCGTCCATATTTTGCCATGAAATTAATTATTTCCGGAGTAGCTGCTTCAGCAGCACAAATCAGATCACCTTCGTTTTCACGGTCCTCATCGTCTACTACCACAATTATTTCACCACGAGCAATGGCTTTAATCGCGTCCTCAATAGAATTAAAAAAATCGTCTTTAGTTGTCATTTTAGCTTAAATTATACAAACTAATATAAAATATGATTTGTAATAATAAATGTTTAATGCCAAGTACAGATGCTAACTAAATGTGACATTCCATGAAAATTCAGGTGGATTTTCTCATGAACCACTCAGCACAGCATAAACAGATAAAAGATTAAAGGAACGAAATGAAACTTTATTTTATTATTGCTGAAATCATCCAGTCCTCTCCCAGAGCAGTCACTGAGCTGATTTCCATTTGAGGAGCATCATCTACGGAATTGACACCCAAATTTCCGCACCAAGACAAAGATTCTTGTCCTCCGATTACTTTGGGTGCTAGAAATAATGCAAGCTGATCTACTGTATTGCTTTTTATAAAGCTGGCGTGAATCAGGCTTCCACCCTCAACCAGTAAACTGTTCAAACCAAGTTTACTTATTTCCGAAAGTACCCACAATATATCCGGAGTTCTAGTGGGAGCAGTTAAAATTGTTAAATCAGCTAATTCCGGCCAGATTCGCAAAGGTGCATGACTTCCAGTAACAATTACAACAGGTACTCCATCTTCTTGAAAAATACGACTTTGTTCCGGAATGCGCCCTTTTGAATCCAAAACAATCCGGACTGGTGATCTTCCTCCGTCTATGCCACGAACGGTCAATTCAGGATCATCTGCAAGCACGGTATTGATGCCTACCAAAATAGCATCGTTTCCATTCCTTAATTCGTGACCTTTTTGCCGTGCTGCTTCACCTGTAATCCATTTTGAATGACCGGTTGAAGTGGCTATTTTACCATCAAGTGTGGTTGCTGCTTTGAGAGTGACAATGATTCCGGAGTTTTTTGTCATATGTCTCTCCAACTTTGAGTCACTCTTCAGTCTTCAGTAAAGAATCACAGGTTTGTCTTTTGTATAAAACTATATTTCGTCAGTTAGATTCTATAATTTTTAGCCCAAAACAACAAGGAATATGAGCATGTACGATAGTGATAGCAGGTTTTAAATAAAACAATGTTGCAAACAACAAACACAGTGTACCAACTATACTGTTAAATGATGCTTTAATTCTTGCTGTAAAAGAAGGAATTACGTAGATGGCAGGGTACTATTTGATGTGAGGATAACAGGAGCGGATTCCTTGTTTTTCAGCCCATTCGTACATTAACTTGCCGATATTGAGCATGTCTTTGGGGGCTCTTGGATTAAAATGGCCTCCATCAACCCATTTTTCACTTTTAGGTTCAGGAGCACTTTCCCACATTGGGAGGTACGCATCAGGCGGAACTAAAGGATCATTTGTGCCGTTGATAAAATGGATTGGTGTTTGGTAAATATCAGGTAAATATGACTCCATTTCTCCATATTTCAAGATATTTCCCAGGACAAATGACAAGATATGTGAAAGCAGACGTACTCCGGAGATTTTTATTATAGTGCTAAAATTTGCTGAATTTTCAGTTAAATCGAAATGTAATAATCCTTGACTAAACAATAGTGGTTGAATTACATGCTGAAAATTTGTGAATCCATAGACAACCATCAATCCTGCAACTTTTTCCGGTACAAAACTGGTAAGTATAGCTGGAAATGCTGCACCAACACTACCTCCAGCCAGCACTACCTTGTCTGTAAAACGGGAGTCAGAACGGGTTCCTCCGTGGACATAATTAAGCAGGGCATTAAGTGCACCCAGAGTATGACGAGTTTCTTTACGAATTTTTTCTGGAATTTGCCACCAGTCAAGAAGACTCCAGTTTTTCCAATGATGTCTCAAGAGAAAAGAATGAACAGGTTGTTTCATCAAAATTGTGTTTCCAGTGTAATTCCAATTCCCGCCGCCTGCCAATAAATTTTCTCCCTCTTCCACTCCTCCAACAATAATAAGAGTGTCACATTTCTGACCTTCTGGTCTCGCTATCCATGCGGTTGTTGAGCGCTCTGGATCTGTGATTGATTTCAGTTCCCATTTTTGGGAAGATAACTCCTTCACGTTCCATTCAGGAACGTCTGCTGCTTTAAAAGGCTGCTGCAGTCGGTAAATTTTAAAGGCAGCGACGCTAGTGACTGTTACGCAGGCACAGACAATTATCAGAAAGACAAGATACAGGACTTTCATATACTTTTCATATTGAGGATTGAGAGACAATCATAGAACATGGATGATCTCCATTATTCACACATTAAATGTTAATACACATGTCAGCAATCGGTCTTGGACTGGATACCACCTTTGATGATACCTCTGTTGCCATCTTACGGGGAAAACGTGAAATACTGTCAAACCTTACTCTTTCTCAATATAAGGAACACGAAGAATTTGGCGGCGTTGTTCCTGAAAGAGCTTCACGCAAACACCTGGAAGTTATACATCACATAATCGCTGGAGCATTGAAAGAGGCAGATCTAGATTTTTCTGGAATTGATTACATTGCGGTCTCCAATTATCCAGGCTTGTTAGGTTCTCTGCTGGTTGGCCTGACTGTCGCAAAAAGCTTAGCGTACACCTTACAATGTCCGTTAATCGGAGTCAATCACGTTGAAGCTCATCCTTATGCAAATGTTCTCAAGCATGGGGAAATGCAGTTCCCCATCCTACATCTGGTAGTTGCAGGAGGGCATACATTGTTGATTCATGCAAGAGGACATTTTGAGTATAAAATAATTGGTCGAAGTGTTGACGACGCGGCTGGTGAATGTGTTGACAAGGTAGCAAAAATGTTTGGACATTCAATGCCCGGAGGGCCGGTGGTTGATCGAGCTGCTATGGAATTCCCAGGGGATGAATATGATTTTCCACGTCCAATGCTGCAC
>Ga0206680_10000898_pt1 | contig 10694 bp, 3 predicted proteins | sample M115012015metaG_FD_160124 | JGI IMG/M metagenome (GOLD analysis project Ga0206680, IMG submission 160124) | Ammonia-oxidizing marine archaeal communities from Monterey Bay, California, United States - M1 150m 12015 | ecosystem: Environmental > Aquatic > Marine > Intertidal zone | place: USA...
AGGCACCTCCACAAAGGTGGCCGAGGGCGCCGACCTGCTGCTGGCCTTTGGCGTGCGGTTCGACGACCGCGTGACCGGCAAGGTCGAGAAATTCTGCGAGCACGGCACCATCGTGCACATCGACATCGACCCGTCGGAGATCAACAAAAACCGCAAGGTCGCCCTGCCGGTGGTGAGCGAGATTCGCTACGCGCTCGAGCAATTGGCCGACATGGTCAGCGAGCGGCCGTTGCAGAAAAAATTCACCGTGTGGCAGAAGCAGATCGCCGAGTGGAAAACCAAGGCGCCGTTTGGCTATCGCGTGACCGACGAGGTGCTGAAATCGCAGCACATGAAGGATCATCTCGACGGCTCGGAGGACGAAGTCATCCTGCCGCAGATGGTCATCGAGATGCTCTACGAGTTGACCGGCGGCGAAGCCATCCTGACCACCGGCGTCGGCCAGCATCAGATGTGGGCCGGCCAATACTATTTGTCAGACAACCCCCGCCAACTCATCACCAGCGCCGGGCTGGGGGCGATGGGCTTCGGCTACCCGGCGGCGCTAGGGGCCAAGGTCGCCCGCCCTGACAAGCAGGTGATCGACATCGACGGCGACGGCTCGTTCCTGATGAACGTTCAGGAACTGGCCACCGCGCGCATCGAGAAGATCGCGGCCAAGGCCATCATTCTCAACAACCAGCACCTCGGCATGGTGATGCAGTGGGAGGACCGCTTTTACGCCGGCAACCGCGGCCACACCTACCTCGGGGACCCTGACGACATGAAGCAGATTTATCCCGACTACGTGACGATGGCCAAGGGCTTCGACGTGCCGGCCGAGCGGGTCATGTACAGGCGCGACCTCCGTGCGGCGTTGCAGCGGATGCTCGACTCCGACCAGCCGTACGTGCTCGACATCATCGTGCCGTACACCGAGCATGTGCTGCCATTCATCCCCGCCGGCAAGACCGTCGCCGACATGATCTGGAAGGTGTAGGCAAAGCTAATATACAAGGGACGGCTGTCCCCGCCGTCCGCTTGGCCAAGCGCGTTCGGTGATTCTTATTTTAGCGGTTGGTTTTTGGGGCGAGGTGGAACTCGCCTCTCCCTTGCAGTCCGCTTGGCTTACAGCGCTTTTATCAAGTTTCGCAACTCGGCCAGCCGTCCGTCCGGCGAGCGCTTGGTGAAGCGGGGGAATTTTCCGCCAAGCGTGATTAAGTCGCCGTTGCGTGTCAGCATGATTTTGTCGCCCTTGGCCTCGACCCCAGTGACGTTCTTGGCGGCGGCCAGCACCTTCAATTCGGCTGCGCCCAGCAGCCGCTCGACCGGCTTGGGGATGGGCCCGAACCGGTCGCGAATCTCCTCTTTCAATTCGGCAAGCTCGGCGGCGTTGGAGAGCTGGGCCAGCTTACGGTAAAGAACGATGCGCTGCCGCGTTTCGGGGATGTGGTTGAACGGCAAATACGCCGGCACTCGGCCGATGTCCCTCGGCTCATCGGCGGCTGCCGACGGCTCGTCATCGTCCATCTCGGTGATAACATCACGTGGCACGGTCACCTCGAACTCAGGCGGGGCGGCCTTGCGGGGCGCTCGCACGGCGCTCTTTTCCTCGCCGGGATTCATCGCGAGAAAATCGAGTGTGACGCGCACCTCGACGCGGCGCTCGACGGTTTCGCCCTTGAGCCGCTTCACGCTCTGCTTGAGCAACTGGCAGTAAAGCTCGAAGCCGACGGCGGTGATGTGGCCGCTTTGCTGTGCGCCGAGGATGTTGCCCGCGCCGCGAATCTCGAGGTCGCGCATGGCGATCTTGAATCCGCTGCCGAGCTTCGAGTACTGCTTGAGTGCGCTGATGCGCTTGCGGGCGTCGTTGAGCAGCGCGGCGTGGCGCGGCAAAATCAAATAGGCAAAAGCCTGGTGCTTGTAACGCCCCACGCGGCCGCGCAACTGGTACAGCTCGCTCAGGCCGAAACGGTCGGCGCGGTCGACGATGATCGTGTTGGCGTTGGGGATGTCGAGGCCGCTCTCGATGATGGTTGTAGAGAGCAGGATGTCGGCGTCGCCGTTGATGAATATTGTCATCACCTTCTCGAGCATGCCGCTGGCCATCTGGCCGTGGCCGACGATGAGCCGCGCCTTGGGCACGAGCTTGCGGATGCGATCGGCCATCGTCTCGATCGTCGTCACGCGGTTGTGCAGGAAGAACACCTGCCCGCCTCGGTTGAGCTCTCGCTGGATGGCGTTGCGGAGGGTCGTCTCGTCGAACTCGATGACGGTGGTCTCGATCGGCAGCCGGTCCTGCGGCGGCGTCTCGATGGTGCTCATGTCGCGCGCGCCTGTGGGCGCCATGTGCAGCGTGCGCGGGATCGGCGTCGCGGTGAGCGTGAGCACGTCCACCGTCTGCCGCAGCATCTTGAGTTTCTCCTTGTGCAGCACGCCGAAGCGCTGCTCCTCGTCGATAATCACCAAGCCGAGATCCTTGAAGCGGACATTGGGCTGGACGAGCTTGTGCGTGCCGATGACGACGTCCACCGAGCCGGCCGCCAGCGCCGCGATCACGGCGTCGGCCTGTTTTTTTGTACGGAACCGCGAGAGCAATTCCACCGACACGGGGAACTCCGCCATGCGCTCGACGAACGTGTTGAAATGCTGCTGCGCCAGCACGGTGGTCGGCACCAGCACGGCAACTTGTTTGCCTCCCATCACCGCCTTGAACGCCGCGCGGATGGCCACCTCGGTCTTGCCGAAACCGACGTCGCCGCACACGAGCCGGTCCATCGGCTTGGGCTGCTGCATGTCCCGCTTGGCCGCCTCGATGGCCGTCCACTGGTCCGGTGTTTCCTCGAACGGAAACGCTCCCTCTAACTCCCGCTGCCATGGCGTGTCATCGCCGAACTCGTGCCCCGGCTGGGCCTCGCGCGAGGCCTGCAGCTTGAGCAAATCAGCGGCGACATCGGAGACCGCCTTTTCGGCGTCGGCCTTGGCCTTGGCCCAGCGTTTGCCACCTAGGATGCTCAGCGGCGGACGCGCCCGGCCGGTGCCGACGTATTTGCTGACGAGGTGCGCCTCGGACACCGGCACATACAGCTTGGGTGAATCCTGCTCCGGGTCGCGCGTGCCGTACTCGATCACGAGGCACTCCTCGCCGCCACTGGATTTTCCCCTGCCGTCTCGCGTCGTGCGCGTCTCGAGCGGCAGCACCTTCAGTCCGAGGTAGCGGCCGATGCCGTGTTGCAAATGCACGACGAAGTCGCCCACACTCAAGTCGGTGAAATCGATCTCCAGCGCTGAGCGCGTCGCCGCTGCGTGGGGCGACTTGAGCCGCCGCGGCCGCTGCGTGCGGGTCCGCCCAAAAATCTCCGAGTCGGTGACGACGACCAGCCTGGCCGACTCGACGAGGAACCCGCGAGACACGCTGCCCAGCATTCGCACCGGCTTGGCCCCGGCCTTGCGCTTGGCCAAGCCGTACTCGATCCACAATTCATCGAACCGCTGCAACTCGCCCTCGGTGCCGCAGACCGTCCAGACGGTGTAGCCGTTACGCAGCCAGCGATGCAGTTGGTTGAAAAACTCGCGCCGCTGGGCATCAGCAACCTGCGGATCGCCGGACGACTCGCCAAGCGGCCGGTACGCGTCGAGCGACTCGAACGGCGGCTCGGCTTTGTCGCTGGTTTCGCGAATCTCGACGATCGTGCCGCGTTCGCGCGCCTGGCCAAGCGCGGTTTCCCAGTCGTCGTGAAACAGGTCGCCGCTGGGCACCTGCCCGAGGTAATCAGCGACGCGCTCGGCGATGTCGTCCGGCTCGATCAGCAGGCAAAGCGGATCAACGGCGAGGTAGTCGCCGAGCCGGCCGGTGGCGTAGCCCGCGTTGGCGCCGAGTTGCTGCTTGAGGATGCCGAGTTCGCCGCCGGGAGAGATCGTTGTGCGGTCGATCTTCTCGCGGTAAATCTGCGTCTGCGGATCGAAGGTTCGCAGCGACTCGATCTCGTCGCCGAAAAACTCGAAGCGCACCGGCCATGGGCTGGCCAGCGGGAAGACGTCGAGGATGCCGCCGCGCAGGGCGAGCTCCCCCTTTTGGCTGACCTGCGCCTCCGGCTCGTAGCCCTGGTCCTCGAGCCACTCAACGAGGTCGAGCGGGTCGATGCGCTGGCCAAGCTTGAAGCGGCGGAACCGGTTTTTCAGCTCGGCCGGGGAAAAGGTTCGCTGCAGCAGGGCGACGGCGGTGGTGACGATGACCGGGCCGATGGCGGATTGTTGGCGCTTGGCCAAGTGGATGAGTGTCTCGAGCCGTTCGCTCAGCACGTCGGCGTGTGGCAGTCGGGCCTCGTGTGGCAGGACATTCCACGCGGGGAAAAAGAGGGGCGGCTTGGCCGGGCGCTTGGCCAGGGCGGGGAGCCACGTCTCGAGTTCCTGTTGGAGTTGCTCCTGAAGTTTGCCGGTGGGGCAGATGACGAGCACCGGCCGGCCCTTGGCGGAATGGGCCAAAACAGCCGCCGAAAAGGCCCAAGCGCCTTGGCTGACGCCGCCGAGAGGCGACACTCCTCCTGGCTCCGCGCCGTTCAAGACGGCCTGTAAAGCGGGAGTTTCGCGCAGCTTGGCCAAAGTGGCCGAGGGGTCTGGTTGGGCCAGACTCAAAATTAGGCGGGGCAACATGGGCCAATCCCGGGAGGGCGTCAAACGGAGTGCACTCAATAAAATTTAAAAAAAGTCGATCCGGTGCTTGACAGGGCGAAATGGGATACCGAATGTCCTTCGCAAACGATGTATGCGGATTGGGCTGAAAAAGTCGGCACCGTTTGTATCTTGAGCAACCAAACAAAACTAATACCAACCAAGAAACTATTCTATTGTTATGAAACGAGCCTATAGAGCAAAAACCAAGAGGATGAGGACCGCCGTGAAAACTGTCGCCCTCATGAGTTTAGGTATTCCGCTGGCAACCATGCCGGCAGTTGCCCAGGATGATGAAGGCGAATTGACCCCGGTGGTCATCACCGGTTCCAATATTCCCACGGTGGAGTTGGAGGGGCCTTCGCCGATTGTGCGGATCAGCCGCGAGGAGATCAACCGTTCCGGTGCCGAGACCGTGGGCGAGCTGCTCCGCCGCCTGCCGCAGAACAACTCCGGATCGTACGACGAGAAATTCCAGAACTCGTTCGCTCCCGGGACATCCGGCGTATCGCTGCGCGGCCTTGGCATGAGCTACACGCTCGTTTTGGTGGACGGCCGCCGGCTGGGCAACTACTCGATGGCCCAGAACATAACTGACTCGTTCTCCGACCTGAACGGCGTCCCGATGGCGCTCGTGGAGCGTGTCGAGGTTCTGCTGGACGGCGCCTCCGCCATTTACGGCTCCGACGCGGTCGCCGGCGTGATAAACATCATCACCCGCGATAACTTTGAGGGCTTGGAGATCAACGCGGGGTATAGCAATACCACCAACAGCGACATGGGCACCCAGCGCTACTCGATCACGGGTGGCACCGTCGGCGAAAATGGAAACGCATGGGTCAGTGTCGATTATATGCAGCGCAACTCGTTGCAGCATGACGATCGAGACTACTCTGCAAGCGCCAACTACTCACCCAAAGGTGTCGACTTTAGATCCTCCTCCGGCAACCCGGGTTCGATCAAGATTCTGCCCGGTTCCGAGAACGGTTATGAGTCTGGTTTTTACCAGATACCCGCCGGTAGCACTGGCACACCGACCGCCGAGGAGATCATCGGTGCCCCGGGCATCAACCGGTTCGACTACAACCCGTGGATGACCCTCACGCCGGAATTCGAGCGAATAGGGGCGGCGAGTCGTATCAATTACACGTTGACCGATTATGCCACCGCGTTCGTGAGCACAACTTACCGGAACATAAAGACTCATCAGGAGATGGCTCCCACCCCGGCGTTCGGCGATATATATGGCTATAACATATCGGCGGACAATCCGTTTAATCCATTTGGCGAGGAGGTAACCATGCGTCATCGCCTGATCGAGGTTGGGCCCCGCATCTCCGACATCAATAGCGACATTTTCCGCGTCCTGCCGGGTGTCAAGTTCGACATCGGAGACAGTTGGCAGGCCGAGACCGCTTTCCTCTACAATAAGGTGGAGACAGTCGACTTCGGGAGTAATTATGTCTCTGCGGATGCCCTCAATGAAGCGCTGGCCTCGAACGATCCTGCAACCGCATACAATCCATTTGGCGCTGGCTTGGGGATCAATAGCCCGTCCGTCCTCGACGGACTCAGGGTCAACACCGTGCGGCGGGCAGAGTCCGAGCTTCGGATGTTCGATGTGAAAGCTGCCGGTGATCTGACTGAACTGCCGGGTGGCACGTTGGCCTTGGCAGTCGGAGCTGAGACTGCAAAAGAGGATGTCAGCGACCTTGGTGACAGCCTCTCCATGGCGAACAAGATCGTTGGTTCCGGAGGCACATCCAACGCGGGCGGCCGATCCCGCGATGCAGCCTACGCTGAGTTCATGATTCCCATCATCGGGGAGGACAACCGGGTTTCTGGTATTCACTCCCTTGGAGTGCAGGCCGCCTGGCGTTTCGAAAATTACAGCGACTTCGGCTCGGCCGACAACCCGAAGGTGGGAGTGAAGTACTCGCCGACTGAGCGTGTGCTGTTGCGTGCCACTTACCAGACTGCGTTTAAGGCACCGTCTCTCCAGGAATTGCACATGGGCCAAAGCTACTCCCATGACTTCCTGGTGGATCCTGCCCGCGGCGATGATGACATGCAGTACGAGGTCGTCGGTGGTGGTAATTCGGATCTGCAACCGGAAGAGGCGGACAGCATCTCTGTTGGTGCTGTTTTCGACATTCCAATGCCTGAGAATATGGATCTCTCAGTGAGTGTGAACTGGAGCCAGATCGAACTGGAGGATCAAGTCGCCGGCGTTGGCGCCCAGTACATGCTGAGCAACGAGAGTATCTTCAGCAGCGCTATCACTCGTAATGAACAAACGGATGCTGACAAGGCGGCTGACAACCCGGGGCCTGACGGCAAGTTCGCAACCGAGGATCATCCCGAGTGGGGTGAGGATGACATCCCCAACGGAGGCATCCCTGGCACCATTAAGCGTATCAACAACTCCTATCGTAACTTGGCTGAAGTGAATGTTGAATCGTTCGATATATCGATTGACTACGGGATCGACACTTCGGTGGGCTACTTCGGTGTTGATCTTCGTGCCGCCAATCTGGACTCATATGAATATAAGTCACGTCCTACCGACGAGTTCGTGGAGCAAGTAGGCTCCTATGCTGTACCCGAATGGCGCGGCAATTTGAGCGTCTGGTGGAACTATGACAAGTACAGCGCCGGAGCCACGGTCAACTACGTCGACGGTTTTGCTCAGCAACACGGGTTTATTCCAGAGGTGGATTCCCATACGACTCTCGACTTGCAGGCTACCTACGACCTGACTGACAACTCACGGATTACCGTTGGGGCGTTGAACGTCACCGACGAGGATCCGCCCTGGTCAGACAGCGAGACGGAGGGGTACTCGTTCGCCACCGCAGGCCACAGCCCGTGGGGCACGGTCCTCTATGCCCGAGCGACTGTCCGCTTTTAAAGCGAATAAGTAATTCACAATCAAATCCCGTGGTCATGGCCGCGGGATTTTTTTGTTCACCTTCCCAAAAATACGGAAGATACAGTTCAACCCCATTCGGGAGGAATAAACCGCAACGACGATCTGAGCAACATGCAAACAATCAACACACCATTGGCGCTTGGCCTGGCCCTGGCCCTGCTCTCCCCGCTTGCCCAAGCGGAGAAACTGCCGGTCGAGACCTTCTTCAAGAAACCGGAATTCAACCGGATGCGCCTCTCGCCTGACGGCCAGTGGCTCGCTGCCATCGCGCCGCGTGAGGGCAAAAACAACCTGCTCACCATTCGCCTCTCCGACCGCAAACTGTTTGGCTGCACTGCGGAGGACGAAAACGAGGTGTACAGTTTCAACTGGATCAGCAACGAGCGCCTGGTTTTCCAGATGAAGGATCGCAACAATTTCCCCAACGGCGGTCTGTACGCCGTGGATCGCGATGGCTCCCAGCACAAGGTGCTCAATCCCTCCCACAAGGCAAACCGGGAATTTGGCAGTCGCGTGTTCAAGGCCGTCGAGTTGTTCGACCCGTTGACGGATGAAGGCGGGGACATTTTGGTCGAGGTGCGAAAGGGCGGCGGGAGGTTCCGCGAGGAGCGGGCCTTCTATGGAAACATCGTCCGACTGAACACCTTCACCGCGAAGGAAAAACGGGTTGCTTACAACCGGGGCGACATTCTGCAATTCATCGCCGACCGCGACAAGGTCGTCCGCATCGGGATGGTTCAGCACGACCTCACCCGGTCGATCATTCACCGCAGAAACCCCGAGTCGGACTGGGAGAGAATTTACTCCGCCGATTTTCGTACAGCCATGGAACCGCTTGGTTTCGGCACGAACCCCGACATCCTCTACGTCGCCGCGCTCAATGGCGACAAGAGAGCGCTGTTTCAATACGACCTCAAGGCCAGGAAACTGGGCCGGATGATCTTCGCCCACCCGACGTACGACGTGCCGGCGGGGCCGCCGATCGTGTCCGACAAGACCGGCAAGGTGCTCGGGGTGCGCTACGAGGCCGAGCGGCCGCAGGTCTACTGGTTCGACAAGGATTACAAAAACTACCAGGCGATGATCGACAACGCGCTGCCCGGCATGGCCAACGACATCAAGAACTGGTCGAAAAAGGAGGACCGCATCCTCTTCCATTCGCACAGCGAGAAGACCATCGGCTCCTACTACCTGCTGGACATCAGCGACAAAAAGAAGCCCAAGATGGAAAAATTGCTGGATCTCGCCGAGTGGATTGATCCCTCGAAAATGTCCCCGATGAAACCCATCCAGTACACCGCCCGCGACGGGCTGGTCATCCATGGCTTCCTGACTACCCCGAACGGCAGCAACGGCAAAAACCTGCCGCTCATCGTGCATCCCCACGGCGGTCCAACCGCCCGTGACTACTGGGGCTGGAACGCCGACGTGCAATTCCTGGCCAACCGAGGCTACGCTGTTTTCCAGCCGAACTTCCGTGGCTCGACCGGCTACGGCAACAAACTGCGCTTGGCCGGTTTCCGCGAGTGGGGCGGCAAGATGCAAAATGACATCACCGACGGCGTGAAATATCTCATCGCCGAGGGAGTCGCTGATGCCAAGCGCATCGGCATCTACGGCGCAAGCTACGGCGGCTACGCGACAATGGCCGGCCTATGCTTCACGCCGGAGCTGTACCGGTGCGGCGTCAACTACGTCGGCGTCACCGACATCGACCTGATCCTCAAGGAATATCCACTCCCAAAAAAAATCAACGACGCCATCGACGCCGTAATGATCGCGGACCGGAGCAGGGACAAGGACTGGATCAAGAGCCACTCCATCCAGAACAACATCGACAAGGTGAGAGCCCCGGTGCTGATGGCCTACGGCATGAAAGACTGGCGGGTGCCGCCCAAGCACGGCCGCATCCTCAAGCGCGCGTTGGACCGGAACAACATCCCCAACAAGCTCATCATCAAGGCCAACGAGGGCCACGGCTACCGCAATGAGGACAACATCTTCGAGTTTTACCGCGAGGTTGACGCCTTCCTCGAGCAGCACATGAAATAAGGCCAAGCGCTTGGCCAAGCCGCGAAAGGTAGGGCGTGCTGTTAGCTCCACGACGGACGGCAGGGACAGCCGTTCCCACCTTGGCCAAGCTCTGCAAGCCCCGAAGGGGCGGCATGAAATAGCCCGGGGCGTCAGCCCCGGGTTCGACGCCACAAAAATAACAAGCCCCGAAGGGGCGGCACCCTTGGCCAAGCGTTGACACCGGCCAACGGTTTCCCTAGCGTCCCTGCGCTAATGAGGGACGACCCCGGGCTTGGCTTAGGGGTTTTCGTTTCAACAGCCAAAAGACAAATGTCGAACACCATTCTAGTGGGCGCCCAGTGGGGCGACGAGGGCAAGGGCAAGATCATCGATTTCCTGACCGAGCAGGCCGACATCGTCGTGCGCGCCCAGGGCGGCGCCAACGCCGGCCACACGGTCATCGTCGGCCGGACCAAATACATCCTGCACCTCATCCCGTCCGGCATTCTTCGCAGGCGCACCACCTGCGTCATCGGCAACGGCGTCGTCATCGACCCCATCGGCTTGCTCGAGGAAATTGATGGCCTGAAAAAAAACGGCATCGATCCCGCCGGCCGCCTGCACGTCAGCGACGCCGCCCACATGGTGTTCCCGTACCACAAGGCGCTCGACGCCGCCCGCGAAGCCCTCAAGGGCGCGGGCAAAATTGGCACCACCCTGCGCGGCATCGGCCCGGCTTACGGCGACAAGGTCGATCGCACCGGCCTGCGCATGGGCAGCATCCTCAACGCGAAACGGTTCGATGAACAGTTGCAGGAAGCCATCAGGCGGAACAATGCCCTGCTCAAATCGCTTGGCGCAAAACCGCTCCCCGTAAAGCGCACGATGGAAAGCGTCCTCAAGGCCACGCGCCGCCTCAAGCCGTACGTGGCCAACACCGTGCAGATGTTGCACAACGCAACGGCGGCAAAAAAACGCATCCTCTTCGAGGGCGCGCAGGGCACGTTTCTCGACATCGACCACGGCACCTACCCGTACGTCACCTCGTCGAACACCACCGCCGGCGGCATGTGCACCGGCTCCGGTATCGCGCCGAACC
>Ga0206680_10000906_pt1 | contig 10649 bp, 10 predicted proteins | sample M115012015metaG_FD_160124 | JGI IMG/M metagenome (GOLD analysis project Ga0206680, IMG submission 160124) | Ammonia-oxidizing marine archaeal communities from Monterey Bay, California, United States - M1 150m 12015 | ecosystem: Environmental > Aquatic > Marine > Intertidal zone | place: USA...
CTGGGCATCCTCCAAGTCCCGTCGCGTCGCGACGTCGGGCAGCAAAAGGTGGTGTTCAACAAGTCGAGTTAATACGAGTGAGTCAGCCTCGGAGAACCCGCAACGCAATGCGATCGGCCCGACGAGTCTCATGCCTACCTCTGTGTGATCTCCGGGATAGCCTTTGCCTATGTCATGCAGCAAAGCCGCCATGACTAAAAGGTCAGACCGTTGCACGCGGTGGGTCAGACGTGCAGCTTCGGCGACTGTCTCTAATAGATGTCGGTCCACGGTAAAGCGGTGGTACACGTTTCGTTGAGGACGCGATCGGTTGGGCGTCCATTCAGGGAGAAGGCGGCTCCAAACTTCGAAATAGTCAAGGGATTCAATGACAGGAATCGCTCGATGTCCCCCCCTGAGTAACTCAACAAATAAATCTCGGGCTCCTTGGGGCCACGGATCGGGGAAGTCTGGCTGCCGCTGCGCGAGGCGCCCTAACGATTCCCTCGCCAAAGGAAGCCCTGATTCTGAGGCTTGGACTGCAGCGTGGAGCACTAAGAGTGGATCAGTCGAAGGGTCGCCAACGATAACGAGTTCATTATCGAGGACATGAAGCCCGGCAACATCCAGGTTTCCCACAGTGAGATCGTGCGGCACTGAGTCGATATGCCGCCAAGTTTCATCACTCAGGTAAGCAATCCGTCTCGCCGCCGCTGCGATCCGCCCCATCAACAAGTCAGCATCGGGGTCGGTCAAGGCAGCTGCGACCGAGTCTTGCTCTTCGAGCAATAAGACGTCTCCACGTTTGCCACTTATGCGATGTAACTCCACACGCGCTTCTAGTAACACGCGATAAGCAGCGTCAAGCAACTCGCGATCATGAACGGTGACCTCAACTCCTGCTCGCGCTGCCCAATCGATTGCGTGCACGTCGCGTAAACCACCGCGACCTTCCTTCAAGTCAGGCTCAAGTAAGAACGCGACCTCGCCAGCAAGTTGATGTCGACGTGTGACGTTGCGCGCTAGTTCGTCAAGTCGATCTGAGGTGTGATCTGCCCACTGCGTTTCGTTACGAGCCAATAAATCTTCAACTAACAACGAATCCCCCGTAACGAGTCGGGCGTTCAAGAGGCTTGTGGCAGTTTCAAGGTCTGTCGCGGCCAGTCGCAAAGTTTGGTCCACTGACCTTACTGAGTGACCTAATTTGAATCCTTCGTCCCAAAGCGGGTACCAGATTCGATCGGCAAGTGAATCAATATCTTCTCGCTCGTCGTGGACGAGCATTAAATCTATATCGCTCGACGGGCAAAGCTCAGATCTTCCATAGCCGCCCAACGCGACAAGAGCGACGCCACTATCAGCTTGAATTTCGCGAGCGTAAAGTCCAGTCAAAAATTCATCAGTGACATCGGACAACGCCTGGGGAATTTCCCACGCAGGCAGTTCTGTCGAGTCAATCACCTTTTGCCGAAGTTCGGTGAGAGTCACTTCAGTCATCTTTACGTCCAATAAGCGCTGGAAGTCGCTTGAAGAAAACCGACCGGGGCAGGGCTTCAACGCACCCTCCCGCTTTCGCGGCCTGCAAGGTTTCCGTATCGACATGTGGGGCAAAACCGATAACACGTGACCCGGAAGGAAGGTGGCTCAAAACTTCTCGACGAGATAGGTCTACGAGGATCAAGTCCGCCTCTACTGCCGCCAGATCCGAAGGCTCCTGCACGAACTGCACCGTGTCTCCGAAGCGGCTTCGGTCCATCAGGTTTGGGACATAAGCGACAATCTGCTTCATCGACTCTGGGCCTCTCGGCGCCTCGAAAAATGGGTGTGAGCTTTGGCCGCTCCCCACGCTATTCCTAATTCATGTGCAGTCTGACCAAAGTCAGAGAAGGCAGTTGGTGTCAAGCCGTAAACATCGTCGGGGAAAGCGTCCTCGGAGAAGTCGTCTCTTTCGATCGGTGCAACACCATAATTTTTTAAAACTTGAGTCGGATAGTTGGTGGCACTTCGAAGAATCGACATCGGATTTGTATCTTGTTGTTCAATGCCGGATTCCAAAAGCTCGCGCAATCGAAAGCCAACCTCCGTTGCGCATTTCTTTCCGGCTTCTTGAGTGTCGTTCGCTATTTCTTCGCTCCAGTCGAGCTTCCATGCCTGACAGATGAACCGCACGCGCGCTTCGACCCATACCGGTAGCGCAATTTCCAACTCCTGGGCTAGTTCTTGGCCGAGTTCGGTCAAAGCGGTCATCGAATTGAATGATTCAGATTGCCGGAGCGAAAGCCCTCTAGGTCTAACGTCGCGTAGCGGTAACCAACGGCTACGACGGCCTCAACAATGTCAGTTCTCCGCTCGAACACCAGCGGAAATTGATCGAGTTCAAATTCAAGTCGAGCGACGTCACCGTAATCTCGGACCCGGACTTGCTGAAACCCCAAAGCTTTTAATGCTGCCTCTGCGCGGTCAAGTCTTCGTAACAGCGGCACGGTGACTTCAGTCCCATAAGGGACGCGAGATGCAAGACAGGCAGCGGCTGGTTTGCTCCAGATTCGGAGCCCTAATTTTTTGCTGTGCTGTCGGATATCAACTTTAGAAAAACCGGCATCAACCAGCGGAAAGCGCGCCTCGCGTTCTTGAGCGGCAGCTTGGCCTGGTCGGTGATCCCCGAGATCATCAAGGTTCACGCCAAGAACGACGACCGCGTTGTCAGGATCAGCGAGTGGTCCAGCCACGTCCATAAGCGCGGATTTGCAGTGGTAACACCGGTCGCTGTCGTTTACTCGGTACGCCGCGTTCTCCATCTCTGATGTTTGAACCGCGGACCAATTCAGGCCCCATTCTTGGGCGAGCGCTGAGCAGTCTTCCAGTTCACTATCGGCGAGGCTTGGTGAAACGGCAGTGAAACAGTGAACGGCGTCGGGGCCCAGAGTGTCGTTCGCGACCCATGCAAGAAAGGCAGAGTCGACTCCCCCGCTGAACGCAACCACAACGCGTCCCATGCTTTGAAGATTGTCGCGAAGTGCTTGCAAATCGGCGGTCATTACATTCGTTCATTGGGGATCGCAAAGAACAAGTCAGCTCCCTGAGTTATCGTCGGAACCAGCCCACCGGCTGTCGGGAGGATCTGTTCCCCGTAGAACAATGATGTGGCGATTTTGTCGTTTAGGAAGTCGGCGTCGCCGTCGCCTGCGTCGAGGAGTTGTTGGGCAACTTGTGCCGAACGAGCGAGGTAGTACCCACCAATGACGATGCCGGCGAGGCGCAGGAATGGCGCAGCGCCTGCGGCAGCGTCATTGGGTTGGGTTCCTAGACGCCCTCCCAACCAGAGTGCCGCCTCTCGCATTTGCGTAACTCCGTCGGCGAGAGCCTCACCCAATGAACTAAGACGATTATTGCCTATCAATTGCGATGCCAGGCTCGACATTTCTGAGAGGAAATTTTCGATTACTGCTCCTCCACCTAGGGGCAGTTTCCGGAAGACTAAGTCCGCCGCTTGGATTCCATTTGTGCCTTCATAGATGGGGGCGATTCGGACGTCTCGCCAATGTTGCGCCGCGCCGGTTTCTTCCACATAGCCCATGCCGCCATGGATCTGAATTCCGAGTGATGTCATCTCAACTCCGAGATCGGTACCCCAACCTTTAGAAATGGGCGTTAGTAACGCTGTTTTCGCATCCCAATGCTCTCGCTCCAATTCGTCTGAACTGCTGTTAGCAAAGTCGATGGCTGCGGCGTTTGCATACATCACGCAACGCATGGCTTCGGTATTTGCTCGCATGGTCATAAGCATGCGACGAACATCGGCGTGGTCAGCTATTGGCGATGACTCTCCAGCATCGAGTTCTGCGCCAATAGCTTTTCCCTGCTTGCGGTCGGTGGAGTATTGACCAGCCTGTTGGTATGACCGGTCAGTGAGCGACAAACCTTGAAGCCCGACCGACAAGCGAGCGTTGTTCATCATGGTGAACATAGCTCGCATCCCAGTATTTTCTTCTCCTACCAACCACCCTGTAGCCCCACCATGATCGCCGTATGACATGACACACGTAGGGCTCGCGTGGATCCCGATTTTGTGTTCGCTTGAAATCACTCGGAGGTCATTTCGATCGCCGAGGCTGCCATCGTCGTTCACAATGAACTTAGGGACAATAAAAAGACTGATGCCTTTGGTCCCTGGTGGTGCTTGAGGGGTTCGAGCGAGGACCAGGTGGATGATATTTTCGGTTAACTCATGTTCGCCATAGGTAATGAATATTTTGGTTCCTGAAATCAGCCAGGTTCCATCTTCGCCGGGAACAGCTTTCGTGGTTAGAGCGCCAACATCAGATCCGGCGTGTGGTTCGGTCAGGTTCATGGTTCCTGACCATTCGCCACTAACCATTTTGGGTAGATAAATCTCTTGCAACGTTTCGTCAGCGTGATGGCTGATGGCATCGATTGCGCCTTGGGTAAGTAACGGGCAAAGGCTGAAAGCCATGTTTGACGCTGTCATCATCTCTTGCACGGCAAGTCCAACGCACCACGGCATTCCGCCGCCGCCGTGGTTCTCGTCCATGGAAATTCCGTTCCATCCGGCTTCTACAAATCTCGTGTATGCGTCGGCGAAACCTTCAGGATGAAATATTTGCCCGTTTTCTACGACGACGCCTTCCTCGTCACCTTTTCGGTTTAGGGGAACTAGTTGCTCTTCCATGAAACGCGCTGCTTCATCTAACAGCCCCTCAACTGTGTCTAGCTCGGCTTGTTCATAGCCTTCGCGGGTCGCTAGCTGGGTGAGGTCGGCAATGTGTTCGAGGACGAACAACATGTCGGCGGTGGGTGCTCTGTATTCGGACATCAATGCCTCCTTCTGCCAGGTTATTAGGCCAAGAGCTAATGAGGAATAGTGAAATGGAGGTGACAGGATAAATCCATGCAAGCTGCACAATGTCGCAAGTTACTGGTGTCAAGCCGAGCCGCTGTCGGGTGGGTGTCGGTATTGGCACCGAATCTGGTCGGGCGCGCATGGCGAATACAACTTCCACTTGATAGCAACGTCAAATATGCGATCAGGCTTTTCGGTGCTCGTAACGCACTACTTGCCTATCAGCTATATCAAGCCGAGCGTTCAGATGCGGCTGCGGACGAGCTGGAGGAAGTTCTTCGGCAAGGACTCGCCGTTGATGCATTCGACGTTCTTTTCGGCCTGGCCTATCGACGCGCGAATCGCAACAAATCTTTCACTGCGGCGATTCCCGTTGTGGCTTCAATGCTCGGCTTTGTGCTGGGATTCTTCGGAAGAGAGCAACACGACGCTGCTGAGAAAACTGGATGATGAGGCAACGGGCGGGCCAGCGACGCTGACCGAACTAAGCATCCGAGTTGCGTAATGGGATGTGTTGCTGACAGAAGAGCGTTAGCGAAAAATGTCACCTGGTTTTTGCGGCGTTTTCTGCTCATCACGACCTGCTGTTGCAGCCGCATCGCCCGAATCGCTTGTCTCAGCAGAACTTGGTTGAACAAACCAGTACAGAAGCACCAATCCTCCCAAGGGGATGAGTCCAATCAGTAACCATTTTCCGCTTCGTCCAATGTCATGAAGGCGACGCACGGATAATGCGATAGACACCCAAACATAGGCAATGAAATAAATGATCTCCGGTCCGACTTGGTCGCTGGAGATGTCAAAAATAGCCGCGAATACGCCTCCAAGAACAAGGAACGCAATTGGGTGGAGAAGAGCTGGCCACCAGTAGGCGGATCGCGAGGACCGTCCCCGAAAATCTCGGTAACGCCGCCACGACTCGGCATAATAATTCAAAGCTTTCATCTTGAACCTCAGAACTCAGTTAATCAGAACTTGTTGGACCACAACCTCAGGTTCGTCCAAGAGTCCAGTGTAAAAGGCTCCAAACTCGCCGTAAATTGCTGACGCTTCGTCGTAACGCATCGTGTACACCACTTCTTTTAGATCGTCGAGGTGCGTAGCGAAAAGTGTCACTCCCCATTCGAAGTCATCGACGCCTGTCGACCCAGTAACTACCTGCAAGATCCGTCCGCGAAAATTTCTTCCGGATTTGCCGTGTTCATACATGAGTTCTCGTCGGGTCTCATAGGGCAGTGTGTACCAATTACCGCCGGATTCGCGACGTTTCGACATCGGGTAAAAACAGAACGCGTTTTTACCTTCGGGCGGAAGTTCTGGATGCAGTCGAGGAGTTTTCATTTCCTCAGGCAAATCTGGGGCGTATTCCGAGGTCTCCGTCATGGAGATGTAGCTGTCGACAACCACCAAACCTGCTTGTTGGATTTGGCTTTGTAAGTTGCGGAGCCGCCATAGGTCGGGGCCGAGGGCCATAAACCCGATATCTGCTTTATGTCCAAATACTGCGACGCAAAGAACCTGGTGGTCGCTGTCTTGGATTTCTTTCACTGCAGCGACAACTCGTTGCCCGTCAGTGCGATCGGTGGCTTTGCAGAATAGATGGAGCACACCCCAGCCAACAGAAGTGGTGACATATTGGGGTTGGGTCATGTCGGTGATCCTATGGGTCTATTTGTCAATGTGGCCGGCGTATACGTTCATCGAGTCACTTCGTGCGAATCCCACCAAGGTCATATTGGCAGTTTTGGCTATGTCGACGGCCAGGGCACTCGGCGCGGATACTGCCACGAGAGTTCCAAAGCCTGCAGTCCAAGCCTTTTGAACCATCTCGAAGCTGGCCCGTCCACTGACGAAAAGACCGAGTTCATTTGAACGCAGTTGTTTGTCGAGCACGCGGCGACCAATGATCTTGTCAACGGCGTTGTGGCGACCGATATCTTCACGGAGTAGTTCGATCGCTCCAGCGGAGTTAAAAACGGCAGCTGCGTGTAACCCTCCGGTCCGGGTAAACATCTCTTGTTGAGAACCAACTGTTTTTAGGACGCCGGTGATGGTCTGGGCCGTGAAGACCGTTGGGTCGTTTATTGGATCGATTTGGGTTGCTAACTCAAGAAGGGTGGCCGATCCGCACAGACCACACGATGAGCTCACGTTGCCGAGCCGAGGTTGCGGGACTGGGGCTCGCCCACCGGTGTCGACAGTGACAACGTTGTACTCATACTCAGCTGCGGGACCTTCTCCGCAATACCGAACTTGTATCACCGGGGCGTCTCCTAGAAGGTTTTCTGTGGTGCAGAAACCAACGGCAAGTTCGTAGTCGTGGCCAGGTGTTCTCATCGTCGTGGCAACTAAATTTCCGTCAAGTCGAATCTCAAGCGGTTCCTCAACAACGACTTCATCAGGAAATCGTTCGATTTCGCCGCGGCGGATACGCTGCACAAAATATTTTTCGCTCCGGCCGCGTCGCATAACGACAGGGTACTGCCGCCCCGAGAATTCATGGCAAGAGTCGGTGGTCGCGCTTCCTTACTATTTTTATTGGCGTTCGAGGGTCGCAGCGAGGTGGTGCTGCAGAGGCTGACCCATTGCGGCCATAGATACGTCGTACATAAGTGTGTCGCCCTCAATTCTCAACAAGCGATGTACTTGCTCCACTGATTTGGCAGTGGGGCTAGTTGCCACATGAATCGATTCGAGGTTAATGACACAAGCGGACTCGTTCGAAGCATAAGACCCTTGGTGGATTTCAACGATGCCCGAAGGCTGAGCGATCACTAGTTCTAACCCGGTCTCACCTGTAGCACGCAAAAAGCCTTGCTCTGAATGAAGTGGTTCGCCGTTTACAGCGTTTTTAGTTTTCTGCCCGTATGTAAGGAATGGTTTTCCACTATGACCGAAGATGACTTCTTCTGTGTACTCAAAGTCATCAATGGTCGGATAATGACCTCTTCCTGCACCACGCCATTCGCCAAGAATGATCGATAACGAATCGCACGCTTCGTGAAGTAGTAACTGCACCGAGACCCCACTGAGAAACAGCTTTCAGATTAGGCCACAAATTGGCAGAGGTTCATCTCGCGACGTCCCCCGTTCCACTTTGTTGATATGACATCAGTGTGTCTAGAAGTCCATATCAGGCATCGCAGGCATTCCGCCTCCGCCGTCCTCGTTGGGCTTTTCGCAGACAACGGCTTCAGTTGTTAAGAAAAGCGCCGCGATCGAGGCGGCGTTCTGCAGCGCTGAGAGCGTTACTTTGGCGGCGTCGATGACGCCAGCGTCAACAAGGTCCTCATACTCGCCACTGGCTGCATTTAGGCCCTCAGAACCGGTCAGGGCCCTCACGCGGCTTACGACAACGCCACCTTCAAGGCCTGCATTTTCGGCGATTTGCTTGAGGGGGCCTTCTAGTGAGCGACCAACGAGCCTGACTCCTGTCGCAACGTCTCCTTCGAGGCTGCTTGCTAACGCATCAACTGCAGCTTGTGCTCGTAACAAAGTAACTCCGCCGCCGGCAACAACCCCTGACTCGATAGCAGCCTTGGTTGTACTGACCGCGTCTTCGATGCGATGTTTCTTTTCTTTGAGTTCGACTTCGGTAGCGGCACCGACTTTTAGCACCGCAACGCCACCGGCGAGCTTCGCTAGACGCTCTTGAAGCTTTTCACGGTCGTAGTCCGAATCGGTGTTGTCGATTTCGTTCTTAATTTGCTCGATGCGACCCGTCACGTCTGCTTCGTCACCAGCGCCTTCGATGATGGTGGTTTCGTCCTTCGTCACGATGATCCGGCGTGCTGTACCAAGAAGGTCAAGGGTCGTGTTCTCAAGTTTGAGTCCGACATCTTCGCTAATCACTTGACCGCCCGTCAAGATCGCCATGTCCTGAAGCATTGCCTTTCGGCGGTCGCCAAAGCCGGGAGCTTTAACTGCGACCGATTTGAAGGTGCCGCGGATCTTGTTGACAACAATCGTCGCAAGAGCTTCGCCTTCTACATCTTCCGCGATAATGGCCATCGGTTTCCCTGCCTGCATAACCTTTTCAAGGACGGGAACGACGTCTCGTACGGCGGTGATCTTGCCTTGGACAAATAGGAGATAGGGCTCGTCTAAGACTGTTTCTTGTCGATCTGGGTCTGTGACGAAGTATGGCGATATGTATCCCTTATCGAAGCGCATACCTTCAACGAGGTCCATTTCGAGCCCGAAGGTCTGACTTTCTTCGACCGTAATAACCCCATCTTTGCCAACCTTTTCGATGGCTTCGCTGATGTGATCTCCAATTTCGCGATCAGCAGCAGAGATAGCTGCGACCTGAGCAATTTGCTCTTTGGATTCAGTCACGCTGATTGCCATGCCTTCTATGGCTTCGACGGCTGCGACGACTCCAGCTTCAATGCCTTTCTTTAACGACATCGGGTTTGCGCCAGCTGTGACGTTTCGCATTCCCTCACGAACCATTGACCATGCGAGGACCGTCGCGGTGGTGGTGCCGTCGCCGGCGACGTCGTCAGTCTTTTTTGCGACTTCTTTCACCAATTCCGCACCGATTCGTTCAATCGGGTCTTCGAGTTCTATGTCTTTCGCGATTGATACTCCATCGTTGGTGATGGTGGGCGCGCCCCATTTTTTGTCCAGAACGACGTTGCGTCCTTTAGGACCGAGTGTTACTCGAACTGCGTCCGCAAGCTGGTTCATTCCTGCTTCGAGGGACCGGCGGGCTTCGTCGTCGAACGAGATCATCTTTGCCATCTGGATCTGACTCCGTTGGTGTGTTGGTCGGTTACCTAAAACCGGAACTAGCTGGTAGCTAGGTCTTCGTTGAGGCTTTTGCTATTAGCACTCTCCTAGTGAGAGTGCTAATAGCCAATCAGCGAACACCCTGCATTTGCAACCTGAGGACCAGGATTCTGTGTCAAATTTGGTGGTTTACTGCGATTTTTCGATTTCTGTGCCTGAGTGGTTAGGGAGCTGCAGGGCTACAGCGTTTCGCTCAATTGCCGACCCGCTCGTCGGACCCGTTCACCGCGGCGAGGAATTTAGGCTTCTCAGCTAACTGTCGTCGCGGTCGTTCACACGTAGAAATTGTCGCGTCAGCATTGGCTTTTTAGCTTTCTTGGTTGTCACGTTAAGAGTTGGGACGCAACTTGTGTAAGACATCTTTGGGTGTCGCTAAAAGCTAGATCCCGGTCGAAAAGTTCTGTGAGCGAGTAGGTCTCCAAGTTTTTGGGAATCGTTGTGCCCGGAGTAGTTGACCCCACCACGGCGACGACGGGAACTTGGTAACGGTCAGCCATCAACGCAACTCCACCCACAACTTTGCCATTGAATGACTCTGCGTCGAGGCGGCCTTCGCCGGTTATGACGAGGTCTGCTTCTGCTATTGCGTCCGCCAGCTGAATTTCTTCGGCGATTAGATCGAACCCGTTGACGAGTTGAGCTCCAATCGCGGCAAGTCCTCCACCTAAGCCACCTGCAGCACCGGCGCGGGGTAAGTCGCGAACTTCAACACCAAATTCGTTGAGATAGATCTCCGCTAAACGTGAGAGTCGACGACGCAGTAGCTCAATTTGGGCGGACGTCGCTCCTTTTTGAGGTCCAAAAACTGGTGCGGCGTCAAGAAATCCGGTTTGGACGTCGCAGGCGACGATGAGTTCGACTCCGGAGAAACGCACCAGTGGCTCCATAGCGCGGATTGCGCCTAACCCGCCGTCGGTTGACGCTGATCCTCCAACTCCGATAACTATGCGCCGAGCCCCTGATGCTCTTGCTTCGGCAATTAACTCGCCTGTCCCGGTGCTACTTGCAAAAAGAG
>Ga0206680_10000908_pt1 | contig 10634 bp, 10 predicted proteins | sample M115012015metaG_FD_160124 | JGI IMG/M metagenome (GOLD analysis project Ga0206680, IMG submission 160124) | Ammonia-oxidizing marine archaeal communities from Monterey Bay, California, United States - M1 150m 12015 | ecosystem: Environmental > Aquatic > Marine > Intertidal zone | place: USA...
GGAACACAAAATATAGGAGTAATACCCGATATTGAATTACCATCGTTTATTAACGCAGAAGTCATTGGTGAAGAAACAAAATCTAATACTCTACCTTGGGACCAAATTGTAAAACTAGATTTTAAAACTCAACATGAACTCAGTTCAGTTTTAAGTATTGTTGAAGACAGTTTTTTATCTAGAAAAGAAAATAATTTAGCACTGAAGTTCTTGATTGAAGACATTGATGATTTTAATGATGATCAACAAGTTAGGATTGTTTCATTAAATATAGATCAAAGAAAAAATGATCGTAATTCTAGAAATCTACAAAATAAAGAACGGAGAGAAAAAAGACTGAAAGAGTTAGGTTATACAGACGATCAATCATTTGATGATTTTAGGTCGAATACTATCTTAAATGAAATTTATCTTATGGTGGCAGATCTTATTGAATCATGGGATGCAAATAACATAAATCAGGTCCCAGAAAAAACTTCTTAAATTATTGTTAGAAAAGTCTAATTAGTTTTTTGGCCAGTTTTGATGATGTAAGTCAATTTGAAACGAGTGTTTGTGAACTACTTCTGTATGTTGATGCTCATGTTCATGAGTTATTTCCTCAGCATTCTCATGATGTTTATGATGATCATCATGAGTGTGAGTATGAGTATGGGACATACTTTGATGTTTATGTATTAAAATATTATCAGATTTTTCATCAGGCCAGAATAAGACACTGTATATATAACAAAAAGCTACTATGCACCCAAAAAATATAGCAGTAAATCCAAACCCAAATAAGAAGACTAATTCTCCAGCAGCCAGATACCCTATTAACCAACATACGTGTGTAAGAGAGAATTGAGCTGAAAAATAGGCAGTTCTGTCTTTAGAGTTAGCAGACATATTAACAATTTTCCCAGAAGGAATTTGTGATAGTGACAACCCTACTCCAATTAAAAACCAAGCCGATAATGCATAGATAAATGATGGTTCAATGGACATATAAAACAGGCTAACCGATAGAATTATAATGCCTAATTGAGTGATTGTTTTATCATTCATTGTATTGGCTAGCTTTGGGTATAAAAAAGCCATCAACATCGACCCAAAACCAGAAAAAGCAAATAAAAGTGCCAGACTTGAATCCGGTTCGCCTAGATAGTCTTTTACGTAAATAACCGTATTTACTATCACCATGGAACTCGCTACAGCAATCCCTATATAGATTACAAGTAAAGATCTAAGTCTTGGTGTTTTGAAATATGCTTTCATTCCAAATGTAATGTCATTTAATGTGTTTCCACTTCGTTCAACATATTTAGATTTAGGTAGAAATGTGAATAAAATAATCACGGCTGAAATGACAAAGGCCACTGAATTAAAAACAAATAATCCTGTGTAAGAAAAAAATAATAAGCCTATGCCAGCTAACGTTGGGCTCAATATATTTTCTAAATCATATGCTATTCTTGAATACGCTAAAGCTTTTCCATATTGTTCGTCATCATCAAGAATATCTGGAATGACAGCTTGGAACACTGGTTTAAAACCAGCAGAAAAAAGATTTAGAAGGAAAATAAGTAAATAAATATGCCATATTTCAGATACAAAAGGCATTAACAGCACAATTAACGCTCTCAAAAGATCCATCGAAATCATAAATGTTTTTCGTGATAATCGATGAACAATTCCTCCAATAATCGGAGCAAAAAACACATAAGCAATCATTTTAATGGCTAAGGCAATACCCAGGACTCTTCCAGCTTCACCACCAGCCATATTATAGGCCAACAAGGCCAATGCGATTGTAGATAGGCCTGTGCCCACTAAAGCAATAATTTGAGCTGCAAATAACTTTGTAAAAGATAAATTAGATAATGGATTAGTGGTCATAAATTGATTAAATGATATTCAGAATTTTGAAGTTTTTTTAACCATTGATTTAAGAATGTTGATTTTACTAGTTTATTTTCAGTATTGGTGTTGTTGAGTATTTTTTTTGAAATCCCACTTTTCATATTAATTTCATGATTTGATTCATAATTAATATCATAAATTTCTAGCAGCTTGGCATCTAAGTATATCTTCATACGAAATTGGTGAGGCGTGTTATAAACATTTTTATGCTCACCTATTACCCCCTCTTCTATTCTCATTGAGCAGTGCAAAGTGTATTTAGATATATTTTCAATAAAGACGAACACTGACGGTAAATTATTATTTAACTTTAGAATGTAGTGATAGGCTCCATACTGTTTTATAGTGCTTGGTTTGATCGCGGCAGGTTTTAGAACCAACTTATAAAAAATATTGTAGTTGTCTTCATAAACAGTTTGGAGTCGATCTGCTAAATAAATAGAATTTTCATTCGTTTTTATAAAACGTTTACTGTTTTTAATTATCACTTAAATATTCACTTTAAGAATTTCTCTAATCATTCCATAATATAATCAAACCTAATTTATTGAAAGGAGGATAACAATATGACCATAGCTTTTTATTGTGTTGTGATTGGTTTACTAATTCCGTTAATTCTTGCAGGTATTTCAAAGAGAAACATTGAGGTTCACTATAACAATGAATCTCCGAGGGATCATATAGCTCATCTAAGCGGAAAAGCAAAGAATGCTTATAATGCAGAACAAAATCATTACGAAACTTTTCCTATGTTTGCAATAGCTGTTCTCGCAGCTCATTGGTTAAATCATGATCAGTCAATCATTGACTTATTAGCTATTACTTTCATTATTGCTAGAGTATTTCATGCAATATTTTATATAACTAATAATGGATCCTTAAGAAGTCTTTCTTTCATGATTGGGTTAGCTTGCACCATAGCATTATTTTTTGCAGGGTAGTGCTCAGTCATCGTTTTTTAAAAAATGATTCCGATAATGTCTTAGTTCATAGATTGAGTCATAAACGTCATCTCTAGCTTGATGATTGGACTGTTTAACATAGGATCTTGCAATATCTGGAGCCCACAGTTGAGACGTTATCTTAATTGATGTCACATCAAGATTACGGTATTGAAAATGATCCTCTAATCCAGGCATTAATCTAGCAAGAAAACGTCTATCTTGGCATATTGAGTTACCACACATTGGAGCCTCTTTTTTGTTTGTCAATTTTTCTAAAAAATCGAGAGTTTGTGATTCTGCTTCTTCAATTGTGGTTTTAGAATGCCGAACTCGATCAAGCAGGCCAGATTCAGAATGTGTTCTCTTATTCCAATCGTCCATGTTAGCTAAAGTTTGATCTTCTTGATGTATAGCAAGATTTGGGCCTTCAGCAATTATTTCTAGATTAGAATCAGTAACCACTGTTGCAATCTCAATAATGGTGTCATTTTGTGTATCAAGACCAGTCATTTCAAGGTCAATCCAGATTAATCTTTTCGATGAGGTAGTCATATAAAATAATTCTAACAGAGTTATAAATGTATAATCATGAAACTTTGATTAAACAATATGACAATTTAGCATTGATCACAGAATTGCATGGCAATCGTGGTTTATTATGGAATGATGCCATTGGATCCATTCCTTTTATAACAAAAAAACAACATCAAGGATTAGTTGTTGGAGATTTTGTAAACTATCAACCGCTTGATGATAATTCAGTGGTTATAGACAACATTAAACAACCATTTAATAAAATGGAGCGGCTTAATAAAAGAGGTATAAAACAAAGCATTGTCAATAATCTAACCCAGATAATATTGGTGGTTTCTCCAGAACCTAAACCTAATTATTTATTGATTGATAAATTTATCCTTATATCAGAACTTATGAAATGCCAGTTAACGATTGTACTAAATAAAATAGACTTATCAGTTACGAAAATTGAACATGAACTGAATCTATACACTGACTTAGGTTATGAGCTTATTAAGATTTCTGCAAAAACAAAAACAAATAAAATAAACTTGATAAGAAAACTTCAAGATCATCGATCAGTTCTAGTGGGTCAATCTGGTGTTGGGAAATCAACAATAACTAATTTATTGTTGTCATCAGATAAAATTAAAACCAGATCACTTTCAACTAAATCAAAAAAAGGCAAGCACACCACCACCGCCACAAAAATTCACCTGTTAAATACGAACACCTTTTTAACTGACACGCCAGGCATAGAAAACCTTCATCCTAGCATTCATTTAATTAATGATATTCAAAAAGGTTTTGTGGAGATATATCAGGACAACTTTAAATGTAAATACCGTGACTGTTCTCATTTAAATGAACCATCATGCCAAGTTAAAGAAAACGTCAGTTTGAAAAAAATTTCAGAACAGCGCTACGAGAATTATAAAAAATTAGTAAGCACTTATCTCTAATTAACCGTCTATAGGATTTCTATTATTAAGAGCTTGGATTAATGTGTTTGAGTCGACATACTCTAATTCACCACCCATAGGCACACCATAAGCAATTCTAGAAGACTTAATGTTTTCAGATTCAACCAGTGAAGCAATATAAGCAACGGTAGCTTCTCCTTCAACTGTTGGGCTAACTGCCAGAATTACTTCTCTAACATTACTTTGTTGTAAAAAACTTAAGAGAAGATCAATTTTAAGCTCTTCTGGACCGATCCCATCAATGGGTGATAGCCGCCCCATCAGAACAAAATATTTCCCCTTGAATTCCATAGTATTTTCAATAGCAATCAAATCAGCTGGGGTTTCAACAACACACAAAACTCCACTGTCTCTGTTGCCATCTGTACATATACCGCAGGTTTGTTCTTCTGTGTACATTCTGCATTGATCACATTCCTTAATTGATTGAAATGACTTCTGAATCGAATCAGCAAGGAACTGGGCTTTATTATCGTCTTCCTTTAGTAAATAAAAAACAATTCTTTGGGCGCTTTTAATGCCAATACCTGGTAACTGCTTAAAAGCTTCAATTAAATCTTGAAGAACTGGGCTATAGCTTTTCATTATCCGTCTTCAATGGTGGCATCAAACATATCCATGTATTCTTGTAGATTAGGATCAGATTTAATACGCGATTGATTCATAATTTTTTGTTCCTCTGTAGCTTCTGACTTCTTTTTTGCTAACGTTGTCCCATTAGTTTTTAATACTTGAATATTAACTTTAGAAATATTCACATAATAATTTAACAAGTAGTCATTTAAACTTATAACAGCTCTATTTATTAGGTGATGCTCATTTTCAGGATCGATATATAATTTCAGAGTCTGATCTTTTAGATCACCAAACATACAATGAGAAACCAATTGCTTAACAGTGCCTGTAAGGTTCATGTTTGAGACATCTGCAGTCCATTGCTTAGGGTTGAGCATTTTTCCATTTTTTTCTTTTTCGTTGGTTTCTTTTGTATTGCTTTTTACCGTTTTAGTTGATGTATTAATGTTTGGTTGGTTACCGGTAGGTTTATCCGGGCTTGATCCACTTGGCTGAAATGCAAACATTCTAAGAATGGCCATAGTAAAACCTTCTTTAGAGGTTGGGGCAATATTGATATCTCTTTTAGAAGTTATAGCCATTTGGTAAATCAATTGAATCAATTCTGGAGAATATGTTTCAGCAAAATTATCGATTAATGGATTGTTTTCATTGGAGCTAGTTTTTTCACTGGAACCTATGATTTGATGAAAAGCAATTGATTGGGTTAGAGAAGCAATGGTATCCAATAAATCAGAATAATCTGGATATAGTTGATCAACTGCCTCTAAAGCTTCTATCAATCCGTTTTTATCTTGTGTTAAGACTGATGACAAGATATTTAAAGCGAAGTTAGCATCAAGGGTGCCTAGCATTGTTGAAACTTGATCTGCCGTTAAATTATAGTCCTCAAAAGCTAAAGCTTGATCCAAAAGGCTTAAACCGTCTCGCATACTCCCGTCTGAAGCTTGGCTAATCATATCGATTGCTTTATCTTCAAATTCAATGCCCTCCTCCTTACAGATTTCTGTCATTCGTTTAGATATATTTTCTTCAGAGATTTTTTTTAAGTTAAACTTCAAACATCTTGACAACACAGTGATTGGTATTTTTTCACTTTCTGTAGTGGCCAGTAGAAACTTCATGTGTGGTGGTGGTTCCTCGAGAGTTTTAAGTAAGGCATTAAAGGCCTCTTTAGTTAACTGATGGACTTCATCAATTAAGTAAACCTTATAACGTCCTGAGGTAGGAGTGTATTGTGTGTTTTCTAGTAAATCTCTTGTATCATCAATGCCCCTTTGAGACGCAGCATCTACTTCAATAAGATCCATGAAATGGCCCTCATCTATAGCTTGACAGGATTTACATTCACCACAAGGTTCGGAAACCACACCTTGTTCACAATTTAAGGCTTTAGCAAGTAATCGAGCAATGGTTGTTTTGCCCACGCCCCTGGTGCCAGCGAATAAGAAAGCATGGTGTGCTTTATTTTGCTTAAGTGAATTTTGCAATGCTTTCACGACATGGTCTTGTCCTGAAACTTCAGAAAAAAACTTAGGTCTCCACTTTCTTGCTAAAACTAAATAACTCATAAAAAAATTGTAAAAGATTATCAACAAATATTGATTTAAGATACATTATAACCTTCTACTCTAGATGTAACTATAGAAATGGATAACAAACATGTAAATGTACTCATTGTTGGAGCCGGGCTTTCTGGAATAGGTGCTGCTTATCATCTTGAAAAAGAATGCCCCGATAAAGACTATCTAATCCTTGAATCCAGAGACCAACTGGGTGGCACATGGGATCTTTTTAGGTATCCAGGAATAAGGTCGGATTCAGACATGTGTACGATGGGGTTCAGATTCAAGCCTTGGAAGGGAGAGAAATTAGTTGCAGAAGGCGGTTTGATTCTTGATTATCTTCATGAAATTGCAGATGAGAATAGTATAAAAGAAAAAATTCAATACCATTCTCATGTTAATTCAGTGTCATGGTCATCAGAAGAAGCACGATGGACCATCAGCTATAAAAATAAACTAGATAATTCAATCAATACCATGTCTTGTGATTTCTTATATTTTTGTGTTGGGTATTATGATTATAAAAAAGGTTATGAGCCTGATTTTAAAGGTAGAGATAGTTTTAAAGGTCAAATTATTCACCCTCAAAAATGGCCTCATGACTTGGACTACTCAGGAAAAAGAGTTGTGGTTATTGGAAGTGGAGCAACAGCTGTTACATTAATCCCATCAATGGCTGAAAAAACAGAACATATCACAATGCTTCAGCGCTCCCCAACCTATTACATGATTAGGCCTAACAGTAACCCATTAGGGGATTTTATTAGAAAGATTAGCAATAATACTGTTGCCTATTATGTTATGCGTTGGCAAAACATTAATATGCAATCAATGTTCTTTAAACAAGCCAGAAAATACCCTGAAAGAATTAAAACCTGGTTAATTGATTTAGTTAAAGATCACCTTCCAGATAACTTTGATGTCGAAAAACATTTCACACCACCATATAATCCTTGGGATCAAAGATTATGCTTGGTTCCTGACGGAGACCTATTTAATGCGATTAATGATGGTAAGGCATCTGTGGTTACTGATCATATTGAAGAATTCACGAAGGACGGTATCAAATTAAAATCTGGTGATGAATTAAAGGCAGACATTATAGTTACCGCAACTGGTTTTAATATTATGCTCTTTGGAAAAATTAATATTGAAGTAGACAATAAACCTGTTGATCCCTCAAAATCAATGACATACAAAGGCATGATGGTTAGTGATGTCCCTAACCTTATTATGACTTTTGGTTACACCAACGCCTCTTGGACACTTAGGGCTGACCTAACAGCTGAATATGCCTGTCGTTTATTAAACTATATGGATAAGAACGAATATAGGTATTGTAAACCTACACCAGATGGTGAAATTGAAATAGATGGTGAGTGGTTAGATTTTAATTCTGGTTACGTTACAAGGGTTTTAGAGAAGCTTCCTCGTCAAGGATCAAGAGATCCATGGAGAAACACACAGAATTATAAGAAAGATGTTCTTCAGCTAAGATACGGTCGTATAACTGATAAAGAATTAAAGTTTATTTAATTTGAGCTATTGTGTTTTCCAGCTAAGTAAAATGCTGGCAAACAAATTGCTGAAAGTAATTGGAAAGTTAGCAATGTAATGGAGTAAGGCTTTTCAATATTATTTGCAATTAAGAAATCAATCATAATCCCGGCAGTGGTTGTAGATAAACCAATACCAATTAAATTCGTCAAAAATAAATAATAAGCAAAGACTAGGGCTTTATTTTTTTCAGGTGAAAGTTCTAGGATTGATGATTTAATTGGCCCGTACAAACACCCCCACTGGAAGAAACCAAGAAACAATAATGAAAAGAAAATCGTCCCTGTGTCGTCTGTTAATCGAAAAAAGAGAATAAATGGAGTAAAGCTTAGTAGACACCAAAACAGAAACATTTGTCTGCCTTTGCCTGTAACTTTAGTGTAGTAATCACTGCCTATACCGCCAAATAGAATACCTAAAATACCAGCAGGTAAGCCTATTGTTCCACTGGTTATAAGAATCTCAGCTCTATCAAAGCCTTTATCATTGACCAACCAGAGTTGATCAAAAACGAGAGCGCCGAGAATAAAATTAGCAGCTATACCTCCATAAATTGTCATTCTCAATGCATAACTTCCTCTAATGGTTTTTCTTAATTCATGAAGTGACTCTATAAATGTTTTTTTAGTTAGTACATTCCGAATGGACAGATTCTTTATTGCCTTTTCTCTTTTAGGGGTTTCTTTAAATAAAAGCATTAAAGCAGCTAATACCAGACCCAAAAGTCCCAAGGCATAAAAACAGTTTCTCCAACCCCATAAAGGACCAAGAAAACCAGCTATGTAAAAAGAAAGTGTTACGCCAAAAGGTACTGCGAGATAATAAAAACCAGCCACAAATCCCAAATTCTTCCTATGAAAGTGTTCAGACAAGTAGGATAAAGATGTTGGCGTTAAAACGGATTCCCCTACGCCAATGAATATTCTTGGAAAAAAAAGCATCCAGAAGTTTTTTGCCATACCGGAAGCGGCTGTTAATAAGCTCCATAGAGCCACACCAAAAGCTATAAACTTTGGTCTATTAACTCGGTCTGCTAAGGCCCCCATGATTATTCCCATAACAGAATAAAAAACAATGAAAGCCAGGCCTGATAAAATCCCGTATTGAGTATTCGTAAGCTCGAGTTCCGGGACTATAAAATTAGAAAAACTTGTTAATAATTGTCGATCAATAAAATTGAGGATATTTAATACAGTTAGAAACCCCAATATAGAATAACTCTTAGTTGAATTCATTTAATCACGAATTTTGATAGCTATTTTACCTAAGGCCTCACGATTGGCTAATAATTCAATGGCATGTGCGGTTTTCTCTAATGGGTAGGTTTCTACAACAAAGGGTTTGATTTGATCGTTTTCAAACATATTAAAAAGATCTTTAAAATTGTCTGCATTGACTAGTGGTTCTTTTACACAAAAGTTTCCCCAAAAAACTCCTATGATCTGACAACCTTTGAGCAAAGCAAGATTTAAAGGTATTGAAGGGATACTCGAAGTAAAGCCAATGACCAAGTATCTACCCTTCCATGCAATAGCTCTGAGTGCTGGTTCACAATAAGCACCACCTACTGGGTCAAAAACGACATCGACACCTTGGCCTTGTGTTACAGCTTTGATTTGACTAGAAAACTCTTTTTGAGAGTCTCTATTCATGTTATCTCTGGAATACTGGATTGTTTCATCAGCTCCTTGGGATTGACACAATTCTAATTTTTCATTTGATGATGCTGCTGCAATAACCTTAGCACCCATGGCTTTAGCTACATGAATGGCCGTTAACCCTAAACCGCCAGCTGCACCCATAATTAGAACAGATTCACCTTTTTTTAAATCTGCCCTTTGTTTAAAAGCATGGATCGAAGTGCCATAATTTAATGGAAAAATTGATCCTGTTATATAATCCATAGTCTCAGGTAGAGGCATAATGTTGTATGCATTACAGATGGCTTGTTCAGCAAATCCGCCACTGCCTTTAAAACCAATGACACGATCACCCTCATTCCACAGTTTGACCTTGGAGCCTATGGAGCTTACTACACCAGCAAACTCACCGCCTGGAGAAAAGGGAAAGTCAGGTTTAAATTGGTAGAGTCCTTGAACAACTAATACGTCTGGAAAGGCTACACCAGCAGCGTGTACATCTACAACTACTTCATTATCGCCAGGAACTAAATTATCTACTTCATCAACAGTGTGTGAGTTGATAGGGCCAAATTTTCTACATAAAAATGCTTTCATAATAATACCTTTGGTTATTTATCAAAATTAACTAATCTATCTAATCTAAAAGAACCCATCCAAATCTTATCATCAACAGGCAAGGCAACGGTAGGTAGTCCCATAACCTCTTCACTAAATGAATACACTTTTTGTAATTTTAGATCTTCAGAAGACAAACTGTAGACATTAAATGGTAAAGAACATTGCTCGTTAGGGCATGATAAAACGTCTACAGCTTCATGCTCTAGAGATGTTACCCAAATTGAATCATCATGCAGAATAAGATTATCGGGTGAGTTAATTGGAAAATGAGCAATTTGTTTTTTTTCAACTAAATCATAACCTGTAATAGAATCACTCAGATTATTTGCA
>Ga0206680_10000922_pt1 | contig 10562 bp, 9 predicted proteins | sample M115012015metaG_FD_160124 | JGI IMG/M metagenome (GOLD analysis project Ga0206680, IMG submission 160124) | Ammonia-oxidizing marine archaeal communities from Monterey Bay, California, United States - M1 150m 12015 | ecosystem: Environmental > Aquatic > Marine > Intertidal zone | place: USA...
AACGGCTCCGGCATGCATGCCAACTTCTCCAATGGAGCCATGCGCGACCAGGGCGGCGAGGATCTCATGAACAAAATTTGTGAGGAGTTCGGCAAAAATATTCAGGAACACATCGAGGTATACGGTGCCGACAACGACCAACGCCTGACCGGGCAGCACGAAACCCAAGCGATCGACCAGTTCTCCTACGGAATTTCCGACCGTGGCGCTTCCATCCGCATTCCGGTGGGCACCATCGACGGTGGCTGGAAAGGCCGCTTGGAAGACCGGCGTCCAGCGTCCAACGGTGATCCTTACAAAATTTCGGCCGTCATCATCAAGACCACCAAAAAGGCTCTGGCTTAAGCCCGGCCTCAATCCGTTTAAACAAAAGACCGGCGAACAACCGCCGGTCTTTTTTTTATTTTTGACCAAGTGCTGAGCGCCCGCTCAATTGCTGTGTTGTGCCACGGTGCCAATCAGGCGCACCGCAATCGCCACCGACAACAACAGCAGGAGAAGACCAGACACGTGGGAAAACCGGACAAGTGTCCTGTCCGAGAACCGATTTCGCACCCGGGCACTGCCAAATACGAGTAACAGAAACCAGGCGGCAATGCCCAAGCCGGCACCGGCGACGCAGGACATGCGGCTTTGCCATGCCGACTGCAATGTCCCGTTGGCCAGCAGAACCGCCGAAATCATGATCCAGAACAGGAGCACGTTGGGGTTCACTAGCACCCGGACGAAACCGGTCCAAAACATGGTGTGGGGATGCAGTCGCTGCTCAATCGACCGGGCACGTTTTCCCTGGACGATAACGGTGTCCATCATCAGGTATCGGATCCCAAAAATAGTCACCGCAAGAAAACTGATCAACTCCACCGTTGCCCTGAGCGTGGGATCCTCAAACAGGTTGGCAAATCCACCAAAGGCGATGACGCAATAAATCATCTCCATCAGCAGCGCGCCAACCGCGATGATCAGCGCCCGTGTCCGGCCGCTGTGGATGCCCTCCTCCATGATGGCGACATTGATGGGACCCACCGGCACCGCACACACGAAACCGGTCAGCATCCCCGCGCCAAGGGCCGCCATATAGTCCATCGGACTCATTTGCAGGCAGCCAACAGCTTATTCGTCGTCAAAATCCTCCTCAATTTCCCTTCTCAGTTTTCGTGACAAACGGGGCCGCACAAACCCATAAACCAAGTACGACGTGAAGATCAGCGGCAGCACGATCGGAACAAGATATTCCCACAGGTAAACAAAACAGGTCACCGCCACCACTACGCTGACAAACTTGGCGAACGGCCGCCGCGATCTAAAATCCAGTTTTTTGAATGACGGATACTTGACCTCGCTGACCATCATCACCGACAGGAACACCAGCACCGCCAGCAGTACCCAGCGCCACGAACTCGTGGGCAGGTTTTTTGCCTCGAGCCAGACGAGAAACATCGTCAACGAGGCTACCATAGCCGCGGAAGCCGGAATGGGGAAACCGAGAAACTCCCGGCTGTTTCCGGAGTCGGGCATCACCGACAGGCAGTTGTATCGGGCCAGCCGGAGGGCGCCGCAAAGCAGGTAGATCGATGCCACCACCAGACCGAGTCGCTCAAAATCGTGCAGGATCACCCGTTGCATCAGGAACGCCGGTGCGGCTCCAAACGAAATAATGTCCGCCAATGAGTCGAACTGGAGCCCAAACTCGCTTTCCTTTCCTATCAATCGCGCGATTCGTCCATCCAGCGCGTCAAACACAAACGCCCCTAGGATCAGCCAAAGGGCGTTCTTGATTTTCTCAATGTCCCGGTTTTCAGTGAGGTACCCCTCCGACCCGGTCGGGTCGGTCACCTGCACAATGAACGTCAGCGCGAGGAACCCGCACAGCAGGTTGCCCGCAGTCATCAGGTTGGGGAGAAAATAAATGTGCAACCGCTCCCCGTTGGCGGATTTGGCCGGCAACGGTTCTGGTGTTTCGTCGCTCACGATGCTGCAGGAGCCTCGCTGGAATGCACGCGATCCTTCCAGACATAACGGAACATCACCGTGCGTAGCGCCGCGGTCAATGGAATGGCCAGCACGCCGCCCATGATGCCCCCCAGCAGGGTGGTGCCCACCATCACGGCGACAATGATCGTGAGTGGATGCAGCCCCACCCGGTCGCCGATGATCTTGGGCGAGATGAACAGGCCCTCCATCGTCTGCACCGCCGCGAACACAACCAGAACGAGAATCGGCTTGAGCCAGCCGTCGTCCGGCACGAATTGAATCATCGACAGGACGAACGCCGGGATGATGCTCAATGCCACCCCGAGATACGGGATGATGCTCAGCAGCCCGGCCATGACGCCCAGCAGGATCGCGTATTCCAGGCCGATCACCAGAAAACCGGTCGTGAGCAGCGCCCCCACGCACATCGCCACCAACACCTGGCCGCGGAAAAATACAATTAGGCAGTCGTTGATAGAGTGCAGCACAAATACAATCTCCTCCTTGACCTGCGACTCGTGCACCGGTAGATAATCGGTCCAGTTCCGCTTGATGCCCTGTTTCTCGAGCAGGAAGTAAAACACATACACCGGCACCAGGGCCAAGCCGGCCAGGAAGCCAAACAACGACATGACTTTCTTCAACTGCTCCAGCCCCCAGGCCGATATTTTCGCCACGGCATCAACCATGAACTCACGCACCTTCTCGTTGGTCACACCGACATTCTTAATCCACTCCCGCGGCATCTCGAACCAGTCCGGCTTGGCCGGTGCATTGGTGGACGTGTTGGTCGGCTTGGCGGGATCGCCCATATTGACGATAGAACTCACGCTTAGCTGAAACTTCTTGGTTTGTTTCGGGAACTCTGTCGTGAGTTCGCTAACCTGCGAAATCAAAGATGGCACCACCGACCCCACCACTCCACCCACCAGCAGCACAGCGATGCAGAAAACCAGAATAATCGCATTCTGGCGCTTGAAGCCGTGTTTCTTCTGAAACCAATCAACAATCGGGTCGAGCAAATAGGCGATGACCCCGGCAATCGCCAGCGGGATCAGCACCGAGGACAGCGCATTGACCACCCACCCCACCCCAAGAGTCAACAGCGCGATTAGCGCCAGCAGAACCCCCACCGCGAGCGCCGTCACCGAGGTCCAGAGGATCTTGGCCTGCTTCTCGGTTGGTGGAGGGTATGCCATGGAAACTTATTCCTGCCCCAGTTCGACGGCCCGCTCTGTCGCCGAGCGCACTGCGTTGATAAGCGCACTGCGCACGCCGCCCTCCTCGAGTTCGTGCACGCCTTCAATCGTCGTGCCGCCCGGGCTGCAAACCATGTCCTTGAGTTCGCCGGGATGCTTGCCGGTCTCGAGCACCATCTTCGCTGCGCCGAGCATCGTCTGCGCGGCCAACCGGGTGGCGGTGTCGCGCGACAGACCCGCCGCCACGCCGCCATCGCTCAATGCCTCGATGATCGTGTAGCCGTACGCCGGCCCGCTGCCGCTCAAGCCGGTCACCGCGTCGATCAGGCTCTCCTTAACCTCGTAGGCCACACCGACGGCGCACAGTAGCCGCTTCACCAACTCGCCGTCGTCTGCCGTTGCCGCTTGGCCAAGCGCGTAGCCGCAGGCGCCCTCGCCAACCAGTACCGGCGTATTGGGCATTACACGCACCACCCGCGCGACTCCACCGCACGCCTGGTTGAGCTTGGCCAGGCGCACGCCGGCCAAGATTGAAATTACGAGATAGCTCCCGTCAAACTGGTCGCGCACCATCTCCGTCGCCTCGTCGAGTTGATGCGGCTTGAATGCCAAAAAAATCACCTTGGCCTTGGCCAGTACGTCGGCGTTCGAATCAGTCGTCTCGCAACCGACCGCCTGACCGAAAGCCTTGCGCCCCGCCTGAACCGGATCACTGGCGATCAGGTTCTCCGGAGCAACCAAGCCCGAGTCGACGAAGCCTCTGGCCAGGGCGGCCGCCATTCTGCCAGCGCCAATGAACCCGATGATGGGGGTCTCATTCACGCACGTTCTATATCAAATTCATTCCCTGTCGTAAAGACAAATTGCCCGTGTGCGTCACCGTCCCAGCCTTGCTTTCAGTCCGGCTAACTTGTCAGCGTACCGCCTGGCAAGGCGTTCGAGTTCGTCCCAGTTCTCACCGGCGATAATCTCCTTTTTCAACAAGGCTGAGCCGGCACCCAGAGCCGCCGAGCCGGCGGCGAGAAACGCATCCATCGTATCAAGATTCACCCCACCGGTGGGAATGATTTTTAGGTGCGGCAGTGGCGCGAGTAGCGACTTGATATAGCCAGGGCCGAGCGTGTCGGCCGGGAATATCTTGATAAAATCCGAGCCGGCCTCGTACGCCGCCTGCGCCTCGGTCGGTGTGTAGGCGCCCATGATCACCGGCCGGTCCAACGCATGCGCCGCCTCAACAAGCGACGGCCGGACGACCGGGCTGACGATGTACTTCGCCCCGGCGTCGATCGCCGCCCGGCAGGTGTCATCGTCAATCACCGTTCCGACGCCGAGTAGAATCTCGTCGCCAAGCTCGCGATCGATCGTCCGGATGGCCTCGAGCGCGTTGGGAATGCTCATTGTCAACTCCACAGCCCGGATGCCTCCACCGACGAGCGCCTTTGCCAACGGCAGCGTCCACTCGGGCCGTGGCACGCGCACGATGGCCACCAGTCCCTCGGTCTCGATCCCCGAGACGATCTTCTCCCGGTCGCTCACTTGGTTTTCTTGAATCACTTGGCGTCGGCCTTGATGCTGTGCTTCACCGAGTCGAGCCATATCGTGAAAGAGGCAAACGCCGGCTCCTCAAACTCGAACGTATGCGGAATCTGCACTCCGTCCACTTTTTTGTAGTCACGAAAAATCACCTTGGTAGTCACCTCCTGCCATTGTATCTCGGCGGCCGAGGTAACACCGGCGAGCAGTCCTGTCGCGGCATCAAAATAGAACGTGTCCGCCGCCACGGCTGCGTAACGCTTGATTGATGTTTTCATCCGGGCAGCCGCAGTCTGTGGCTTGACAGGCGGTTTGGCAATGAACTTAGCACTTGTAAGCCATCCGCAAAACAGGTAGGAAATCCGGACCGTGTAACGGTGTTGGGTGCATATCATGGAGCTCGCTGATTTTCTCACCAAAGAACAGGTTGTCACAGACTTGAAAGCCTCCGATCGCTGGGAGGCAATCGAGGAACTGATTGATTTGCTCGTCGATAGTGGACAGATCAAACCCGACCACCGCGAGGCGATTGTTTCCATCGTCAAGAAACGCGAGGCTTCGATGAGCACCGGCATTGGCTTCGGGATCGGCATCCCGCATGCCTCGACCGACCTGATCGACAACGTCACCGGCGCGTTTGGCCGCAGCAAGGACGGTGTAAATTTTGATGCGCTCGACAACCAGCCAGTCAACCTCGTAATGCTCTTCCTCGTGCCGCAGGGCCAATTCCAAAAGCACCTACACACGCTGGCCAAGATCGCGAAGATGCTGCACAAGAAAGAATTCCGCAAGTCACTCGAAGAAGCCGAAGATGCAGCGGAGATGTACCAGATTATCCGCAGCTCTCAAGAGAGCTAAGCCGGTGCCATTTTCCCATTCGGCCAAGCCGGTTTATCCCCGCTTGGCCAAGCGACTCGAATCGTGATCCATCTCGTTCTACAGGAAAAACTGCAACAAGCTGTCCTCACGCTCATGCCGGGGGCCGACGTCTCGAGCGTCCTTGTCCGGCCCTGTCCCGAGCCGAAGTTTGGCGACTACCTAACCAACGCCCTCATGGGCTTGGCCAAGCGCGACCAACTAAACCCGCGTGAACTCGCCGCCCAGGTTGTCGAGCAGCTCGACGTCGCTGATTACTGCGAACCGGTTGAGATCGCCGGACCGGGTTTTCTTAATTTCCGGCTCAAGACAGAAGCTCTCTCCGACGCCCTCGTCAGCGCCACCAATGGCGAGCATCTGTTTTGCCGCGCTACCACCGAGCCGCGCACCATCGTCATCGACTACTCATCGCCTAACGTGGCCAAGCCGATGCACGTCGGCCACATCCGCTCGACCATTCTCGGCTACACGCTGGCCCGGACCTTCCGGCTGCTCGGCCACAGGGTTGTCACCGATAACCACATCGGCGACTGGGGCACGCAGTTCGGCAAACTACTCGTCGGCTGGAAGGAGCATCTCGACAGGGATGCGCTTAGACAGGACGCCCTCACCGAGATGGAACGCCTCTACAAACTCGTCAACTCCGCCTCCGACGAGGACGAAAGCGTCCTGACTCGCGCCCGGGGCGAACTCGTCAAGTTGCAGGACGGCGACACCGAAAACCTCGCGATTTGGCACGAGATGATCGACCTGTCGCGGCATCAGTTCGACGAGATTTACGGCCGCCTGGGGGTTGAGTTCGACGAAACGCTCGGCGAAAGTTTTTACAACACCCGCCTCAAGGGCGTCGTTGATGAACTCATCGCGCAAGACATCGCGGAGGAAAGCGACGGCGCGCAGGTCGTCTTTTTCAACGACCACAAGTCGCTCAAAAAACACCCGGCGATCGTCCGGAAAAGCGACGGCGCGGCCAACTACACAACGACCGACCTTGCGACGCTCGAGCACCGCCAAAACAGTTGGCAACCGAGCGAAGTCATTTACGTCACCGACGGCCGGCAGCAACTGCACTTCCAGCAGCTCTTCGAGCTGTACAACCGCTGGAAGCCGGGCCACGGCATGAAGCTCAAACACGTCTGGTTCGGCGCAATCCTAGGTGAGGACGGCAAACCGTTCAAAACACGCAGCGGCGAGATCGTCCGCCTTTCCGGCCTGCTCGACGAAGCCGAGCAACGCGCGTTTGACGCCGTGAGCGAAAAGAACCCTGACCTCCCCGAGGAAGAGCGGCACAACATCGCACGCGTAGTTGGCATTGGCGCGATCAAGTATGCCGACCTCTCCGGCAACCGCCAGAGCGACTACGAGTTCAGTTGGGACAACATGCTCGCGCTCGTGGGCAACACCGCGCCTTATCTGCTCTATGCCGTCACGCGCATCCGCAGCATCTTCCGCAAGCTCGGCGACGAGTCGCTGACACAGCCCGGGTCGTTCGCGCTTGGCCAGGCGGAGGAACTCACGCTGGCCAAGCACCTATTGCGCTTCGGCCTCGTGCTCGAGCAGGTTATCGACGAGTGCCGCCCTAACTACCTCTGCAATTACGTCTATGAACTCGCCGGTTACTTCGCTTCGTTTTACGAGAATTGCCCTGTACTCCAGGCCGAGGGCGACATGCGCGCACAGCGCCTGGCCCTTTGCAACCTCACCGGTCAAGTGCTGAAAACCGGTCTCGAGACCCTTGGCCTCGAGACCACCGAGCGCATGTAAACCGTGCCGGTGCGGAGCAACAGATCGGCCGACTCCCGCTGGATCACCATCCAAGGCGCGCGGGAGCACAACCTCCGCGACCTCTCAGTTCGTATCCCGCGCAACAAGCTCGTCGTCGTCACCGGCGTCAGTGGTTCTGGCAAAAGCACGCTCGCGTTCGACATCCTTTTCTCCGAGGGCCAACGGCGGTTCCTCGACTCGCTCAATGCCTACGCCCGACAGTTCGTCGAGCAGATGCCCCGACCCGACGTTGACGCCGTCCACGGCCTGCCTCCCACTGTCAGCATAGAGCAGCGCATCTCACGCGGCGGTGGCAAAAGCACCGTCGCCACCGTCACAGAGATTTACCATTTCATCCGCCTGCTCTACACCAAGCTTGGCGTCATCCACTGCCCCGACTGCCAGTTGCCGGTGCAGGCGCAGACCCTCGACTCGCTCGTCGGCAGTTTAAAAGCCCACGCAAAAAAACGGGGCGACCTACTGCTGCTCGCCCCGCGCATTCGCAACCGAAAAGGCTTTCACACCGACGTCGGCGAATGGGCCGCGCGGCATGGCTACGAACAGGTACGAGCCGACGGGGAGTTTCACCCGAGCGCTGAGCCGCTACGGCTCGACCGCTACAGCGAACACGACGTCGAGGCAGTCGTCGGCCGGCTCAAAAAACGTGCCACAAAAAACGCCGGTGAGTTGATCACTGAATGCCTCTCCGTTGGCCAGGGCACACTCTTTGCCGTCGACGAGACCGGCGGCGAGACCGTCCACTCGACGAGCAACTCATGCGGCGGCTGCGGCCGGTCATTCGCGCCGCTCGACCCAAAGGATTTCAGCTACAACTCCGCTCGGGGCTGGTGTCCCACCTGCCGCGGATTTGGCGAAACCTTTTACATCCCGGACGTCGAGCGCGGCGACGCGCAGGAAGCAGTCGAGGAAACATGGTTTGACTGGCAGAAGGAGAGCCGAGAGTTGTGCACCGACTGCGAAGGCACACGGCTTGCTCCGCTCGCCCGAGCCGTCCGCTTGCCGCTGCCGCGCTTGGCCAAGCGCAACTTCGATGCCGAGCCGACTATCGACGCCTTTAGCCAATCCAGCGTCGAGTCGGTGGGCCAGTTGTTTGCAGAGCTCAAGTGGCTCGGACGGGGCGCAGAGATCGCCCGCGACATTCTGCCGGAGATCGCCTCGCGGTTGAGTTTCCTGCGCGAGGTCGGCCTTGATTATCTGCAACTTGGTCGCGCGGTCACCACGCTAAGCGGCGGCGAAGCCCAGCGCATCCGCCTGGCCGCGCAGCTTGGCTCAAACTTAAGCGGCGTGCTGTACGTGCTCGACGAGCCGACCATTGGCCTGCACCCGCGCGATAACCATCAACTGCTCGGTGCACTCGAGCAACTCCGCTCGCGGGACAACTCGGTGGTTGTCGTCGAGCACGACGAGGACACGATGGCGCGCGCCGACTACATCATCGACCTCGGGCCTGGCGCCGGCGTCGAGGGTGGCCAGGTTGTTGCCACCGGTTCACTTAAGCAGATTTTGCAAAACAAAAAATCGCTGACTGGAATCGAGTTGGCCGGCCAACACTCCCGCGGCCAAGCGCTTTGCCAGGCGCGCCCGACCCACCCACCATTGGTAAGGCGCGGTGCCAGCCAGAAAAACAAAACACCCTCACTCATCTTCCGCGGGTTGCGTAAAAATAATTTGAAGAATATCTCCGTCGCCGTGCCGCTTGGCCGTTTCACGGTCGTGACCGGCGTGAGCGGCTCCGGCAAAAGCACGCTCGTGCGCGAGTGCATCCTGCCCGTCGTACGGACCGCGCTGAAAGCCAGGCGCAAAAAAACGATCGAGGGCATCGAACAGATCAAGGCCGTGCACGAGGTGGACCAGTCGCCGATTGGCCGCACGCCGCGCTCGGTGCCGGCAACGTACGTCGGCTTTTTCGACACCATCCGCCAACTGTTCGCGCAGGTGCCTGAGGCCCGGATGCGAGGCTTCGGCCCAGCACGGTTTTCGTTTAACAGCCCGCAGGGCCGCTGCCCCGAGTGCAAGGGCGCAGGCATCGTAAAACTTGAGATGAACTTTCTGCCGCCCGCCTTCATGACATGCGACACCTGCCAGGGCAGTCGCTACAGCCCGGAGGTGCTGGATATCCATTACAACGGAAAAACAATCGCTGAAGTGCTCGAATTAAGTGTCAACGAGGCGGCCGATTTTCTCGGGGCAATACCAAAAATTTTCAGGCCACTCAAGGCGCTCAAGGACACCGGGCTCGGTTACCTAAAACTGGGTCAGACCAGCCCGACTCTCAGCGGCGGCGAAGCCCAGCGCGTCAGGCTTGTCACCCATCTGTTGAGCGGCCTCAGCGACAACGCTGCCCGGCTCAACTCCGACTCGAGGAAAAACCTCTTCCTCCTTGAGGAGCCAACAATCGGCCTGCACATGGCGGACGTGCGGCGCCTGATCGGGGTACTTCAACGCCTGGTCGGGGGCGGCCACACAGTGCTGGTCATCGAGCACAACCTCGACCTTATCGCCGCCGCAGACTGGGTGATCGACCTCGGCCCCGAGGGAGGCGAAGCCGGCGGCCAAATCGTCGCCCAGGGAATGCCGGCCAAGATCGTCAAGACCAAGCGCTCCCACACCGGCCGCTTTTTGAAACGGTTTTTTGGCTAGGGCAACGCCTGCACTCGATAAAACTGAAACTCCTCCCGCTCAGCTGGATCGATGAAAAACGTGAACGACCGCTGGGCTGTCACCGGTTCACCGACTTCACGCCACTTGGCCAGGACCGCGTTCGGCTTGCTCCAGACCTGGTAACGCTTGCCCGGCACGCTGCCCCACTGGAGGGAGGTCCCTTGTTCATCGACGGAAATACTCCCGATTTCCAGCAGCGGAAATGAACCGGTATCCATCGGGTTTTTGCCGGTCAAAAACTCCTCGCGATTGGTGTAGCCATCGGCGTCCGGATCGGTGTCGGCGTGCGCCTCAGCACTGGAAAAAACATCGAACTGTTCCCGCTGCCAGCGATCGTCCAAGCCGTCGAAGTTATGATCCTGCTCGCCGGAAATGATCTCGACAAATCCGTTGATGTAGGCCAAGTCGTTTCCTTTTTGAACGGTCAAGCTCCGCACCCCAGGCGCAGCATTCTTCGCCACGGTGACCTCCACCGAGATCAGTCTAAAACCGTCAAACGCATCCGGGTTGAATGTCGTTTTGCCGTGAGTCACC
>Ga0206680_10000927_pt1 | contig 10546 bp, 10 predicted proteins | sample M115012015metaG_FD_160124 | JGI IMG/M metagenome (GOLD analysis project Ga0206680, IMG submission 160124) | Ammonia-oxidizing marine archaeal communities from Monterey Bay, California, United States - M1 150m 12015 | ecosystem: Environmental > Aquatic > Marine > Intertidal zone | place: USA...
TTGATCAAGGCTTAAAACTTTATACTAAAAAGTTAAAAAGAGAAATTGTAGACGATGATTTAATAAGGCTGACAGAAATTAAAATCAAAAGAATTTCAAAATTTGATACAGATAAAGCTGATGAGAAAATACTGAATCTAGAAGTCCAAATTAAAAAAGTTAAGAGTCATTTAGATGATATCATAAACTATTCGATAGCTTATTTTCAGAGATTAAAAAAAGACTATTCTAAAAATAGAGAAAGAAAAACAGAAATTAGAATATTTGATGACGTTGATGCTAAGAAAGTGGTAATAAGAAACACTAAGCTATATGTTAACAGGGTCGAAGGTTTTGTCGGAACTTCTATGAGAAAGGATGAATATGTATGTGATTGTAGTGATATTGATGATATTATAGTTTTTACTGAAAATGGAAGGATGATTATAACAAAAGTTGACACAAAAATATTTATCGATAAGAATATAATTCATGTAGCGGTGTTTAAAAAGAAAGACAAGAGGACAATTTATAATATGATATATAGAGATGGTGATAAAGGTTATTGTTATCTAAAACGTTTTCCTGTGTATGGAATAACTAGAGACAAACCTTATAGTCTAATTAGATCAAAAAAAGATGGTGCAGTTAAGTATTTTTCTGCAAACCCAAATGGTGAAGCAGAAAAGGTTGCAATTAGCCTTAGGAAGAATCCAAAATTAAAGAAGTTAAAGTGGGATATTGATTTTTCAAATTATATGATTAAAGGTAGAATGACAAGAGGTAATCAAATCACTAAACATAATGTTAAGAGAATTGAACTTAAAGAAAAGGGTATTTCTACGCTTAAGCCAAGAAAAATATGGTTTGATGATACTGTACAAAGACTTAATGTGGATGCTAGAGGTGATTTGCTTGGGGAGTTTAGGGGTGAAGATAAGATATTAGTTGTGCTTCAAAATGGCAGTTTAAAGATAATAGACCCTGATATGTCTGCTCATTTTAATGATGATATGATCGTTTTAGAAAAATGGATGCCTAAAAAGCCACTTTCAGTAGTGTACTTTGACGGCAAAAAACAACGATTTTTTGTTAAACGTTTTCTTGTGGAAAATGAAAATAAGCATGAGAAATTTATTACAGAGCATAAAGATTCATTTTTAGAGTTAATTTCGACAGATTGGAGGCCAGTAATTGATGTTATTTTTAATAAAATCAGAAATAAAACTCAAAAGCCAAATCAAGTAATTGAATTAGAGCAGTTTATTTCGATAAAAGGGATAAAGGCTATAGGAAACCAGCTTAGTTCAGAGAAAATTAAACAGATTAATACTTTAGAGGCTATTGAATACGAGCCGCCTGTTGAAATGCCAGCAGATGAAATAGAGGTTTTTGATGAAAAGATTGTCGAAGATAAAGATGTTGGCCAGAAAACTCTTTTCTAATCACCAATTTTTAACGCTAGCCCTATCTCTTTTCTTTTTTCTCCAACAAAAGAATATTCATAAGTATATGAGCTGTCTGTTGTATAAAGTATTTTTATATGAATATTTTTTAGTTCTGATTTAGACTTAGGGTTTAACGTCCTTAATACTAGTTCACAGTCATTAATCCATCTACATGCGCTTGAATCTATTGAATTATTAAAGTTTTCAATCTGGATATTACCATTTCTTGTGAAAATAGAGCTGTACGTGGTGTCGTTAATCTCTGTTTGAGCTAAAAATTTTCCTACCCTAAACTTAGAGCAATCTCTTTCTATAGAATTACAAGAACTAAATAGGAGTAGGGTTATTGCTATAGAAAAAATGTATATATTCTCTGTTAGAAGAGATTTATTCTTTAAATTTTTTATAGGATCCATCATTTAAAAAAACTATTACTGAATCTATATCACTGACTTCAGGTTTAGCAAAATTACTATCTTTTTTTAGCTTTTTACCTGTAATCAACCAATTAAGATCAATTTCAGGGTAAGCTTTTTTAATTTTATGAAAGAAATCGATGCTTGGCTTGTTTCTTCTAGATAGTATATGTGAGAGGTTTGATCTTTTTACATCAATTGTGGATGCAAATTTTGACGCACTTATTTTTTTCTCATTTATTACTTTTAATATTCTTTTTGAAACATCCATTACTGTTTACAAATGTAAACAAATAGAAATAATATACCAAATAAATTTATCTAAAAAGTAAAATAATTACTTTAAGTTATGAATTATAACTAATTGATTTATAATATTTTAAAGTAATTTATATAAAATATGTTTATCGATACAACTTTGTAGGGTATATTTGTTTACAATTGACAGTAAATATATTGTTATAATTTTTATCGTATTCTATGAATAATTACTATTATATCATATTATATATAATGTTATTATAGATCCTTTACAGATTTCTTAAAAAAAAACTAAAATTTAGTTAAAATACATTATTCTTCTAGATATATTTGTGTAAATAAATGGATATAATGAGTGTTTTAAGCCATTTTGACGATACAAAGACAGCATTTAGCTATAAATCAAATTATGAGCTAAAAAGGGCTTATTTATTGTTTAAATTACTATCATACCCATCACTTACCTTTATAGGGAAGTACTTTTTAAATTTGTTAATAAAAATACGTTTCCCAATAGATAAGGTAATTAAACAAACAATATTTGAACAGTTCTGTGGTGGAGAAAATGAAAAAGAATGTTTTAAAGTAATAAATAAGCTAAAGGAGAATAATATAAGATGTATATTAAATTACTCTATTGAGGGGTCTAATACAGAAAGTAATTATGAACATACTTTAAACAAAACATTAGATTTAATTGATTTAAGTAAAAAAGACTCTCTATCATCTTTTATAGTATTTAAGCCTTCAGCTGTTGGAAGATTTGATTTATACCTAAAAAAGGCTAATAATGATAGTTTAAATGAAAATGAAAAAGATGAATGGCAAAGAGTTGAGCAAAGATATGATAAGATATGTAATTCTGCTGCAAAAAGTGGAATATCGATTTTAATAGATGCTGAAGAGAGTTGGATTCAAAAATCAATAGATGAATTAATTGAAAAGCTAATGATTAAGTACAATAATTCATCATGCATTGTATATAACACTATACAAGCATATAAAGTAGATCGTTTTGAATATTTATCCGACTTACATAAAAGACTTTCTAAATCAAATATAAAGATAGGTATCAAATTAGTCAGGGGGGCTTATATGGAAAAAGAGAGAATAAGAGCTAAATCTAAAAATTATAAATCTCCAATTTGTGAGACAAAGGTAAAAACAGATGAAAACTTTAATAAGTGCATGAGTTTTATTTTTAGTAATATCAATGATTTTAATCTATTTATTGGATCTCATAATGAAAGAAGTAATCTTTTGGCCACTGAAATAATGAACAAGCATAGAATAAAAAACAATGATAAAAGAGTATGGTTTAGCCAATTATATGGAATGAGTGATCATATCAGTTTTAATTTAGCTATAAACAAATATAATGTGAGTAAATATTTGCCATATGGCCCAATTAAAGAAGTTGTTCCATACTTAATTAGAAGATTAGACGAAAACACCTCTGTTTCTGGTCAGACTTCTAGAGAATTAAAACTAATAAGCAAGGAAATAAAAAGAAGAAAACTCGAGACAAATAATTAATTCAATTCTCTAAACTTATCTACCAACACATAGTCATCACAATTATTTACTAATACCATATATTTTTTTCCATCTATTTTATTTTCAATATGATAATAATTACAAGAGTCTAATCTTGTTTTACTTTTAGAGAAATCAATCCTACCATTAGAAATAACTTTCTTTATTAAAATTGAATCTAATGAGGTAATTGTATCAGAGAGCTTAGTGTAAATTATTTTTTTTGTATTAATGTTTTTTATAACTCTATCATTAGGTAGATAGCTGCAGGAAGTTTTTTTACCAATTAGAAAAAAAGACAGGATTAATAGACCAATAACAAATCCAGATGAAAAAAACATTAATCTTTTATAAAAATGCATAAATAAATAGCTAATAGTTAATCCTTATTTTTCTATTATCACTTGAAATAACATCTATATTTAATTCAATATGCTTATCAGGGAGCATATCAACAATTAAATTAGGCCATTCAATAAAACACCAATCATTGCTGCTGATATATTCGTCTATTCCTATATCTAATAATTCCTCTCTACTTTTAATACGATAAAAATCGAAATGATATATTTTATCACCGTTGAAATATTCATTTATTAAAGAAAATGTAGGACTACTAACAATTCCTTCATATCCCAACTCTTTTATTATAGCTTTGATTATAGTAGTTTTTCCCGACCCCATCTCTCCATTAAAAATAAATATTTTTGTAGAGGGATTTAATGATAAAACTATCTTAGCTGTCTTATCAATTTCTTCAATTGAATAATTAATATCTTTTGTCATTTTTTAATTTTCGGCATTAACACAACATAGGGAATTATAATTTCTTCCAAAGAAATACCTCCATGTTGATAGGTGTCTCTAAAAAAATTGACATAATAATTATAGTTATTAGGATATACTAGGTATGTGTTTTCTTTTGCAAACACATATGAGCTATTTATTGAAATACTAGGTAGAAGAATATCATTAGGATTATCAAATGAAATAATTTCTTTGTTATCATAAGAGAGGCTCCTTCCAGTTTTATATCTGAGGTTTTGGCTTGTGTCTTTATTACCAATAATTTTTGAAGGGTTCTTTACATTAATTGTTCCATGATCAGTTGTTACTACTAACTTAAAGCCATATTCATATCCTTTTTTGATAATTTCAAATAAGGGAGAGTTTTTAAACCAACTTAATGTTAATGATCTATATCCTTTATCATTTGATGCCAATTCTTTTATTATTTCCATCTCAGTTTTTGAATGTGACAACATATCAACAAAATTGTAGACAATTACAGTTAAATCATTTTTCAATTTAGCTTTTAAATTAATCGACAATTTTTGCCCATTTTTAAGATTAGTAATTTTGTTATATTCACAAGAGATATTACTATATCCTAATCTCTTTAGATTATCTTTTAAAAGCTGTTCTTCATAAAGGTTTTTACCGCCTTCATCAGAATCATTTTTCCAATAATTAGGATGATTTTTTTCTATTTCAGAAGGCATTAATCCAGAAAAAAGAGAATTTCTTGAATATTGTGTAGTGGTTGGGAGAATGCTAAAATAAGCCTCTTCATGAATTTTATTATAGTAATTATTAATCAATGGCTCTATAACCTTCCATTGATCATATCTTAAATTATCAATTACTAAAAATAAAGTAGGCTTTGAATCAGATAATTCCTTCACTAATCTGTCTTTAATTAGCGAATTAGAGAGTATTGGGTTAGATGATTTATTGTTTACCCATTGTTGATAATTATTCTCAATAAATTTTGCAAACAACCTATTAGCTTCATTTTTTTGAGATATTAGTACCTCCATCATTGTATCATTATTATTCTCTTCTAATTTTATCTCCCATGAGACTAACTTGAGATACACATCTACCCATCCTTTAATTGAATCTATATCTGAGAGTTCAATTGAAATATTTCTAAATTCTTGCTGATAACCTGAAGTAGTTTTATTAGAAATAAGTTCTCTGTTATTTAAATTCTTTTTTAAGCTTAAAAAAATTTGTTTTGGATTTACAGGTTTAATTAAATAATCTGAAATCTTGCTCCCAATAGCATCATCCATTATATTTTCTTCTTCGCTTTTAGTTATCATGATTATAGGAATATTAGAGCTAATATCTCTCATAAGAGTAAGAGTTTCAATCCCATTTAATCCAGGCATATTTTCATCTAAGAGAACAGCGTCAAAATTCTCATTCCTAATTATTTCTACAGCATCAGATCCATTATTGCAAGTTTGAATTAAAAAATCCTTGTTTTCTAAAAAAATTATGTGAGGTTTTAATAAGTCCACTTCATCATCAACCCATAAAATTTTTGTTTTAATCATCTAGATAAGTATATAAGTTTACAAAGCGTAAATTTACATAATTATTACCATTAAACTTTTGTGATTACATTAACAATGAATTTATTGAAATTTCCTAATTTTGCATGCAATGAAGTTTACAGCCCTAGAAATAGCAGAAATATTAAATGGAAAAATTGATGGAGATTCTTCTAACGAAATTACTTCATTAAATAAGATTGAAGAGTCAACAAAGAACTCTATTACTTTTTTAGGTAACAAGAAGTATATTCCATGGGTATACAAAACAAAAGCTTCAATGATAATTGTTTCTGAAGATTTTAAGCCCACACAAAATATATCTGCTACACTAATTAGAGTTAAAGACCCATATATAGCATTTGTTAAATTGCTAAACAAATTTGATGATAGTTCTATCAAAAAATCAGGAATAAAGGATTCTGCAGTAATTTCAGCTTCATCTAAAATTGGAAAAAATGTTTCTATTGGTCACTTTTCTTGTATTGGTGAAAATGTTGTTATTGGTGAAAATGTTGTAATACTAAATAATGTTAATATAGATGATGGTGTCACTATCGGAAATAATTCAATTATTTATTCTGGTGCTGCAATTTGCAAAAACAGTGTAATTGGCAATAATTGTATTTTACATTCAAACTCAGTTATTGGTTCTGATGGGTTTGGTTTTGCTCCTGATAGTTCAGGAAAATTTCAAAAAGTTCCTCAAATAGGAAATGTAATAATTAAAGACAATGTTGAAATAGGAGCTTCTGCTACAATTGATCGAGCAACATTAGGCTCAACAGTAATAAATAAAGGGGTAAAGCTTGATAATTTGGTTCAGATAGGACATAATGTGGTTATAGGTGAAAATACGGTTATGGCTGCTCAATGTGGAATAGCTGGTTCAACAAAAATTGGAAAGAATTGTCAAATTGGAGGGCATGTAGGCATGGTAGGACACATAACAATTGGAGATAATGTTAAAATTAATGGAAAAGCATGTGTTTTCAAAAGCGTTAAAGATGGTTTAACAATTAAGGGAAGTCCAGCATTTGAAGAAAGAGCTTTTAATAAATCATATGTTCATTTTAAGAATTTAGATAAATATGTAAAGGATATTGAAAATCTAAAAAAGAAAAAATGATAGCACTAACTAACGAGAATCAGACTACTATAAAAAACCCAGTCTCATTAAAAGGGGTTGGAATACATACTGGCAAAGAAGTTAACTTAACTTTTAAACCAACCAATGCAAATAATGGATATAGATTTAAAAGAATTGATCTTAAAGACAAACCAATAATTGAAGCAAACATTAAATATGTTATTAATACGGATAGGCGAACATTTCTAAAGAAAAACAACATAACAATTCAAACATGTGAACATGTTTTAGCAGCTCTTGTGGGACTAGAAATAGATAATGTTATAATAGAAATAGACGCCTCTGAACCTCCCATAATGGATGGTTCCTCAAAATACTTTGTTGAAGCTCTTGAATCTGTTGGGATAAAACAACTTATTGAAAAAAGAAAAGAATTTGTTGTAAGAGATGTTATCTCATATAAAGATCCAAAAAGCGGAAGTGAAATAACAGTAATTCCTTCTAGTGAATATCAAATAACAACAATGGTTGATTTTGGCACAAAAGTTCTAGGAACTCAAAACGCAACAATGAGTTCGATAAAAAACTTTAAAAAAGATATATCTGATGCAAGAACATTTAGTTTTTTACATGAAATAGAAATGCTCCTTAATAAAGGTTTAATTAAAGGTGGAGACATAAACAATGCTATCGTTTATGTAGATAAGTCTTTATCAGATTCTACAATGAAGAAACTAAAAAAAGCATTTAATAAAAGAGATATAAAAGTAACTCCAAATGGTATACTTGATAATCTAACTCTCCATTACCCTAATGAGGCAGCTCGGCACAAACTATTAGATGTTATTGGTGATTTAGCATTAATTGGCACTAAGATTAGAGGAAGAGTAATTGCTACTAAGCCTGGCCATTATATAAATACAGAATTTGCTAGAAAAATGGGTTCTGTAATAGAAGAAGCTTTAAAAGCAAGAAACAAAGAGTTAAAAATAGGTAAAACCCCAACAATAGAAGGAAAAAAACCTATAATGGATTCAAATAAGATAAAAGAAATTTTACCGCACAGGAGTCCTTTTTTGTTTATTGATGAGATTTATGAATTGAATGAAAATGATATACTTGGATTAAAATATCTTAAACCAGAGGAACATTTTTTCAAAGGACATTTTCCAGAGTATCCTATCGTTCCAGGAGTTATAATAGTTGAGGCAATGGCACAGATTGGCGGAATACTTGTATTGTCAAAAGTTCCTGATCCTGAGAATTATTTAACATTTTTTGCAAAAATTGATAAGGTTAAATTTAAAAACAAAGTTTTTCCTGGGGATACTATAATTTTTAAATGTAACTTGCGAAACCCTGTTAGAAGGGGAATTTGTCATATGAGAGGACTGGCTTTTGTAAATGACAGATTATGCGCAGAAGCGGAGCTAACAGCCCAAATAACAAAAGTTAAATAAGCATGAAACAACCATTATCATATGTTCATCCCGATGCAAAAATTGCAAAAAATGTAGTTATTGAACCCTTTACCTCTATAGATGCAGATGTTGTTATTGGAGATGGTAGCTGGATAGGATCAAATGTTTCAATAATGGATGGAGCAAGAATTGGAAAAAACTGTAATATATTTCCTGGAGCAGTAATATCTGCAGTTCCTCAAGACTTAAAATATAATAATGAGAAAACATATGTTGAAATAGGAGATAATGTAACAGTAAGAGAATGTACTACTATAAATAAAGGAACTAATGATAGAAATAAAACAGTTGTTGGTAATAACTGTTTAATAATGGCGTATAGTCATATTGCTCACGACTGCATAGTTGGAGATAATTGTATCTTTTCAAATAGTACAACTCTTGCGGGTCATGTTACTGTTGGGGATTATGTGATAATTTCGGGATTTGTTGCAGTGCACCAGTTCTGTTCAATAGGGAATCATGCATTTGTTACTGGTGGATGTTTAGTAAGAAAAGATGTACCTCCATATGTTAAAGCCGCTAGAGTGCCTATGTCTTATCTTGGTATTAATTCTGTTGGTCTAAGAAGAAGAGGGTTTAAATCTGAAAAAATAAAAGAAATTCAAAACATTTATAGAATTTTATATCAAAAATCCTACAATAATACTCAGGCTTGTGAAATTATAGAGGCTGAAATGGAAGCTTCTAATGAGAGAGATGAAATTCTTCAATTCATAAGAAACTCACATAGGGGTATTATGAAAGGATATATCAAATCAAGTTAGAAGATAATGAGTAACACCTCTGAGATTAGAAACGGGCTATGTATTAAACATAATCACGACATATATAAAATTATAGAATTTTTACATGTTAAGCCTGGAAAAGGCCCCGCTTTTGTAAGAACGAAATTAAAAAGTTTAACATCAGGAAAAGTAGTAGACAATACATTCTCTTCTGGTCATAAGATAGATATTGTTAGAGTAGAGACAAATAAATTTCAATATTTATATAATGAGAATAACATGTATCATTTCATGAATATAGATGATTATAATCAGATTTCTATTGAAGAAAAATTATTAGACAATTCTCAGTTAATGAAAGAAGGTGAGATTGTTACCGTAATTACAAATTCAGAGAATGAAATGCCATTATCTGTAGATATGCCTGCCAATGTGGTGCTTGAAGTTGTTTCTACAGAACCTGGAGTAAAAGGAAATACAGCTACAAATGCAACAAAACCTGCAACATTAGAGACAGGGGCAGTAGTTAATGTTCCTTTATTTATCAATGAAGGGGATAAGATAAAAGTAGATTCTATTAAAGGACAGTATAAAGAAAGAGCTAAAGAGTAATTTTATAATTATATATAATTAATGAGTGTATTAGTAGATAAGAATTCTAGAATAATTGTTCAAGGATTTACAGGAAAGGAAGGAACATTCCATGCTAGTCAAATGATTGAATATGGGACTAATATTATAGCTGGAGTAACTCCAGGAAAGGGAGGTCAAACACATCTTGAAAGACCTGTCTTTAATACAGTTAAAGAAACAGTAGATGAATTGCAAGCAGACACAAGTATAATATTTGTTCCTCCAGCTTATGCAGCTAAGGCAATTATAGAAGCAGCAGAAGCTGGAATTAAAGTTATAATTACTATTACTGAAGGCATTCCAATTTCTGATATGATTAAGGTTAAAAACCACTTAAATAAGTTCTCATGCATAATGGTTGGACCTAATTGTCCAGGCGTTATAACACCAGATGAAGCTAAAGTTGGTATTATGCCAGGGTTTATATTTAAAAAAGGAAAAGTTGGTATTATATCTAAATCAGGAACATTAACATATGAAGCAGCTGATCAGGTTGTTAAACAAGGTTTTGGTATAAGTACAGCAATAGGGATTGGCGGAGATCCAATAATTGGAACTACTGTAAAGGATGCTATGGAAATGTTTGTGAATGATTCCGAAACAGAATGTATAGTTATGATCGGTGAAATAGG
>Ga0206680_10000934_pt1 | contig 10527 bp, 5 predicted proteins | sample M115012015metaG_FD_160124 | JGI IMG/M metagenome (GOLD analysis project Ga0206680, IMG submission 160124) | Ammonia-oxidizing marine archaeal communities from Monterey Bay, California, United States - M1 150m 12015 | ecosystem: Environmental > Aquatic > Marine > Intertidal zone | place: USA...
ATCACCATCCCGGTCAGCGAAGACGTAGCGGTTACGAGCCTTGGCTTCAAGGCGGTCCAGTCGGCAGACGATGGGTTCAACAACGATCCCTGGGAGGCCGCGCGAGACGGCTCGGCGGTGACCTGGTCGACGAGCCCGGTCGCGGAACATCCGAACTCTAATCCCCTTGGCTGGGGAAGCCTCTACAACTTCTGGTTCGATGCCGATGCCGCCCCCGCTGAGGGTAGCGTCACGCTCGGAGTTTACAGGACCGATCTCGAGGGGCCGTCCTCCTTCGCGGGAGTCAGCCGGGTTCCGGGCGGCGGGGGTGCTCCGCCTCCCCCGGAGGGGACGATCTTCCGTCGGGGCGATACCGATGGCAACGGTACGGTTGAATTGACGGACGCGGTCTTGATCCTCGGCTATCTCTTCCAGGGCAGCGCTACGCCTGCGTGTCTCGAAACTGCCGATAGCGATGATAACGGCAAGGTGGATGTCTCTGATGCCATTCGTCTCCTGGGCTGGCTCTTTGCCGGGGGGGCGCCGCTGGCGCCGCCTGGCTCTGAGGAGTGTGGGCGCGACCCGACTCCGGGTGACGAGGGTGAATGCGATTATGATGCGAACAGCTGCTGAGCGTGCGCGCCGGCTTCCAGGCCGGTAGCCGCTGGGCACGGTTGCGAGCTGTCCGATGGTTTTAACTGTCGCTCGGGAGGAGAGAAAAGGTGGGAAGGTCGCTGCTGATTTTACTGGGCGTTCTCTGCTCCGGCTGCTCCTCGACAGGGGTTCGGCCCGCGTCATCGGCCTCCCATTCGGAGGTCATCGGCGCCTCGGTAGAGGGGCGGGCGATCACGGCGGAGATCCTGGGCCGAGAGGGCCCGGCCTTCCTCATCTTTGGAGTCATCCACGGCAACGAGCCGGCAGGGGGGCCTCTGCTCGAGCTTCTTCTTGGCCACCTCAGAAAGAACCCGTCCCTGTATGCCCGGCGCCGGCTGGTGGTGATCCCTGTTCTCAACCCGGATGGTCTTGCCAGGAAGAGCCGCTACAATGTCAGGGGAGTTGATCTGAACAGGAACTTCCCGGCATCCAATTTCAAGAAGAGTCGGCGCAACGGAGCCTATCCCGCCAGTGAGCCGGAGACCAAGGCTCTCATGAAGATGATTCGTCAATTTCGACCGACCCGGGTGCTGGCGGTGCACTCGCCGCTGCTCTGCGTAAACTATGACGGGCCGGCCGACTCACTGGCCGCCGCCATGGCCCGGGCGAGCGGCTATCCTCTCAAGCCCTCGATCGGCTATCCGACGCCGGGTTCGCTCGGAAGCTACGCGGGCGTTGATCTGCGCCTTCCGACGATAACTCTCGAGCTGCCCGGGAAGCTCTCCGGTGAGAAGGCCTGGGCGGAGCTGAAAGAGGCGCTCCTGGTTTTCGTGAATCACTGAGCCCGGGCGGGTTTATTTGTTTACGGCGACCGAGGCGTCGGTCGTCCTCGGCCTGCTTGCCGTCTCGAAGGAAGCCGTCCATTTCTCCCATTCCGCCTCTGCGGCCCGGACGGCGACCTCAGCCGCGGCAACCTCGTCGCGGGCGCGCTGGATATTTTTTCCGTGGGCGGCCAGGGCGCTTACCTCGGCCGCCAGCCGCGCGCCCAGCTCGGCACTCTTTGCGGCCGTGGCCGCGACCTGCTTGCGGCTTTCTTCCCAGACCTTCACCGAGTCTGCCAGTGCGGCGGCCAGCTCGGCGGAAGATTTTTCGAGATCGGTGATCAGCTTGCCGGCCTCAGCAAGCTTCTCAGTTTCCACGGCGTCGACCTGCAGGGCGTTGGTTTTCGAGATGATCTCGGCGGCCTTGCTCGAGGAGCCGGCGGCTTTTTCGAGCAGGTTGCGGGCGGCGGCGGCGGCGGCATCAGCCGCCTTCCTGGTGCTCTCCGCGTCGGCCTTGAGCTCTCTGCGCAGGCTTGCGAGCCGCCCATTCGCCTCCCGCGCCTCCGCCTTTCTCTCTTCGAGCGCGACGAGCCGAGCGGTATGCTCCTTGCGTTTCAGGGCGACCACCTTGAGGGTCTTGTCGATCTCGATGGCCGCCTTCCACTTGTCGGTGACCATCCTGGCGGCCTGGAGGCCGGCTACCGCCTTGTCGAGGACATTCTTCTGCGTCTCCGCGGCTTCGCTGGCCGCTTTCGCCTGGCCGGCGAGCTGGCCGACTCGAGTCCGGGCGCCGTTCAGCTCTTCGATAGATTGATCGAGGGCCGCCTTTGACAGGGTCCTCTGCTCAAGGACCCGGGAGACGCCGGCTGCGAGCTCTGCGGCCTTCTTCTGGGCCGAGGTGAGCGCGGCGGCGCTTTTCTTCAATTGGGCGTCATTCTTTTTTTCAGCCGCGGCAAGTTTGCCGTGCTCTTCTTCACGGGCGGCGAGAGCGGCAAGGGCTTCGCGAAGGCCCTCAGCGGCTGCGCCTGCAAGTCCGCGGTGTTTTTCAAGGTCGGCCTTTGCCTGCGTAGCTGCGCCGCCGGCTGCTGCTGCCGCGGCATTGCTTTTATCGAGCGCGGCCTTCAGCGCCTTCGTGATGTTCAGGAGGCGGGTCTGCTCTGAGGCGTGCTTGTCGTATTCGGATTGGAGGCCGGCGAGGGGCCCCATCGCCTTCTTGAGGCGAGCTGAGAGATTGACGGGATTCAGTGACAGGTTGGCCACCCGCTTGCCATCAGCGGCGTTCCACATTCGGATCTCACCGTTCCAGTCTCCGGCGATGACGCGTTTACAATTGTGATCGACCGTTACCCGCAGGGCGAGATCGCCGAACGCCTCAAAGGCGCGCTGCTGTTTTCCGCTCTGATCCCAGAGCTTGGTTGCCCGGTCGCGCCCGCAGCTTACCAGCTGGCCATTTCGATGAAATTGCATGGCAAGCGTCCCCCCTCCATGGGCATTCCAGCTGCGGACCTGTCGTCCGTTTTCCATCTCCCATAGGCGTATGGTCGAATCTTCACTGGCGCTCGCTACGATGTTCGAGTCGGCTCTCCAGCTCACCGCGGTTATTGCGCTGGCATGCCCCCTGAGGGCCAGGTATTCGCGTCCGGTCACGGATTCCCATACGTGAAGACCTCCGTTGCGATCTCCCGATGCCAGGAGCACTCCATCCGGGCTGAACTCGAGGGAGAAGATCCAGTTGGTGTGTTTCTTGATGTCGTGCAGCAGCTCCCCGTCGCTGGTCGAATAGATTCGAAGCATCTTGCTGGACCCGCCAAGGGCGACCATGCTGTGGTCGCTGGAGATGTCGGCCGCGAGAACAGAGTCGTACTCGTCACCGAGCTCTACGATTCTCTCTCCGGTACGAATGTTCCAGAGGACAACCTTTCCCGAGTGGGCCCCTCGCCCACCGCCTGCCAGGAGCAGCCCGGCGTTGCGGCTGAACTTGAGTATGTGCGCCGTTCCCTCTGGAAAGGGAAGCACTCCGGCCAGCTCGCTGGTGTCCGTATTGTAGAGCAGCACCTGCTTCTGTCCCGCGACGGCTACCAGAGGCGCCCAGGGGCTGCAGGCTATCGCCGTCACAGAGCTGGTCTGTTGCGTTCTCATCACAGGCTCCAGGCTCAGTCCCCGCGGCATTGGCGGCGGGCCCTTCGGTTTCGCGGTGGGCTCACTTACCGAGAGCTCGAGCCTGGGCCTGGCGGGAAGCTTGATCTTGCTGCTTTTATTTTCCGGTGCGCCTCCCGCGATCCACTTTCGAACGGTTTCGAGGATCCCATCCGCCATCTTACCTCCCTTTGGGGGCATGTGAGGCTCTTCAAGGTGGGAGATGAGGGCGAGGAGGCGACTGGAGCCGGGCTCCCCGGGCTTGATCACCTTTCCGGAGCTTCCGCCCTCCATCGCCAGGCCGTAGGTGTTGAGAGCGAGCCCCCCCTTCTTGCGGTCCTGGTTGTGACATTTGAAGCATTGGGATCGGAAGATCTCGGATATATGATCATCGTAGGTGATCCGCGCCTCCTTGGGCGCAGCGTCTTCGCCGCCGGCTATGGCGGGGGAGCCTGCCATGGCGAGGCCACCGAGCAGGGCGAGCAGCGCCGCGGCCGTGGTTTTTCCTGCTGGTGATGGGCTTCTGGATGACATGGCTGGGGTGTTCGTCAGTGGTTGAAGAGAAATTCCCGGGAGTTGAGCAGGGACCAGAAGAGGTCATCGAGGAACTCTTTCTGGTTGGGGGCGGATGCCTGGATGGACTTCAGGCTCGCCAGCTCTTTTTCAACAGGCCTGCGCGAGAAGCAGCGGAGGTACAATTCTTCGATGATCTCATCAGGCGTCTTTTTTTCATCCAGGCGGGCCTTGATAAGCCCGCCCTGCCTGATTTTTTGTTCGACGGTGTCGCCGTTAATCAGGTGAAGCGCCTGGGAGAGATTGGGCTCCATCTGGACCTCGCAGGAGCAGACGGTTTCACGCTTGGCGCGGCCGAAGGCCTGGAGGAAATAATTGGTGGTCGATCCATCCGCGATCTGGACCGCCCTCGCGCCCTTGGGGAGCCCGCGGAATTTATTGCTCGTATTGGTTACCTGCGTGATGCAGTCGAGGAGGATCTCGGATCGAATCCTGCGCAGCGATGCATGCGAAAAATTGCGCGTGTCAGACTCGTTTGACTGATTCGTCTGGGTGGCGAGCTGATAGGTCCTGGAGGTGCAGATGTCCCGCACCAGCCTTTTGAAATCATATTTGTAACCGGTAAAGCGGCGGCCCAACTCGTTGAGCAGCTCGGCGTTGGCCGGAGGATTGCTGACCCTGACGTCGTCGACCTCATCGATGATCCCCTTGCCGAAGAAATGGGCCCAGACCATGTTGGCCAGGTTGGTGGCGAAGAAGGGGTTCTCGGCTGATACCAGCCAGTTGGCCATCGCCACCCGCCGGTCCTTGCCTTTCAGATCCGGGGTCTCGCCACCGAGGAACTTGGGCTTCATGACCCGGTTGCCGACGGGGTGGCGCACCTCGCCGCTGCGGGAGTTGAAGACGATGGTCTCCCTGGGATCCTCTGCCCGTTTTCGGCCGATCTGGGAGAAGAACGAGGCGAAGCTGTAGTAATCATCCTGGGTCCAGCGATCGAAGGGATGGTTATGGCATTGGGCACACTGGATCCTCATTCCCATGAAAACCTGGGCGACATTTTCGGTTACCTTCAGGGTGTTGGTCTCATTCTGATAGTAGTTGGTGGCGGGGCTCTTGAAGGTTCCGCCGCTGGCGCCCAGGAGCTCGCCCACCATCTTGTCCATCGGGACATTGTTGGCGACCTTGTCCTGCAGCCAGTTGTAGTACAGCAGCATGGCCTTGTAGCTCACCTGGTTGGAGGATTTGATCTGCAGCAACTCGGCCCACTTCATGACCCAGAGCTCTACAAACTCCTTTCGGCCAAGCAATTCATCTACGAGCCTGGCGCGCTTGCCCTCTTCTTTGTCCGCGAAAAAGCGCGTGTATTCCTCGGCCGTGGGCAGCAGGCCGATGATGTCGAGATAGGAGCGTCGCAGGAAGACCTCGTCAGAGCAGAGCACCGAGGGCGCCACCCGGAGCTTCTTGAGCTTGTCGTTGATCAGGGCGTCGACATAGTGGCTTTGCTCCACCTCGGGGAACTGGAATTCGAGATCCTTGGGCAGGATGATGAAATGGCTGCCGACCGTGAAGGTGGCGAAGCGCGCCATGATGAAAGCCTCGCCCCGCGCTCCGGCGCTCACGATGCCCTGCTGGGACACCTTCGCCGAGGTCTCATTATTTGACAGGAAGTAGGCGAGCTGGGTAACGTCACGGCTGGTCCCATCGGAATACCGGGCTCGAACGGTCAGCTTCTGGGTCGCGCCCTCGCCGTTGAGAACGGCGCTGGGGGGATAGAATTCGATTTTGGTTGGCTGGGGGATATTCGCAGGGTCCCGTGGCGCTCGGGCTTCGAGCCAGCGCACGAGAGTTCCGTAGAGGTTAGAATCTTTTTCAAACCGCTTGCCTCCGGTATGGCTGACCCGCCCGGCGCTTTTTTCAAGGATGAGACTGTCATGTACCAGCGCGAGGTTGAGCCGCCGGCCATTGAGCTCCCTTGTCAGCCGATGGTAGTCCCCATCGGGGTCGAAGCCGAACAGGGACAGCCTGAAGCCGTCCTTGCCGCGGGCTGCTCCATGGCAGCTCCCGGTATTGCAGCCGGCCTTCATGAAGATCGGCATGACATCGAGCTTGAAGCTGACGGGCCTGTCCACGGCGGCATCTTTGACCGTGACCGGCAGGGCGATGGATTTTCCCTCGAGCTCGATTCGCAGCTCGGTGGCCCCATCCTTCACCGGCAGGACGAAACCTGCTTCGAGCTTCGCCAGGGTCGGGTCGGCGAGGGTGTACTTCGCTTCAGAGGTAACGTCCCTGGTCAGGCCATTTGAATAGAGCGCCTGGACAATGACCGCCTGCCGGTCACGCCGGGTGCTGAGCTGTACATCTCCCGGGTAGGCGGTGATCCCGGCAAGCTCGGCGGCTCCGATTAGACCGGATGGTCCGAGGGCGCAGGTCAACAGGACGAGGGCAGGAACGAATGGAAGGCGATGGGTCTTTTTCACGATAACGGCCAGGCTCTCAGGAGCCATCTTCCTTGGTTTTCTTGTATTGCAGACGCAGCTTCTCCAGCCGGGTGAGACGTTTCTTGGGCGGAGCCTTGGGCGGAGTCTTCGGCTTAGGCTTCTCCACTTTCTTGGCAACCGTGGGCGGAGGTTTTTTCTTGGGCTTCGGCGGCGGCAAGGGTTTGTCGATTCGGAGCTCGGTGCCGCCGCTTGAATGGACAATCGACTCGCCGTTCTGGATGATCTCAACGCGGCAGGCAATGGTTTTGTGTTTTCCCGCCGGGCTGTCCTTGGCGACAGCTACCTTGAAGGTGACCTCCGTGGTGGCCGCGTCAATTTCCATTCCCGGAGCCTTGACGTTGTGTGGAAGTCCGAAGAGGGTTAACTGGGCCTTGCCTTCAAATTTTGTTCTCTGGTTGATCTTGCAGAAGATCTCGGTCTCCTTGCCCTGTTCTACTGAGGTCTTTTCTGCGGCGAGGTCAATGTAGGGTTCGGCTACGTTGAGGGTGGCGAGCTGTGAGCCTGCCCAGATCCCGCCGCTGGAGCCGTTGACGGCGATTTTCCAGGCCCGCACCTGGGCTCCGCCGTTTGCATTCAGGTTGATATAGGCCTCGCTCTTGTCCTTCGGGATGTTGACGCCTCGTTGGGAGGCGACCCCCGGAGGGTTGAAGACCATCTGGAGCCCGATGGGCGCGGTGAACCCTTCCTTGCGCTCGGCGACGATCTTGAGAGACATCGACCCGTTGCGAACGATGGGCACTTTGGGCTCTATGATCCGCAGCTTGAAGGGCGCCTCTTCAGTCACCGCGACGGCCAGGCCGTCGAGGGTGTGGTTCAGGTAGACCGACTGTCCCGGGTTGCCGACCAGGAGGTCAACACCGATACGGAAGCCGCCGCTGATGTTTTTTGACTCGTCAATATGCCGGGCGCGGACATTACAGATCTTACCGGACAAGGGGGCGTCGGCGGCCGCCTCGAAAAGTACGGGTATGGTTGTCAGGTTTGACGGCATGTTTTCGCCCTGGATATTGATGCCTGCCGGGAGGTCGGCGCAGCTGAAGACCAGGTCCCCGCCGAAATCCCGCCTGCTGACGGAGACCAGGGCGGCGTAGCGGTTGCCCCTGGGAACGGAGATGGACTGGCGTTCCTGGGAATAGCGCGCAACCCTCGGAATGGTCAGACTCAGGCCGGGCTTTACGGGTGTGAGCTCAAACCGGTAGACATAGTCCGGCCCGCCCTTGCCCAGATGGTCGCGTACCGTTACAACGTATTCCTTGGTTTCCGGGGCCGTGAAACGGAAATAGCTGTCCGGGCCGCGCGAGTCATCGTTCCCGGCGAGTCCCTTGCCGGAGAAATGCGCGATGTTGATGACGGAATCCAGGGGGGAGCGAATCCTGCGGCCGTAAAGCTCCACCTCGAAGACCTGGCCCTTGTTGGCTTTGAACCGGAAGCAGTCGATGTCGCCGGGCTCGGAGATGATGCCGTTGAAGGCCCCGGGAGCGGTTGCCGCGGTGGCCTTGGCGTGGCTATTGTTGGGCTCGACCTCCAGCGTATTCCCGTATTCGCTGAGGCGAAAGACGTTCCTGGAGGGTGACACCCCTCCATCGTCCTGGAGGTGGAGTCCGAAGTCGCTACGGACAGCCTGGGGTACGGCCACCTTCTGCTTGCGGTTGCCACTCGCATCTCCCAGGTAGGTAATCTCGATTTCCTGGCCGATCTTCGCGCCGGCCGGGAGCAGCCCCCTGGGACGCGGGAAGGTGCCGACATGAAGCCGGTAGCGGCAGTTGCCGTTTCCTCCGTAGGAGCTCTCTCGAACCTGTACATAGTAGTTTCCAGCTTCGGGGGCGATCACCTGGCAGGTTGAATCCTGGCGCAGAAGCGCGGAATCGTCTGAGGACGCGATCTCGAAGCGGCCCGCGTTCATGATCGCGATATAGGGATCGAAGATCGTATTGCCCAGCCGCATAGCCTCAATCTCGGCGGAGATGCGCTGGCCTTTTTTTACCTCGAAAACGTAGTAGTCGACGTCTTCGTTCTTCACGATGCCGCTTACGGTCGTATTGAGAGAGATTTTCTGCGGGGCGGCGAAGTCGCTGTTGGGTTCCTTTTCCGCTGCCTCCGCGAGAGCGCCGACGAAGAAGGTCTTCATGTCGGAGACGCCTGTGGCTGTGCGCAGCCGCATGGCGTGGACGCCCAGCCGGCAGTCGGCGGCGATCTTGACCCTGGCGAGGACATGTTTAGGGTTGGTTGTCTTGAACTCAACGAGGCTGACGCCCGGTGAGTAGAAGAGGATCTCTTTTGCATCCGCCAGCCGATCTCCGTTGAAGTTAAGCTCCAGCTCGGTCCCGCGCTGGCCGCCCCTGGGGATGATCGAGCCCAGCGATGGAGATGCTGCCGGCAGATGGGCGGCCGCCAGGAGGAGGCAGATGGAGAGAAGCAGAATGGTCCGAGGAGGGCGGTTTTTTCTGGTGAGGGGCATATGAATACTTTCCGTAGCCGCAGGGTTCGTTGTGTCGTTTTCCAGGGTCCGATAAGACGAACTGCCTTGCGAAGAATTGCTCTTGGGGGCCGCCTCGCAGGCCGGCTCCCGGCGATTCTCAGGCGAGCAGTTCCTTGCGAACCTTGCCGCCATCGCAGATCTCGATCGGTCGGTTACCCGGAGCCATGAGCTCCTTGTCCGCTACGATACCCAGCTGGTGGTAGACCGTGGTCGCCCAGTCTGCTACTGAGAGGCCATCTTCCTCGGGCTCTGTGGCTGTCGCATCGGACTTGCCGTAGATCAACCCTTTCTTGATTCCGCCACCGGCCAGGACAATGCTGAAGACCTTAGGCCAGTGATCTCTTCCCGCGTTTCCATTGATCTTGGGGGTGCGTCCGAATTCAGTCGTTACCACGACCAGGGTTGAATCGAGCAGCCCGCGTGTGTCGAGGTCTTTGATCAGCCGGGCGAAGGCCTGGTCGAAGGCGGGCATCTGGCTTCTCATCGAGTTGCGGATATTGTTGTGCATGTCCCAGCCGCCGTAGGTCAGGGTGACAAACCGTACGCCGGCCTCGACCAGCCTTCTCGCGAGCAGGAGCCTCTGGCCGGCGGCGTTGCGGCCGTATTCATCGCGCAGCTTGGCGGGCTCGGCGTTGATGTTGAAGGCCTCCTTGGCCTCCTTTGAGCTGATGAGGCCATAGGCTCTCTGGTAGAACGTGTCCATGGCCTCGAGGCCATCGGATTTCTCCGTCTCCTTGAAGTGAGCGTTGACCGCTTCGAGGATCGAGCGCCGCCGATTGAAGCGCTCCGATTTGATGCCGCCGGCAAGATTGAGGTCACGGACCTTGAAGCCGCCGCTGGCGGGATCGCTGCCGAGGCTGAAGGGAGCGTAGGAAGAGCTCAGGTAGCCGGAGCCCGCGAAGGTATTGGGCTGGCCAGGTATGCAGACATAGGGTGGCAGGCTCTTGCGTGGACCGAACTCGTGAGAGACGATGCTGCCCATGCTCGGGAAGACGAGAGCGGGGCTGGGGCGGTAGCCTGTGAACATATTGTGGGTGCCGCGCTCGTGGGCAGCCTCACCGTGGCTCATCGAGCGCACCACGGTGATCTTGTCAGCGACCTGGGCGGTTTGCTTCATGACCTCTCCGTAGCGGACACCCGGCAGCCGAGTGCCGATATTGCCGAGCTCGCCTCGGTAGGCCAGGGGAGCGTAGGGCTTGGGGTCGAAGGTGTCCTGGTGCGCCATGCCGCCGGGCATGAAGATGTTGATGACGCTCTTAGCCGGCCCTTCTTTGCTCGCGTAAAATTTCTGGTCGGCGCTTGCAGATTGAATGCGGAAGTAATTATCGAGGGTCAGGCCCAGCCCGCCCAGGACTCCGACCTGCAGGAAATCGCGGCGGGATGTTTTCATGGGTGAAGACCTGTTGGATGTAATGCTCTTCATCTCGGGACTCCAGAGTGTATGACAAGTAACAAACCAAGCTGAATGAGAAGCTTCTGCGCAGTAAAAGAGATGCTAATCCATGCC
>Ga0206680_10000938_pt1 | contig 10497 bp, 6 predicted proteins | sample M115012015metaG_FD_160124 | JGI IMG/M metagenome (GOLD analysis project Ga0206680, IMG submission 160124) | Ammonia-oxidizing marine archaeal communities from Monterey Bay, California, United States - M1 150m 12015 | ecosystem: Environmental > Aquatic > Marine > Intertidal zone | place: USA...
CTGGTTTCGCGACAGACGGAGCCGGCGCCTCGCTGGCGGGGATGGGCATCGATACGGCGTGGACCTTCTCCGGGGAATCCGCGGCGGAGCCGAGCTCGGGGAGGCTGGTCGTGGGGATCGGCAATTTCTCCGATGAGCCGACGACCCTCCACGTACAGGAGGACCGGGACTATTTTGTCGAGCGGAGCATCGGGCTTGGAGTCGGGCGGGAGAGCATGCAGAGGGTCACCTTCGGCCTGGTCTTCTGCGATCTCGATCTCGATGGCGAGCAGGATATCGTCACCGCGAACGGCCATGTTTTTGATGTCGAGAACATCTCGGGCGCCCGCTATCGCCAGCCGCTGCAGGTTTTCAGAGGCCTTCCCGGGGGAGGCTTTCGCGAGCTGAGGAGCGATGGTGAATCCACAGAATTTCTCGACCGCGAAATCATTGGCCGCGCCCTGGCCCACGGGGATTTCGATGAAGATGGAGACCAGGATCTTCTGGTCACGGAGAACCAGGGCGCGGCGGTCCTGCTGCGCAATGATTCAGTCCACCCGGGCCGCTTTTTGCGTATTACCCTGCAGGGGTCCGAGAGCAACCGGGACGCCATCGGAGCCGAGGTAACGTTCCATTCGGGCGGTGAAGGAGTGAGTCGCCTGAGGAGGATGACCGTCAAGTCATCGCCGAGCTACCTCTCGCAATGCGACCGTCGTATCGTCTTCGCTCTTGGGAAAGAAGAGAAGCCTCGAAAGCTTGAGATCCGTTGGCCGCGCGGGAGAGTAGAGCTCATCACCGCGTTGCCTTCGCAGGGAGAGCTGCGGGTGGTGGAGGGTCAGGCCCAGGCGGTACAGCCTGCTCCGCGGCCCGCTCCGGAGGGAGCGAGACGGCCTAATTCAGTCGTTCTGCGCGGCCGGGGAGCGGCTCTCCTTGCGGGAGGTCGGGCCGAAGCCGGTCTCAAGCAGCTGCGGGAGGCGATTCGTCTCGACCCCAATGATTTTGTCGCCTGGAGGGAGACGCTCATCGCGCTGGAGCAGCTCGGGCGACAGGGCGAGCTCGAGATAGCCCTACGAGAGATCTCGAGGACTTTTGGAGCCGGTCTCATCGTTTCACATTTCGCCATCGTCTTGCGGGAAGCCGGCCGCCGAGCTCTCGCCGAGCGGCTCTTCGTTGCAGCCGCTGAGCTGGCACCGGACCGCTCGGACATCTGGAGCTCGCTGGGGAACCTCGCCTATGACCGGAGGGATTACGCGCGCGCCAGGAGCTGCTATGAGAGGGTGCTGAAGCTCCACCCCGGCAGCGTCGAGGCCCTCGACAATCTCGGCAAGATCTTCACCCTCGCGAAAAAATACGACCAGGCCCTGGGATATCTGCGAGAGGCGCTGAGGTTGCGCCCCGCGAGCGCCAGCATCCTGGGAACTATCGGCGGGATCGAGCTCAAGCTCGGTCGCCTCGAGGAGTCGAGGGGACACCTGGAGGCCGGGCTCGAGAACGCGCGCTCGGAGGCCTCGCTGCTGAATCTCCACGGCAATCTCGGCGGCCTCTACATCAAGCTGGAGGAATGGGGGCGGGCCGAGGAATCGTTCAGGAAGGTGCTCGAGCTCTCTCCGGGCGACACCCAGGCCCGCCGGGCGCTCGAGTTCATCGGCAAGCGCAGGAAGTAATGGAGAACCCGCTCAGGCGCGGATCTTCGCGCCGAGCTTTTCCTCGAGGGGGCCGAGCATCGCCTCGCGCAGATCGTTGATCTCCTTCTCTTCGAGGGACCGATCGGCCGCGCAAAAGGTCAGCTGGAAGGCGAGGCTCTTCTTGCCTTCTCCAAGCTGCTCGCCGCGGTAGATGTCGAAGAGGCTGATGTCGGTGAGGAGCTCACCGGCGGCTTCTCGGATCGTGCCCATGACGGCCCCGGCCGCCACCTCGTCATCGACGACAAGGGCGAGATCCTGGTAGACCGCGGGCTGCGAGGAGAAGGCGCGGAAGGGATAGTTGGTCTGGGAGGCCGCGAGCAGTAATTCGTGGTCGAATTCCGCGACGAAGACCTCCCTCTTGCCGAGGTCGTAGGCCTCGATGACCTTCGGGTGGACCTTTCCGATGGTCCCGGCTGGCTTTCCATCGATCAGCAGTGCCGCGGCCACGCCCGGATGGTAGGGAGTGCCCTGCAGGGGTTCGAATTCGATGTTCCCCACATGGAGCTTTTTCAGCAGAACCTCGGTGATGCCCTTGAGGTCGTGAAAGCCTGAATTCCTGGGTTTTACATCCTTCCAGGAGGATTCCTCCAGTGGCCCACTGAGCGCCATGGCGAGCTTCAGGACCTCGAGAGGGAGCTTCTCATCACCGGGATCGTCGCTCTCTGGAGAGTGTTCGGGAAGGTAGACCTTGCCGATTTCGAAGAGGGCGATTCGCTTTCTCTCGCGGTGGTTGGTGGCGACGTTTTCCATCAGGCTGCCGAGCAGCGTCCGGCGCAGGGAGGAGCGGTCCTGGTTCTCCTTCTTGTTCATGACCTGTACATAGGGAGCCTGCTCGCCCGCCTCGGTCTCGCCCGCCAGCAGCCGGCCCTCGGCCTCAGGGGTCGTCAGGGAGTAGTTCAGCACATCGCTCAGGCCGCAGCCGGTCAGCACCAGGCGGATCTTCTTGCGCAGCTCCCAGCTGTCGTTGCGGCGCTGGTTGGGCAGGGGCTCGTTGAGGAGCCGGCCCTGGAGCCGGTCAAATCCGAGGATGCGAATGATCTCCTCGGCGATGTCTGCGCTGTGGCTTATGTCAGGCCGGAAGCCTGGAATCGAGATCTCTATCGTTCCTTCACCGGGAGTCTCGGTCGAGAAGCCAAGACGCTCGAGAGCGGAGGTGATGTCCTCGTCCGTCAGGTCGACGCCGAGGGTCCTCGATATGTCGCTGTTCTGAATCGTGATCGAGCGGTTCTCCTCCGGCTGCGGATAGCAGTCGGCGATCGAGCCTGCGGGTTTCGCGCCGCCGATTTCCTGGAGCAGGTGAACGGCCCTCTGGATCGCGGTGACGGTCTGCGCCGGATCCACCTGCCTGCTGAATCGAGTCGAGGCGTCCGTCTTCAGCTTGAGCTTCGACATGGCCTTGCGGATCGAGATGAAGTTGAAATTGGCTGATTCCAGCAACGCCTTGCCGGTGTCTTTCGAGATCTCCGAATCCAGTCCGCCAATCACGCCGGCCACGGCGATTGGCTGGTCGCCGGATGTGATCAGCAGGGTTGATTCATCGAGCTCGCGGGGAGCTTCCCGGTCTTCTTCCTCCCCCGCGGGTTCCTGGTCGAGAGTGTAGAGGGTCTCGCCCTTGCGGGCGGCGCGTACGCTGATCTCCTCGGCCGGGAGCTTGTCGAGGTCAAAGGCGTGCATGGGCTGCCCCATCTCGATCATGACGTAGTTCGTGACATCGACCAGGTTGTTGATCGCGCTCACCCCGGCGAGGGCCAGGCGTCGCTGCATCCACCTCGGCGAGGGCTCGACCTTGACGTCCTCGAGGACGAGGCCGCTGTACCGCGGAGACAGGTCCGGGTTCTCGATGCTGACCTTGAAGGCCTCCGGGTCCGAGGGGATGTGCTCCGCCTTGATCTCGAGCTTGAAGCGGGTTCGCGTGAGGGCGGCCACCTCCCTGGCGATACCGATGATCGACAGGCAGCGGCCGTAATTGGGCAGGATATCAATGTCAAAGACGACATCTGCCGAGCAATCTTCGGGGATCTCTACCAGGTCCTTTGCGAGGGTGCCGGCCTCGGCGCTGTCCTCCAGCAGGAGGACCCCGGTGTGATCTTCGGAGAGCCCCAGCTCCATTTCCGAGCACAGGACGATGCTCGACTTGACGCCGCGGAATTCGCGCGTCTTGATGGTGGTGAGGGCGAAGCTGTCGGACTTCGAATCCAGGAGTATCGCTCCGGCGAGGGCCACGGGGACCCTGGAGCCTTTCGAGTCCGGGGTGATGTTCGGGGCGCCGGTCACGGCGGTTCCCTGCCGGTCGCTGCCGAGGAGCAGATCGACCTCGTGCAGGCCGTTGGTCTCGGGTATGGGGCGAACCTCGGAGATCTCTCCAACGACAATGCTGTCGGAGTAGATTCCGATGCGATCGATGCTCTCGACCTCAAGACCGGCTCTGGTCAGGAGGTTGGCCAGGGCCTCGATGGAGAGGTCGGTTTCGTTGAATTCTTTCAGCCAGCTTAGGGGCAAACGCATCGCGATAGGTTTTCTATTACCTGGGGCTCAGTCAAACTGTTCCAGGAAGCGCAGGTTCCCGGAGTAGAAGTGCCGTATGTCATTGATTCCATGCCGCAGCATGACCATCCGCTCGATCCCGAGACCGAAGGCGAAGCCGGAATGGATCTCGGGGTCGTAGCCTCCATTGGCCAGGACCTTCGGGTGGACGACTCCCGCCCCGAGGATCTCCAGCCAGCCGGTTTTCTTGCACACTCCGCAGCCGCTGCCGCCGCAGAGATTGCAGTCGATGTCGACCTCGACGCTGGGCTCGGTGAAGGGGAAGTAGCTGCCCCGGAGGACCATGCGGCGGTCCGGTCCGAAGAACTGGTGCACGAACTCTTCCAGGATGCCCTTCAGGTCGGCCATCGTGATGTTCGTTCCCACCGCCAGTCCCTCAACCTGGTTGAACTGGATCTCGCTGCGCCCGGTGATCTGCTCGTTGCGGTATACGGTGCCGGGCAGCAGGACCCTGATCGGCTCGGGGGCAAGAGCCCTCATCGCCCGGACCTGGCCGGGAGAGGTGTGGGTTCTGAGTACCACATCCTCGCTGACGTAGAAGGTGTCCTGCATGTCGCGGGCGGGGTGATGCGGAGGAATGTTCAGCATCTCGAAATTGTTCTGGTCGGTCTCTACGTGAGGAGATTCCCAGATCTGGAAGCCCATTCTCTCGAAGATGCTGCAGACCTCTTCAAGGACAGTGTTGATCGGGTGCATGCTGCCCTGCCCTCCGGTCGTGCCCGGCAGGGAGGTGTCCTCTCTCTCAGAGGCGATCTGCTGGTCGAGCTCTGCCTTCTGGATGCTCTCCTTGCGTTCCTCCAGCAGGCGTTCGAGTTCCTTGTTGAGGGGATTGATCTCTCCGTAGGCGGCTTTTTTGTCCTGTGGATCCTCGAGCTTGCCGATCTCCTTCAGCAGCGATTTGACCCTGCCCTTGCGGGAGAGGTAGAGGTTCTGCCATTCATCGAGCTCGATGAGAGAGGAGGAGGCCTCGAGCTCCTCGAGCGCCTTGGCTTTGAGTTCTGATATCTGTTCAAGCATTTTACTGGTTCCGCGGACGGGGGGGGGTGCCTGTTGGCGCCCATACTATATCCACCGGGGGAGGCGAGGTTTACGGATTTTTTCTTATTTAACGCACGACCCGCCTTCTCAGGACCTGTGCATCTTGCGGTAGGTCGTCTTGCGGTACTTGCCGGGGTTGACTCCCGCCTCCTCAAGCTCCTGCTGGTGGATCTCGAAGTAGTATTCGAAATTGCCGTTAAAGACGCGCGGCCAGCTCTTGGTCTCCTGCCGCTGGTTGTCTTCATAGATCACCAGTGAGTTGGCAAGCCGGTCAAGGAAGAAGCGGTCATGGGAGATGATGATGGCCGAACCGGCGAAGGTTTCGAGAGCCTCCTCGAGAACCCGGAGGGTGGTGAGGTCGAGGTCGTTGGTCGGCTCATCCAGCAGCAGGAGGTTTGCTCCCTGCCTGAGCGTCTTGGCCAGCAACAGGCGGTTGCGTTCTCCACCCGACAGCTTGCCCACCGGGGTCTGCTGGTCGGAGCCCTTGAACTGGAAGCCCGAGAGGTATTCGCGGATGTGGTATTCGCGTTTGCCGACCATGATGACATCTCGACCTTCAGAGATTTCATCGTAGACGGTCTTCTCCGGGTTGAGCTCCTCCCGGGTCTGGTCGACATAGGTCATCTTGACGGTTTCCCCAAGCTCAATCGTTCCGGAGTCGGGACTTTCCTCCCCTGTGATCATCCTGATGAGTGTCGTCTTACCAACGCCGTTGGGTCCGGTCATGCCGACCATCTCGCCCGGGGAGAGCTCCAGGTTGAGATCTTTGATCAGTTGCCGTCCATCGTAGGCCTTGCACAGGCCGCTGATTTTCAGGACCTTGTTGCCGAGGTGGGGGCCTGTGGGGATCACCAGGTTGACCTTGCCGCCTGCCTCCATCGGGCCATCTTCGCTCAGCTGCTCGTAGTTCTTGACCCTGGCCTTGCTCTTCGAGGTCCTTGCCGATGGGGTGCTGTTGAGCCAGGCCAGCTCACGTTGCAGGATTTTCTGCCGCCGCCCCTCGCTACGAGCCTGGTGTTCCAGGCGCTTGTCTTTTTGTTCGAGGTAGTTTGAGTAGTTGCCCTCGTAGATGGTGAGGCTCCCGTTCTCGAGCTCGACCATGTAGTTGGCGACGTTGTCGAGGAAGTAGCGGTCGTGGGTTACCATGACGACCGCGCCGGGGTATTTGTCGATGAAGGCCTCCAGCCATTCAATGGTCGCCGCATCGAGGTGGTTCGTGGGCTCATCGAGGATCAGGAGCTCGGGACAGGAGATGAGCTCCCGGCAGAGAGCTACTCGCCGTCTCTCGCCGCCGCTCATGGTGGAGACGTGGGTGTCGGGGTCCGGTACCCGCAGGGCCTCCATCGCCACATCTCGCTGGTGCTCCCACTCCCAGCCGTCGACCAGCTCGATCTCCTCCTGCAGCCGGCCCATCTTGTCCATCAGCTTTTCCTGGGCGGCTACGTCGGCCTGGTTTGAGTAGTCAGCGCAGACTTCGTTATAGTTGTCGATAAGCGTTCGGACACGCTCGAGCCCGATCTCGACGTTCTCCCGGCAGTTCTTCTCGTTGTCGAGCGTGGGCTCCTGCTCGATATAGCCGATCCTGATGTTGGGGGCGTGCTTGAGCTCGCCGGTGAATTCCGTATCGCCGCCGGCTAAAATCTTCATGAAGGTTGATTTGCCGGTGCCATTTGGTCCGATGACGCCGATACGGGCAGAGTCATGGATCGTGAACGATGTGTCCTTGAGGATCGTCCGGTCACCGAACGATTTCTGGATTTCGTTGGCTGTGAGCAGCATTTCACCGAGAGCCATCTGGATTACACCTCTGGTTCAACCGCGCCGTCAGGTCGCGATATGTTTTCTGTTATTTATGGGCGGAAGCGATTAGCGGCGGGCGAGGGGGTGTTTCAATGGAAGCCAGGCGCCTCCCTGGGCGGAGCTCGCCACACATTGTTCGATGAAGTACATTCCCTCTACTCCGTCATAGACATTCGGGTAGACCGTGTCGGTCATCTCGAAGTCTTTTCCTTCCGCTCGTTCAATCATCGCATCGAAGGCGGCGGTATAGACGTTGGCGAAGGCTTCAAAGAAGGCCTCCGGGTGTCCGCCAGGCAATCGGCAGGCGTTTTTCTGCGAATCGTTAGCAATCGGGTGGTCGGGGTTGCGGGTATAGATCTTGAGCGGTTCACCGTTTTTACGAACGATCATCTGGTTGGGTTCTTCCTGCCGCCAGGCGATAGCTCCTTCGGTTCCATCGATCTCTACGGAGACATCATTCTCCCGTCCGTGGGTGATTTGTGAAGCGGTGACGGTCGCTATGCCGCCGTTCTCCAGCTTGATGATCGCGGTGCCATAGTCATCGAGTTGCCGTCCATCGGCGAATATTTTCAATGTGCAGGAAACCTCTTCGGGAAGGATGCCTGAAATAGTCCGCCACAAATTTTCCGCGTGAGTTGCAATGTCCCCCCAGCAACCGGCCGCTCCGCTCTTGGTCGGGTCGGTTCTCCAGGCTGCCTGCTTCTGGCCTTCTTCTTCGAGGCGACTGCGAAGCCAGCCCTGGATATAGGACGCCCGGATCGCCTGGATCTCTCCCAGTTCACCGGACTGGACCATTTCCCTGGCCTGGCGCACCAGCGGGTAGCCGGTGTAATTATGGGTGACGGCGAAGACGACCTTGTGCTGTTCGACCAGGGTTGCCAGCTCTTCGGCCTGGGCGAGGTCAAAGGTCAGCGGCTTATCGCAGACGACATTGAAGCCGGCCTCTACCGCGGCCTTGGCGATCTCGAAGTGGGTGTGGTTGGGGGTGGCGATCGAAACAAAATCGATACGTTCGGATTCAGCGAGGGAGAGCTCGCCGGCGATCATGTCCTGGTAGGAGCCGTAGGCTCGCTCCGGCGCGATGCCGTAATCTTCAGCGGAGTCCCGGGCTCTCTGGGGGTCGGATGAGAGGGCGCCTGCGACCAGCTCTGCGCGGCCGTCGAGTTGCGCGGCGATCGAGTGAACGCGTCCGATGAATGATCCTTGTCCGCCGCCTACAAGGGCGAATCTCAGCTTCCTGTTGAGGCCTTCATTGAGAGGCATATGGTCTCCTGGTTGGTTATTCAGCGCCCGCGGCGGCATCTTGCCGCCAGGCGAGGCTCTGGTATTCCCAAGTCTTCTTGTTGTTTATCTTAACCGGCATAAAATACACCCCGGGAACGGAGCGCGGCCGAACAGTTTAGGAAAACAGCGCTCCGGGTGTCCATCAAAAAAGGCCCATCGCATAAGAACGGTACGGAGTCCTTGTCAGAATCCAGGCGAACGATCATCCATGTCGACATGGATGCCTTTTATTGCTCTGTCGAGGAGCTAGATGATCCCTCGCTGAAGGGCCGACCCGTCGTGGTGGGAGGAACCCCCGAGGGCCGCGGGGTCGTCGCCACCGCGAACTACGCCGCTCGCAAATTCGGTGTTCACAGCGCCATGCCTGCGGCCCAGGCGGTACGCCTCTGCCCGAAGGCGGCCTTTCTTCGTCCGCGGCCGAAGAGATACGCGGAGGCTTCCCGCGAGGTGTTTTCGATCTTTGAGAAATATACGCCGCTGGTGGAGCCGCTGTCGATCGATGAGGCCTTCCTGGACGTGACGGCATCGAGGCTCTCCGGCTCGCCCGGCAGCTATGACGCCGAGGGCTACGGGGCTGGGGAGGCCATAGCGCGGGAGCTGCACCGGAGAATCGAGGAGGAGACCGGCGGGCTCACCTGCTCGATCGGCATCGCCTCCAATAAGTACCTCGCGAAAATCGCCAGTGACCTGCGCAAGCCGCGAGCCATCGTGGTGGTTCCGCTTGGCGCCGAGGAGGAGTTCCTCGCTCCGCTTCCGATCAAGAGGATCTGGGGCGTCGGCCCGAAGATGGCTGAGCGCCTGGGCTCTATCGGGATCAAGCTGATTGGTGATATGCAGAAGCTTGGGGCTGAGCCTCTTCGGCGCGCACTCGGAGAAGATACGGGAGAGCATTTCTGGAGGCTCTGTCGCGGTATCGACGCGCGGCCCGTGGTGACAGACCAGGAGGTGAAGTCCATCAGCCAGGAGAAGACCTATGGAGAGTTCCTCGACCCGAGTGACCGGGAGACAATCGAGCGGGAGCTCTTCCGCATGAGTGACAAGGTCGCCGCGCGGCTTCGGTCCAGGGAGCTCTGGGGCCGCACGGTGCAGCTCAAGGCCCGGGATGAAAAGTTTCACACGGTTACCCGGTCTTCCTCCCTCGAGTCACCGACCTGCCTGGTGGAGGAGATCTACCGGGTGGCGTTGGAGCTGCTCGATGAACGGGTTGATTTCGGCGGTCGTCGAATTCGGCTGCTCGGGGTGGGGGTCAGCGGCCTGACGGACGAGCCGCGAAGACAGCTGGATTTTTTCGATTCCGGCCAACTCCAGCAGGCTGAAAATATAGCCGCCATCAGCGACGCCGTGCGCCGGAAGATAGGCGACCAGGCCATCCTGAGGGCGAAGATGCTCGGGCGGGGGAACGAGAAGAAGCCGCCGGATGGAGAGTGACCCCGGGCTGCTGTCAGGCTCCGCCCGCCTTCACGACCTTGTCCCATTCTTTTTTGCTTACGGGACAGACGCTCAGCCGTGAGTTCTTCACCAGCGCCATCTGTGAGAGCAGCTTGTCGGCCTTGATGTCAGAGAGGTGCACCGCGGTCTTGAGTTTCTTGACGGGTTTGATATCGACGCAGACCCAGGCGTCGTCGTCCGTGGTCGGGTCCTGGTAGGCCTCCTTCGTGACCCGGGCGATTCCGACGATCTCTTTCGGCCCGACGGAGTGGTAGATGAAGCAGAGATCTCCCTTCTCCATCTCCCGCATATTGTTGCGGGCCTGGTAGTTCCGGACCCCGTCCCAGAAGGTACTCTTGTCGCGGATGAGGTCATCCCAGCAGTAATCACCAGGTTCGGTTTTCAGCAGCCAGTAAGCCATGATTCAAGCTCTCTCCATCAATTACCCAGGGGCGAGACAGAGACCTTCGAGGGTTCGATATAGTCCCAGTATTTCTTTTCATACCGCGTAACGGAAACATCCGAGTGCTTCTTCGTATCGACGATGAAGATCCGGTAGCGCAGTTCCACCTTCTCACCCTTCTTCAGGTCTTTTTCAAAATAGGCTCCGAAGCGCCCGTAGTTGCGGGTCGAGTAGACGGTCGGCCGTGGATTCTTTGGATGGTCCATATGGGTGACAGCGTAGTTGTTTTCACCATGCTGGAAGATGCCCGTGATCCACTCGGCCCCTTCCCAGACG
>Ga0206680_10000940_pt1 | contig 10491 bp, 9 predicted proteins | sample M115012015metaG_FD_160124 | JGI IMG/M metagenome (GOLD analysis project Ga0206680, IMG submission 160124) | Ammonia-oxidizing marine archaeal communities from Monterey Bay, California, United States - M1 150m 12015 | ecosystem: Environmental > Aquatic > Marine > Intertidal zone | place: USA...
TCATGCCACCCAACACCGCATACACAAACACCACTGCCATACCAATCATCACGCCCGTATCAATCTCAACTTGGAGGAAGCGGGAGAAAACGATACCGGTGCCGCGCATTTGGCCAGCAATATAGGTAAAGGAGATAAACATGACGCAGATCACAGCCACCACGCGGGCCACTTTGGAATAATAACGATCGCCCACAAAGTCTGGCACCGTAAACTTGCCAAATTTGCGTAAATAGGGTGCCAGCAGCAGCGCCAGCAGCACATAACCGCCGGTCCAGCCCATGATATAACCACTGGCATCGTAACCTGCAAAAGAAATAATACCTGCCAAAGAAATAAACGACGCGGCAGACATCCAGTCAGCCGCAGTGGCCATACCGTTAGCCAACGGCGTAACACCGCCGCCGGCCACATAAAATTCGCGCGTGCTAGAAGCCCTGCTCCAAATAGCGATGGTAATGTAGATAAAAAATGAACCTACCACAAACAGGTAGGTGAGCTGTTCTAGGCTCATGTTAGTTCCCTTTATTTGTGACAAACAAGCCTGTTAACGTTATTCGTGAACGTCAAACTCATTATCAAGGCGATTCATACGTACGGCGTAGGCAATGGTGAGAATACAAAACACTAGAATACTACCTTGGTTGGCAAACCAATAACCCAATTTAAAACCAAACAGATTGATTTGATTAAGTTGGTCTACAAACACAATACCGCAGCCAAAGGAAACCACAAACCAGATGACTAAATAAGTGAATATAATTTGTAAATTGCGCCGCCAATATTGCAAGGCAGCCGCTTCAGAATTTTGTCTCATACAATACCTTTTTTATTATTTTTGTTAAAACCCATGATACCCATTTGCCACATTCAGATCAATGCAAAGCCGCCTTTTTGGGCGCCCGTTGACGCTGCAAAACGTACAGTACGATACCCTAATACTTTAGTATATAGTATCAGCAATTAATTCATAGGCAATTGATTTTAAAATACTTTACCAATAATTAGAATTGAAGCATAAATCTAAGGGTCGTGGTATAACTAATAACCACAACATAATCCACCTCATTGACTAAGGCTTCTCTATGCTCGACACATGGGTCATCATTCTTATTTCTTTGACTTACGTCGGGCTGCTTTTTTTAATAGCCTACTATGGCGACAACCGAAAAAAACCGCTCCATGGACGCCTCAGCCAACCAGTTACTTACAGCTTATCGCTTGCCGTTTACTGCACCTCTTGGACCTTTTACGGCTCGGTTTCTCGAGCTGCCAGCGGTTGGGAATTTTTATCAATTTACCTCGGCCCAATACTGCTATTCACCTTCGGCTGGGGGCTCATCTACAAAATCATCCTCATTGCCAAGCAGGAAAACCTCACCACCATTGCCGACTTTATTGCCTCGCGTTATGGCAAAAGTCGCGGCTTGGCAATTTTTATTACCATCATGGCCACTTTGGGTATTTTGCCCTACATTGCCTTGCAGCTAAAAGCCGTCTCGCAAAGTTTCGACATCATGGTTTCAGGCGGATCAGGGGTTCATTTAGGCTCCACTAACACCGCCCTTTTAGTGGCTGTGTTTATGGCCGCCTTTGCGATTTTATTTGGTACCCGCCAAATTGACACCAGCGAACACCACCAAGGCATGGTACTCGCCATCGCCTTTGAATCCTTGGTTAAATTGGTCGCCTTTGTAGCCGTAGGTCTGTTTGTGGTATTTGGTTTATTTGAGGGCATCGGCGGCTTAATTCAGCACATTGAAGACAGTGGTTTACGCCAACAGCTAGCCGACTTCAATCCTTTGCGGATTAATTTTCTCACCGAAACCTTGCTCGCCTTTTTAGCCATGCTGTGTTTACCACGACAGTTCCAAGTTGGTATTGTGGAAAACACTAACCCTGGCGATTTACATACCGCACGCTGGCTGTTTCCGCTCTACCTGATTATCTTTTGTATTTTTATGCTGCCTATCGCTGCGGCTGGCAGCTACTTATTTACTAACCAAGACGTGGCTTCAGATACCTTTGTATTAATGGTACCGCTTAGCCAAGGTGCTCATAGCCTCGCCACCTTGGCGTACATTGGCGGCCTGTCGGCAGCCACGGGCATGGTCATTGTAGCCACGGTATCCATTAGCACCATGATTTGTAACGACATTGTAATGCCAGTGATCTTTCATTTATCGCCGCTAGAGGCAGACCATGACAAAAACATTGGCCGCCTGTTACTCCGGGTACGCAGAGTGGTTATTATCGCCATGTTATTGGCCGCTTATGGTTATTTTTTATTAATTGGCGATAGCAACAGTTTAGTGTCACTTGGGTTAACGGCGTTTGTGGCTGTGGCTCAGTTTGCACCGTCGATGATTGGCGGCGTGTTTTGGCGCCAGGGCAACCGTTACGGCGCGCTCGCTGGCTTAGGTCTCGGTTTTGCAGTGTGGATTTACACCTTGATGGTACCCAACCTAAGCGGCCTAGGTATTGACACTTTACGACTGGTAGAAAATGGTTTATTTGGCATTAGCTGGTTGCGCCCTACCGCCATGTTTGGGCTTAACGGTTTTGACCCCATTACCCATGCCACTATTTTGTCATTAAGCCTTAATATTGTGGCTTTTGTGTGGGTGTCGCGCTTAACTCAGACGCGCGTACAAGACCGCATACAAGCCGATCATTTTGTCGATTTGCGCTTAAGCAACTCCATCCCCACCACGAATTCCGAATATGAGAACGCCTGTTTTGCCGACCTAAAAACCTTATGTGAGCGCTTCTTAGGCCATAAACGCAGCCGCGAGGCGTTTCATCATTTTGCCCGTCAATCCGGCCAAACCCTCAACCCCAATGATCCCATAGACCAAGCCTTAGCCGCCTATGCAGAGCGTATGCTAGCCGGCGTCATTGGCGCCTCATCTGCACGCATTATTTTGGCTTCGAGCCTGCAAGGCACCGAAATGCACCTTGGCGACGTGGTGTCGATAGTAGATGAAGCGTCTAAGGTGTTTAAATTTAATCGCTCGATGCTACAATCCACCATTGAACACATTGACCAAGGCATTAGTGTGGTCGACAACGACATGCGTTTAGTGGTGTGGAATCACCGATATCTAGAAATGTTCAACTTTCCAGACGGCTTAATTAACATCGGTCGCCCCATTATCGACGTCATTCGCCACAATGCCATCAATGGTGATTATGGTGACGGCGACCTTGAACAACAGGTTTCACAACGCCTGCACACCCTCGAACACGGCCTTACGCATACGCACCTGCGTTACCGTGCCGACGGAGCCGTATTTGAGGTGCGTGGCAATGCCATGCCTGGCGGCGGCTATGTTAACACCTATATGGACATTACGGCCCATAAGGACATTGAATCAAAACTTAAAGAAAGCAATGAAACGCTCGAACAACGGGTGGCAGACCGCACCAAAGCACTGGTTGTCGCCAACGATCAGTTAAGCAACGCTAAAGTTTTAGCGGACCAAGCCAACCACAGTAAAACGCGTTTTTTGGCCGCTGCCAGCCACGACTTAATGCAACCCCTTAATGCGGCACGGCTGTTCTCTTCGTCTTTGTCTCAACAACACCCCGAGGGTGAACTAGCAGCCACCCTCGCCCACCTAGACGACTCACTAGGTGCAGCTGAAGAACTGATCACCACTTTGATCGAAATCTCCAAACTCGATGCCGGCACCCTGTCGCCAAAATTTAGTCATTTTTCAATTGATCGAGTGACCCAAAAATTAGCCACAGAACTGAACCTGTTGTGTCAGCAAAAAGGCATACAGTTTGATTATGTGCCTTGTCACCAAGTGGTGTACAGCGACCAACAACATTTACGTAGAATATTGCAAAACTTCCTCACTAACGCCTTGCGCTATACCCCTCAGGGCAAAGTGCTATTAGGCTGCAGGCGGCGCGCGGGCCAACTCGAAATTCAAGTGTGGGACACCGGTATTGGCATTGCTCCACAAAAACAAAGTGAAGTATTTGAAGAATTTAAACGGCTTGACCACCCCGCCACGCAAAATGTACAAGGACTAGGTTTGGGTCTAGCAATTGCCGATCGCACTGCTAAATTATTAAATCATGAGTTAACCTTCCAATCATGGCAAGGCAACGGCAGTCAATTTGGCATCACGGTGCCCTTCGGCGATACGCGCAAGGTGTTAGCTCAGACAAAACCTATCAGCAAGCAGGCAGGCACCAGCAACCTTACCGGACTGAAGGTTATGTGCATTGATAACGAAGCACCCATTATATTGGGTATGGAGAAACTATTAAGGGGCTGGGGTTGCCAGGTGATTACTGCCACTAACGTAGCACAAGCATTAAAGCAGTTGGTGGCCGCCGATGTTGAACCTGACGTTATATTGGCTGATTATCACTTAGACCAAGGACAAACAGGCAGCGCCGCCATTGCTCGGATTCGGCAAGTGTACCAGCGTGAAATTGCGGCTATTTGTATTACTGCTGATCGAACAGAGGAAGTGGCTAGTGCGGTGGCCGAAGCGGGTGCTTTGTTGCTCAACAAACCACTTAAACCAGCGGCATTAAGAGCCAGCCTTAGCCGTTTAAAACCACGCCAAGGCTGAGCTATAACTACACGCTTAGTTTATGCTCTCGTCCTGCGGGTGCTCAATTCTAAGCCGACCTGCGGCAATCACGGCTTGCGTACGGCTATACACCCCTAGCTTACGCAAAATAGCGGTAACGTGGGCTTTGATGGTGGCTTCAGAGACGTTCAGTTCATAGGCGATTTGCTTATTTAACAAACCCTCGGTCAACATTACCATCACCTTGAATTGCTGCGGTGTAAGGCTGGCTAACTGATCTGCAAATTGACTGTCTTGCGCATCCACTTGTTGATCTGCTTCTGGCACGTCGTCTGGCACCCACTGGCCACCGTCTAACACCAGCTGTATGGCTTGGGCGATGGTGGACATGGATGAAGACTTAGGAATAAAACCTGAGGCACCAAAATGCATCGCACGATGAATGACACTGGCTTGTTCATTACCAGACACCACCACGACCGGCACGCTAGGAAAATGTGTACGCAGATAGATAAGGCCAGAAAACCCACTGGCCCCAGGCATGTGCAAGTCTAACAATACCAAATCGATGTCGGTTTGAATTTGATCTTCAAGTTGCTGCAGGGTTTCCGCTTCCAACACTTTAGCCGCTGATACTTGGGACCCCAAGGATTGCATTAAAGCGGCCCTAAACAATGGGTGATCATCGGCAACGATGATAGTATGGCTCGTTTGCATAATTACTCCACTACAGCATTAGATTAATTACGTATTCTGCCTATTCTCAATCAATTCGTCTACCACATTAGGGTCAGATAAGGTTGATGTATCACCCAACTCGCCAAAATCATTGGCCGCAATCTTACGTAAAATACGGCGCATAATTTTTCCAGAGCGAGTTTTTGGTAAATTAGGCGCAAACTGCATCAAGTCCGGTGAAGCGATTGGACCGATTTCTGCGCGCACCCAGTTGCGTAGCTCCATCATCAGTTCTTTACTGCTAGCCACACCGTCTTGCAGCGTAACGTAGCAATAAATACCTTGGCCTTTAACGGCATGCGGGTAACCCACTACAGCGGCTTCAGAAACGGCCTTATGAGCCACCAATGCACTTTCGATTTCAGCGGTTCCCATACGGTGACCAGACACGTTAAGCACGTCGTCTACTCGGCCGGTAATCCAATAATAACCATCTTCATCACGGCGTGCACCGTCGCCAGTGAAGTAATAGTTATTAAAGGTAGAGAAATAGGTTTCTTCATAACGCTTATGATTGCCTCAAATAGATCGAGCCTGTCCAGGCCAGCTGTCCTTAATCACAAGGTTACCTTCGGCAGTACCTTCCAGCTCGTTACCTTCGTTGTCGACCAAGGCCGGCAAGACACCAAAAAACGGTAGGGTTGCAGAACCAGGTTTAGTCGGCACAGCACCAGGCAGAGGGGTAAGCATGTGGCCACCCGTTTCAGTTTGCCACCAGGTATCAACTACAGGGGCGTTGCCATCACTGAAGGTTTTGCGGTACCACAACCACGCTTCTGGATTAATAGGTTCACCTACGCTACCCAACACACGGATACTAGACACGTCGGCGTTAGACAACACATCATCGCCGTGCTGCATGAGCGCGCGAATGGCCGTGGGTGCGGTGTAAAATTGATTGACTTTATGCTTTTCAATCACTTCACCAAAACGCGCATTGGTTGGGTAGTTTGGTACACCTTCAAACATTAGTGTAGTGGCACGGTTAGCCAGCGGGCCATAAACGATATAACTGTGGCCAGTGATCCAACCCACGTCTGCTGTACACCAGTAAATATCGCCTGGATTATAGTCAAACACCATCTCATGGGTCATCGCACTCCACACCAAATAACCAGCAGTGGTGTGTTCAAGGCCCTTAGGCTGACCGGTAGAACCAGACGTATACAAGATAAACAATGGGTCTTCACCATTCATCACTTCCGGCGTGTGGCAGGTAGATGCAGACTCGATAATATCGCCGTACCATACATCTCGACCCTCGACCCAGTTGATGTCTTTGCCGGTACGCTTAACCACGATCACGGTATCAACACAGTCAACTTTAGCTAAACCCGTGTCGACGTTAGCTTTTAGAGGCACCTTTTTACCACCGCGTAAACCTTCGTCAGCAGTGATCACAATATTACTCTTAGCGCCTTCTACACGGCCAGCGATCGCATCTGGCGAGAAACCACCAAAGATCACCGAATGTACCGCGCCGATACGGGCACAAGCCAACATGGCCACAGCCGCTTCTGGAATCATGGGCATGTAAAGGGTAATTACATCGCCTTTTTTAGCACCTTGGGCCAATAATGCATTACTAAACTGGCATACTTCAGCGTGTAATTCTGTGTAACTGATATGTCGCGATTCACTCGGGTCATCACCTTCCCAAATAATAGCAATTTCGTCACCATGCTCTGCCAAGTGGCGATCTAGGCAGTTTGCAGCCACGTTGAGCTGACCGTCTGCGTACCACTCAATGGATACATCATTAGGGGTAAAACGGGTGTTTTTGATTTGTGTCGGCTGCTTGATCCAATCTAAGCGCTGCCCCTGTTCGCGCCAAAATGTCTGCGGATCGGAGACCGATTGTTGGTACAGCGCCCCACGTTTCTGCTCATTCAAGCCGGATGCTTGGGCGATGGAGGTGTCTGCTGGATAGGTCTTCACGTCACTCATATAAGTTCCAAATGGTAGGCAAGGGAATTAACTGTGTATTTATACCAACTCTATCGCAGTTTTTAAATACGACTTTGGCTTAATATTCTCCTTCATCTGCTAAACTTACCTTGCTTTGGCGTAACCCATAGGCCATGCTTTCCACTTAACCGACCGACACAGCCGTTTCATCACTATGACCGATTCCAGTCTTGCCCTTTTTATTGCCGTCGAAACCTGCCCAGAAGAGCCCTACTACCCGATAGCGGCGGCCTGGACCTTACCGGATGGGAGCATAAAATCCAGTCTCATATTAGCCGATGATAATTGGCCACCCCAGTTGCGCTATAGCGATCATTTAAGTGACAGTATGATCAGTGCCATGGGCCATTCAGTAAAAGACGTATTACTGGAAATGAATGACGATCTAGATGCGTGCCATGTGGTGGGCCATGGTGATTTTACCCCCGCCCAAGGTTTAGAACATTTAGTCGACGCCCTCGATATAGAACTCTCCTTTGAACTGTCCACTCGGCATGACGACGTGAGTGAACTACTCGGCGACGACTGGCGCGATGAACTACAAGATTTGGCCCACGAAACGGGTTTAGATTTGTTACAAGCCGAACATCAAGTGCGGCTCATGCAACTATGCTGGGCCCGGCGCAATGGCCACCTTTAAACTCGTTGCTGCGGCGATACTGCTGGTGTTAGTGACGGCTTGTAGCGGCACTGGCAACCTTGGCGGTTTCAACAGCAAACCCCAAACCCCGCATAACCTATGTGGTATATACGCCCAATATGGCCCATGGCAACGCAGTGCAAACGCGTCCCAACAGGCTTGGGATATCCACAGCAGTATTAGCATGGCCTTCATCCAGCACGAATCAGGTTATAGTGCCACGGCACGGCCGCCTCGCAAACGCATTCTAGGCGTATTCCCCGGTGACCACTTGTCCAGCGCCTATGGCTACCCGCAGGCCATTAACGGCACTTGGACCTTATACCAGCAATTAACCGGTTATCATTCGGCTAAACGCACTAACTTTCATGATGCTATAGATTTTGTAGGTTGGTATAACGCCCGTTCTGTGCGTCTTAACAATATCGATCGTAATGACGCTTACCATCTGTACCTTGCGTATCATGAGGGCAATGGTGGTTTTGCTAAAAAATCGTATTTAGCCAAACCCTGGTTGTTAACGGTGGCTAAAAAAGTGTCGGCGCAAGCCAGCCGCTACCGTAGCCAACTGCAATTTTGCACTCCAGTGAGTTAAGCATGTAAATTTTATGATTGTACCTTGGCAACAGATCAACCCGACCACCCTTAACCAGCTGTTAGAAGAATACGCGAGCCGCGATGGCACCGATTATGGCGCTTATGAAATCAGCCTATCTGACAAAGTTGCACAGCTATTACTACAGCTGGAGCAGCAACGTATTGTGGTGGTTTATAGTGAGCTGCATGAATCGGTGAACATTATGCCGGCGGATCAATTTAGCGGCTAAGGTTAGAACTCTTGAAGTGAGTCCCGTACACGAGTGAACAAACATTGCATATCACGCAACCAGGGTTGGACCGGCCAGTGATCCGGGTTGGCAAAGTCTTCGCTTGATTGAATGGCAATAACATTAGACACCACTGGGTTATCAGTAGAAGGTGTCAAACTATAATCAGACTGCGCTTGTAGTCCAATCAAGTCGGCCCAATCGCCGCTTTGTATTTGTATTAACAACTCTTGTGCCGCGGGTGACAAAAACGCTTGATCGGCTAACAACGCTTCAATTTGAGGCCAGGTTAAACTGCCAATGTCGTCGAACCGGGTATTCGCTAGCTGCTTAACCACCGCTTGGGCCATATTGTTGGCAGCAGCCAATAAGTGTTCAACAATGGCGTATTGATACGCCATGCGTTGCTGGCGCTGGCGCCAATAATTTGGGTTATCAGCGCTACCATAATGTTGCTGTAAATCATGCCATAAAGTTTGGGCAAAGGCCCACCGATGCTGACTCGCTCGCAACCAGTGTTGAACAGTGTTTGACTGGGCCATGCTACTTTTTCGCAGCCGCTTTTTTAGCCGGTTTTTTGACCGCCTTTTTGGCTACTTTTTTAATCGGCACTTCCTCTACCCATTTACCACCCACAAAGGTGGCACGCCAACCGGACGCTTTTTTGTCCACTTCGGACATCACATATTGTTCTTTAGTTTTACGACTATAACGAACAATAGACGGATTGCCCTCATGGTCTTTCACTGGGGCACTCAACAAAAACACATATTTAGGGTCTAAGACCGCCTTGTGAGGTAAGATCTCCGCCAGTAACGGTGCTCGAGTTTCACGATTTTTAGGGAATTTACTGGCCGCAAGGAATAATCCCGCCGCACCATCACGCAAAATATAGGTGTCATCGACCTTTTCACAAGCCAGTTCTGGCATCGGAATAGGGTCCATCTTCGGCGGCGCAGCTTCACCACTACGAAGTAATTTACGGGTATTTTTACAGTCACCATTGGAACAATCGAAATATTTGCCAAAACGCCCTGTTTTAAGGTGCATATCGGCTTCGCACTTATCACATTGAATCAGCGGGCCATCATAGCCTTTAATACGGTATTCGCCGGCTTCAACTTCGAAGCCACTACAGTCTGGGTTGTTACCACACACATGTAGCTTGCGCTGGGCATCGATGAGATATCCATCCATAGCTGTGTCGCAAATTTTGCAACGGTGTTTCTTAATCAACAGTCGTGATTCGGCCTCATCGTCGGCATCCACCGCAATCACTTCGTCACCGGAGACTAAGTTAATGGTTTCTTTACAGCGTTCTTTAGGCGGCAAGGCATAACCGGTACAGCCTAAAAATACGCCCGTAGAAGCGGTACGAACATTCATCGGTTTAGCGCAGCTAGGGCACTCTATGTCGGTGATCGTAGGGTTGTTAGCGCGCATGCCGTCTTCAGCTTCTGCAAGGCTTAACTTACGGGTGAAGGCTTTGTAAAACGCGTTCAACAGGCGCTTCCACTCGGTTTCACCGCTAGCAATGCTATCAAGGCGTTTTTCCATGGTGGCGGTAAAGGAGTAATCCATTAAGTCAGCAAAGTTCTCTTGCAGGCGGTCAGTCACAATATCACCCATTTTTTCTGCATAAAAACGCCGATTCTGTACCGTTACATAACCTCGGTCTTGAATGGTAGAAATAATGCTGGCATAGGTTGATGGCCGACCAATACCCTGCTTTTCAAGTTCTTTAACTAGGCTGGCTTCAGAG
>Ga0206680_10000943_pt1 | contig 10470 bp, 6 predicted proteins | sample M115012015metaG_FD_160124 | JGI IMG/M metagenome (GOLD analysis project Ga0206680, IMG submission 160124) | Ammonia-oxidizing marine archaeal communities from Monterey Bay, California, United States - M1 150m 12015 | ecosystem: Environmental > Aquatic > Marine > Intertidal zone | place: USA...
AACAACTACACAACGCAATCACTTACCTGGGCTGCAGGAGATGCCGCTAGTAAAACAGTAAGCGTTACCATTTCTACAAATACAACTTGTGAAACCGATGAAACATTGGTGTTCGAATTGCAAAACATCAACGGTGGTTGTGAAGCGGCCAGTGCGCCTAATCAGTCTTTTACATTAACACTTGAAGACGACGAGAGTGGCACACAAGACACCTTTTCTGACGACATTGAAGACGGAGACATCACTGATTGGTCAACAATGGGTGTTTGGGACGCAGTGAACTCTGCAGGTACCATTTCAGGAACCTATGATTTAAAGCATGACAATACCTTAGCTACGAGCGATTACGCTACCAAATCACTTGATAATCTTGAATTGAGAGGAGTTCAAACCAGGTGGAGATTCAACCTCAAGCATGGAGGTTTCAATACTTCTGCTTCCAACTGGGTGATGGTGGCTTTGGCAGGATCAGAAGTTGACCCTTTCTCTGCATCTTTTGACGGCTACGCAATTGGAGTGAATTTTGATACAGCTACTGATAACTTCAGACTAGTAAGAGTTGACAGCGGTGTATTCACCGATTTGATTTCATCAAGCTTGGTTCTTTCTACAAATGATATTTATGGTGTTGAAGTAGTAAGAGACGAAGACGGAATTTGGAGCTTCGCCTACCAAAACGGTGGTGGATTTAATGCGATGACAGATGCCGGCTCAACTGCAACTGATGGAACTCATGTTCTGGCAAACTACATCTCATTTGCAGTTAAAGTAACAATGAGCAATTCAGGAACAGCCAGAATCGATGATTTGTCTGTTCAGCAATACGGTTGTAATGAAACTTGGTACACCGTTGGAACTGGAAATTCAAGTGACGCTATTTGGTCACAAAACCCAGTTGGAACAGGAGAGGTCTTAAATTCAGGAAAATTCAAAAGACTTGTTGTTCAATCTGGAAACACACTAACACTTAATAACGAACTTATTTCAAGAGACTTCTCAATTAATGGAGCATTCAACGGAGGATCAGATGAATTGTTCATCTATGGAAATTATGTGAACGACGGAACTTTCGATGCTCAAAATGGTACGATTACCTTCAAAGGAGAATCTGATCAAAGCATTTTAGGAACCTCTGCAAACGCTTTCAACAACCTTAAGATTGACAATGATGGCAATACGGTAACCATGAACGGAAATGTTTCTTTAGAAGGAGTCCTTTCTCCGGAAGAAGGAACACTTGATTTGAACAGCAATGACCTCACACTTCTATCTGATGCCTCTGGGACGGCCTCAATTGGAGAATTCAAATCAGGAGCTACCATTACTGGAGACGTTACTATGCAAAGGTTCATGCCTGCAGGAGATCAAGATTGGATCAATATTGGCGTTGGTTTAACAGGCCTGGACATTACCGATTGGAATGACGATTTAGTAACAACAGGTTTTGCAGGGTCTGACTACCCTGATTATCCTTGGAATAACATCCAAAAGTACGATGAGAGCTTGACCGGAGATATAGACACCGGATGGATAGAAAGCACCAACACATCTGAAGAGTTATCAGTAGACAAAGGTTACATGGTGTTCTGTCTGCCAGCTTCACAAAGTTTAGACATGAAAGGTGGTATTCAGCAAGGTTCGATCACACAGGCGATTGACTTTACCGCCGGTGATGGATTAACTATTGATGGCTGGAACTTAATCAACAATAAGTACCCAAGTGCAATTGATTGGGATGCTCTTGTAGCTCTTTCATCAAATGTTAGCACCTATTACATTTATGATAGTGAAACTGACGCTTACTTGAGCAGAAATGGAATCACGGCTGTTGGTTCAGCTCCTCAATACATCGCTTCTGGACAATCATTCTGGGTAAAAGCCGATGCGGCCGGTGCCAGCCTCCAATGGGAAGAAAGCATCAAAACTGCTGCTGCTGCAACCTTCGAAAGAAGTGAAACCTCTCTTCCATCCATTGAATTTGTGCTCCAAGCTGAAGGCTATACTGACCATGCATTTGTTAGCTTCATGGAAGGAGCTACGAGCGCCTATGAAAATGCTTATGACGCCTTTCATTTGGGTTCAATGAACCCGAACGTACCTGCGTTAGGAACCATTGACACAGAAGGATATCTACTTGAGCAGAACACACACGGATCATTGATTGAGGCAGTTTCTATTCCAATCAGAATGACAGCTAGCGCCGCCGGAACATTCGATTTCTCTGTTGCAAACATCAGAAATATTCCAAACAGTTCTTGTGTGACCATTGAAGACACTCAACTAGGTACAATTGATGTTCTTTCAGAAGACCTCACTTGGTCAGTTGATTTAGAGGAAGGTGAGATATCAGACCGTTATATCCTTCATGTTGGCGCACCTGCAATCATCAATGCTAACGATGTTTCTTGCTACGGTTCTGAAGATGGAACTGTAAGCATTACCTCTGCCGAAGGACTATTTGATCTGCAGTGGTTCAATGAAATGGATGAATTAATTGCGTCAACAGAAAACTTCAGCGGCACTTCCACTCTTGAAGGTGTTGCTTTTGGAAATTATACTGCAGTTCTTACTTCAGATGACTCAGCTTGTGCAAGCGTTCAAGAAACCGTTTATGTTGACACACCTTCAGAACACGAGTTAATTGAAAATTCTGGTCTAGCACACTGCAATGAAGAAGGAATTGCATTCATTGTTTTGGATTTCAACGCACCTGAGTTAGAGGTCAATGTATCTTCAAACGGTGAAAATGTAATCAGCAATACGTTCAGCAATTCAATACTACTTGAAAACTTGAATGCAGGAGTTTACAACATTGAAGCCAACTCAGCTTGTGCAAACTGGAACTTTGAAATCGACCTGAACGATGAAAATGCACTTTCAATTGACGTTCCTACACCAGCTGTTACTCCCGTATTTGATGGACAAGGAGTGATTGTTCTTGAAGCCAGCGTGACTGGATTTGGAAATGTAGAATGGTTCCGGAACGGACTTTCTGTAGGAACAGGAACAACCCTTGAATATGCCATTACTCAAACAGGGGAATACAACTTCACTGCTCAAGTGAGTAACAACTCATGCGCTGATCAAGTAGAAGTGATTGCAATTGCTGAAAGCGCAGTTGGAATCAATGAAAAGCACCTTGAAGCATCAATTATCTACAATGGAAACGCACTTGGATTGTCATTGCCAAACCTATTAGGAAAAGCTCAAGTTGATGTCTTTTCTGCTAACGGACAATTGGTTCATAGCTTCACAGTAAATGCTCAAACATCAGTTCAGTGGTTGCTGATAAACAACTTAAGTAAGGGTGTTTATGCAGTTCAAGTAAGTATGAATAAAGAAAGAATACTAAGCAAGACATTTGTAAAATAGAACGCGTCTCCACCTCTTACAGGGGCCATTTATTCAGGAATTAATCCAAGGTAAAATGGCCCTTTTTCTATCCTCATTATCCCGTTGGTAATTCCACTTTCACGGTGATTAGTTGCCCGTTTTTTACCTAGTTTTGTACCATATAGATGATTATGGAAAATATACTTCTAGAAGAGCAAGACCAAGTACTTCTGATCACCATCAACAGAGAGAAGCAATTGAATGCTTTGAACAAGTCCACCATTGAAGAGCTCAGTTCAGCTTTAGACGATGCAGCTCAAAACGATTCCATTCGCTCCGTTGTAATTACCGGATCTGGAGGGAAAGCCTTTGTTGCAGGAGCTGACATCAAAGAATTCGCTTCTTTCAGTGTAGAGCAGGGAAAAGCACTTGCGGCAGAGGGCCAAACCAAACTTTTTAATAAAGTTGAAAAGATGAACAAGCCCGTAATTGCGGCTATCAACGGGTTTGCCTTAGGTGGAGGATTAGAACTTGCAATGGCCGCACACATGAGAGTGGCATCAGACAATGCTAGAATGGGATTGCCTGAAGTCTCACTTGGAGTAATTCCCGGTTATGGAGGAACTCAAAGACTAGCTCAACTCGTTGGAAAAGGAAAGGCACTAGAACTCATCACAAGTGCTGGCATGATAAAGGCACCTGAAGCATTGAATTGGGGGCTTGTCAATTATGTTGTTCCTCTAGATGAACTCATCGCGAAAGCAAAAGAAATGGCCAGTGCAACTCACAGGAACTCACCTGTTGCCATAAAAGCTGCCATAAAAGCAGTGCTTGCCGGTTATGAAACAGGAACAGATGGCTTGGAAAGAGAAATTGAACTGTTTGGTGAATGCTTTGGAACCGATGACTTCAAAGAAGGAACAAGTGCATTCATGGAAAAAAGAAAAGCTTCCTTTCCAGGAAAATAAGCCCCGATATGACACTCGAAATCATCAACAAAAGCAAGCATCAGCTGCCACAATTTGAAACAACTTTTAGCGCAGGAATGGACCTTAGAGCAGACCTCGAAGGACCCGAAACCCTCGCTCCCGGAGAAAGAAAGCTGATTGGAACTGGGCTTTACATTGCTCTACCTATCCACTACGAAGCTCAAATAAGGCCGAGAAGTGGGCTAGCATATAAGCATGGAATTACGGTTTTGAATTCGCCCGGAACCATTGATGCCGATTACAGAGGTGAACTAAAAGTATTGCTCATCAATCACTCTCAGACAAATTTTGAGATCAATGATGGAGAACGCATTGCCCAAATGGTCATTGCAAAACATGAACAACCCGAACTAAAACTTGTTGCAGAACTGAGCAGCTCCGATAGAGGAGCTGGAGGTTTTGGTAGCACAGGAAAGAAATAAGCTTATGAAGATCATTGTACCTATGGCAGGAATGGGCAAAAGAATGCGCCCACATACCCTTACCACTCCTAAACCACTTCTCCCGATCGCTGGTAAACCAATTGTTCAGCGTTTGGTTGAAGACATTGCCCAAATCAGTCACGAGTCAATAGACGAAATTGCCTTCATCATTGGCGATTTTGGACTGGACATTGAAAACGACCTGATTGAAATTGCAGAAAATTTAGGCGCAAAAGGTACCATCTGCCACCAAAAAGAAGCTTTAGGAACAGCACATGCCATTCTTTGCGCAAAAGAAGCTCTTAAAGGAAAAGTGATTGTTGCTTTCGCCGATACCCTGTTCAGAGCTGATTTTAAACTCGATGACAGCAAAGACGGTGTTCTTTGGGTTCAAAAAATTCCTAACCCTGAACAATTTGGGGTGGTCAAAGTAGATGAAAACTTCAACATTACTGATTTCATTGAAAAGCCGAAAGAATTCGTTTCTGACTTGGCTATGATTGGAATCTATTATTTCAAAGACGGTGAAACGCTTTGTGCTGAACTTCAATACCTCATTGACAATAAAGTGATCAAAGACGGAGAATACCAACTTCCTGATGCTTTGAAAAACATGACCGCCAAAGGCATGAAATTTTCTCCTGGAGCTGTTTTGGATTGGTTAGATTGTGGAAATAAGAATGCAACCGTTCGAACGAACACAAGAATACTGCAATACAATAAAGACAAGGATTGGGTTTCTAAATCAGCTAAAATTGTTAATTCAGTTGTGATATCGCCGTGTTACATCGGAGACCATGTTGAACTCAAAAACTGCGTAGTTGGACCGCATGTCTCAGTTGGAGAAGGATCGAAAATTGAACGTTCAATGATCAGTGAATCAATTGTTCAGAACAACTCAATTGTTAAAAATGCTAATTTCAATAATTCAATGGTTGGAAATTTCGTAGAATACCTCGGTGTTCCACATGAAAAAAGCTTGGGAGACTACTCAACACATGGCAAATAGATCTTTTTTTTTACTCTTTTTCGTATTCATTTCTCTTGTAGCTTGTAAATCGAGCAAAGGATTGGAACAGAAGACTGATTCTGCTGATACTGCTGCTTTTGATAATGCGTTCTTTCGCGCGCAACGCTTCAAAGCTACGGGAGAAGGCGCAAAGGCTTATTCATTTTTCAAGTCGGCATTGGACATTGATCCGGCATGTGACGCTTGTTATTTTGAACTTTCGCGATATGACTTCAAGGACAATAGAATAGATCAAGCAATTGCTAAAATCAATCAAGCAATTGACTTAAACTCAAGCAATCAATGGTACATCACCGCCAGAGGCGAATACCTGATGGAAGCAGCCCAATACAACTCTGCATCCAACGATTTTAGGTGGTTGATTGATCGTGAAAGTAAAAACTTAGACGACTACTACAACCTGATCAATGCCCACCTCTACCAAGAGCAAGGCAAAGAAGCCATTGCCGTTTTCAATGAAATGGAGAACGTTTTTGGAACAGACTATGAAACGAGCGCTCAAAAACTAGATCTAATCCGAAGAATTAGCTCTCCCGAAATTGAATTGGCAGAACTGGACCAGCTCATCGAAAAGCAAAAATATGAGTCGCGTTGGTACATCAGAAAAGCTGAATTACTCCAATCAATGAGTAGAAGCGATGAAGCGTTTGAGTTTTTGGAAAAGAGCACGAAATTGACTTCGTCAAGTGGAGCCATCTACTTACAACTAGCCGATTGGTACCATTCTAAAGACAATTCCACAAAAGGACTTGAAATGCTTCAAAAAGCCTATCAAGACGTGTCTTTGGAGGCAAAGGCTAAGATTTCAAGTCTGGCCTATTACTTCAATGAAAGCATTACTAATAATGAATTCGATGCCGTGCTTGAATTGATCAACATCTTGCAAACGTCTTATCCTGAAGAGTCAGATGTATTCATCGCGAAAGGAGATTTTCATACATTGGTCGGTCAAAACAATGAAGCCATTGATCAATACATACTTGCGCTGAAACTGGACCCTTCTCAACTGCCCACTTGGGAGCAGGTTATGGATTTACAGCACGCTCAATTGCAATGGCAAGCTTTAGCTGAAAGTTCATCTGATGCTTTGGAGTTGTTTCCAACTCAACCTTTTGTGTACCTCATGAACGGAACAGCACTGCTTAATTTAGACAACTACACCGATGCTTTGACTAGCTTAAAAGCAGGGCAAATGATGGTCTTTGATGATCCATTCACCCAAGCGCAGTTTGCGGCTACTTTAGGTCAAACCTATCATCAGATGAAGGATTATGCAAATTCTGATTTGGCATTTGACAAGGCGGTGGACCTAGACGGAAACAATTCGTTCATACTAAACAACTATGCCTATTACTTGAGTTTGAGGAAAGATCATCTGAGTAAAGCGCGTTCATTAATTGAACGTTGTGTGGAATTGTCTCCCAACATTGCTTCTTTTGAAGATACCTACGGATGGATTCTATTTGAAATGAAAGAATACAATGAAGCTTTGATTTGGATTGAGAAAGCACTGCAAAACGGTGGAAGCACTGATGGCCTGATTATTGAACACCACGGCGATGTGCTTTCCAAGTTGAACCGCACACAAGAATCGGTAGAGGTTTGGAAGAAAGCGAAAAAACAAGGAGGTGCTTCTCTGCTCATCGACAAGAAAATAGAGAACAAGCAGTACTATGCTGAGTAAAGGCTTATTACATAGAATTTCATTCCTTTTGGCACTCATTCTAGTGCTAGGCATGTCTTCATGCAGCAACGAACGAAGAGCTAAAAGAGGAAAACCACTTAAAAATCAAAGTTCTGGGCACATTTTGAATCGATACATCAAAAATGAGTTCAAATACAATTGGATAGGAATGAAGTTGGCTGTTGATTTCAACGATGGAGAGCAAAAACGTTCTTTCAAAGCCAATTTAAGATCCAAGAAAGACAGCATTATATGGATGAGTATTTCACCTGCCTTAGGTGTTGAAGTGATGCGCTTGATGATCACTCCAGACTCCGTTATGCTAATCTCTAAAATCCCTGGCGACAAGTATTACTTTGAGGGGAGCATCGATATACTCAATGAAAAAGCACAAAGCGAATTGAGCTTTGAAATGATCCAGGATCTTCTAGTTGGGAATGCCATTGGACTAGAACAAGGAGAAGACAAGTACAAATCAAGGGTAGATGAGCAACAATACAACCTCATTTCCAAGTACACTAGGAAACTGAAAAAGGTAGTTGGTTCAGGTGAAAAAAACACCTCCCCTGACGATTCTCTTTATGTAGAGATTCCTGATAAGAAATACGAGAGACTGAAACGAAGAGGAGATGAAGATGAGTTTCTTGTGAAGCGATATTGGTTTAATGGGTATAGCTATGAACTCGAAAGAAGTGTGTTTGACGACCTTTACAATCAGCGTTCTATTATCATAGAGCATGACGACTACAAAGACTACTTGGCACAATCTTACCCTGAATTAACTCGTTTAATCATCAACTCTTCTTTCAAAAGACAAGAAGTAGAAATCAAGATTAACCGCTTAAAAACAAACAAGGAATATGAATTTCCATTTGACATACCGGAAGATTTTGAGCGCAAAACAACTCTTTAAGGCTGGTTTTTGTGTGCTTGCAGCGTTTCTTGTTTTTACCAGTTGCAGCGCTCAATCAAAAAAGGACCTTCAGAACAAGCGCGCAGCGCTCAACAAACAAATAGCATTAACAAAGAAGCTGATTTCTGAGAACAAGGCATCTGCTAGCTCCGCCAGTCAGGAACTACAGATCTTAGGACAACAAATCTCTTTCCGGGAACAACTCATCCAAAACATGCAGCGTGAAGTGAGCAGCATGGACTCGGAAATTGATGAATTCGAAGCCGAGATTGAACTCTACAACGATAGAATTGAAGCGTTGAAAAATGAGTACGCTGCGATGATCAAACAAGCATACAAGAACAGCAGTTCGAGAGATGCCATGATGTATGTGTTTTCAGCAGAAAATTTCAACGAGGCTTACAAACGTTTCCGTTTCATGCAGAACTATGCCGAAGTGCGAAAAGAGCAAGCCGAAAAAATCCTAAACTCCCAGAGCGAATTGCAACAAGCCATTACCAATCTTGAATTGGAAAAAAACAACAAAGAGTCTTTGGTAAATCAACAGTTTGAAGAGAGAAGCCAGCTAGACATTGATAAAAGAAAAAGACAAGAAAAGCTACAAAAACTGGAAAGCGAACAAGGCAAACTGAAGGCTCAACAGCAGCAACAAGAGGCAGAGCGTAGCAAGTTGAGTAAAAAAATAGAAGACATCATTGCTAAAGAGTTGGCTAATGACCGAAACAAAACCACAGGGAAGTTAGAACTCACCCCAGAGGGTAAATTGGTTTCGGAAAATTTTGAAAAAAACAAAGGTCAATTGCCCTGGCCAGTCTCACGTGGACTGATTACTAGAAAATTTGGTAAACAAGCTCACCCTACCATTCCAGGGATTGTTATTGACAATAAAGGAATAGACATTTCAACAGAACAAGGCTCTACAGTGCTCGCTATTTTTGGTGGAACGGTAACTTCTGTTTTCAATATTCCTGGAGCCGGTCAAAATGTAATTATCACTCATGGGGCATATAAAACAGTCTATGCCGGGTTAAAAAACGTGAGCGTAGTAAAGGGTCAAAAAGTAGATGCACGAGAATCCATCGGTTCTGTTTTAACTGACCAAGGAGAAAGCATCATTCATTTGGAGGTGTGGTTTGTGTCCTCGACCGGAGGTAAGCCCCAAAACCCTTCAAGTTGGATCATCAGAAGAGGTTAACGAAGGACAGTAACAAATCCTTTAACGGTTACCTTTTCAGCTGAGCAAGTAGATTTGAAATCCACTACATAAGAATAAAGTCCATCTTGAACATAATGCTCGCTACCTTGATCTGAGCCATCCCAAAGACCATCAACTTCTTCACTTTCAAAGACCATGTCACCCCATCTGTTCCAAACGCTGATGTTGAATTCTCTGATGTCTTCACCTTCCGGTTTAAATACATCATTGATGCCATCGTTGTTTGGTGTAAATGCGTTTGGAATGTAAACCGTTGACTCAAGATCTATGTGTTCAATATCAATAAAGCTTTCTTGCACACATCCATACTCATCATTGAAGCTATAGCAGTAAGTGCCAGGCTCATCCACATAAATGAAGTCAACTTGCTCTCCACCGCACCATTGAATATCAGCACTTGATTCATAGGGTACTTCCAATCTTGTTGTTGTTCCTTCGCACGTTGTAATGGTTTTCTCGATGTCTGCTTCAGGAATCCCTACAACAGATATTCCATCAATGTCTGTGCAGTTGTTGTATGTTACCTCAACAATATAATCTGCTGGTTCTGTTACATAAATCTGTGGTGTTTCTTCATCAGTTGACCAGCTCACTATTGCACCATCTGGAACAGCACTATCAAGGGTAATGCCTGCTTGGTAATAACACAACGAAACTTCATCTGGCATTGTAAAGTCTATGGCTTCAATTACCGTATAAGTCTCTTCAAAGGTGTCTGTAGCGTCACAAATAGGCTCTGAAATAGCAAGCTGAACGTTGTAATCACCTGCAGAGTTGAAAACATAATTCACGTTATCTCCAAAAAATTGCTCACCGTTAACCAGCCACACATAACTCAAATCTTCTCCCACACTTTGGTTGTCTGTGCTGATTTCTAAACTCG
>Ga0206680_10000949_pt1 | contig 10441 bp, 7 predicted proteins | sample M115012015metaG_FD_160124 | JGI IMG/M metagenome (GOLD analysis project Ga0206680, IMG submission 160124) | Ammonia-oxidizing marine archaeal communities from Monterey Bay, California, United States - M1 150m 12015 | ecosystem: Environmental > Aquatic > Marine > Intertidal zone | place: USA...
CTGCGTAATTTTAGTGTGAGTTCTACAATGGGCCCCGGCCTTAAGGTGGATCCGCAAACAGTTTAAAATCTGAAAAATTTTTATTTTTCTTGTCTAAGACAGTAGGGGCCTAACGGCTTAATTCATACCCTGCCGAGACACAGCTTCCGTAAGTAACCCAGCAATTTTCTGCTGTGTTACTTCCTCTGTCTTATTCAATTTTTATCTCAATCTTCGGTTTTTAATAGCAACGGCTTTCGGGCTTTTTCTATGGAAGTGTGTTTCTTAATGCACTTCTTTGATAAACCGCAGGAGTGAATTTTTTAACATAATCATATCGGAAAGGTTCCATGGAACGAAGCCAAAAAGAAGCTCAAGTCAGTGAACTTCGGTCAATCTTTAATAGTATGTCCGCAGGGGTACTGGTTGATTATCGTGGTATTGAAGCAAATCAGGTTGTAGAACTTAGAAAGAAGCTGAATGATGCATCATCCACCATGAAAGTTATCAAAAACTCGCTGGCCCGTATTGCTGCGGAAGACACTCCGTTTGCAGAACTTGCAGATCAGTTCACGCAGACCCGTGCGCTTGTTTACAGTGACGGCGATGCGGTTCAACAGGCTAAAGTATTGTCTGAGGCCGCTAAAAGTTTAGAAAACTTGAAAATCCTTGCTGGAATCCTTGTTGGTGACAGCAAAACTAGCATCCTCAATACAGGTGAAGTGGAAGCACTTTCCAAATTACCTTCAAGAGAAGAGCTCATCGTGAAGTTGCTGTTCTTGATGCAAGCACCTGCAACTCAATTTGTTCGTACTCTAAACGCAGTTCCCGCGAAATTTGTTCGCACTCTGGCTGCAGTCCGGGATAGCAAATAACAATCCGGTTTATTAACATTCTTCCCATGCTAGTGTGGAAGATGAACTTAACCTTTGTCTGAGAAATAAAATGGCAAGTATCACAAAAGACCAAGTAATTGATTTTTTAGCCAACATGTCCGTATTGGAAATGTCTGAGCTGGTAAAAGAAATGGAAGAAAAATTCGGTGTCAGTGCCGCTGCTGCTGCAGTAGCAGCTCCTGCCGCTGCCGGTGGAGCCGCTGACGCAGCACCTGCTGAAGAAAAAACCGAATTTAACGTAATTCTGACCAGCTTTGGTGAGAAGAAAATTAACGTCATCAAAGAAGTTCGGGGTATCACAGGACTGGGCCTCAAAGAAGCTAAGGAAGCTGTTGAAGCTGCTCCGAAAGCAATTAAAGAAGGTGTCTCCAAAGAAGAAGCAGAAGAAATCAAAAAGAAACTTGAAGAAGCCGGCGCAAGCGCGGAAATCAAGTAAACATTTTGTCAAGAGCGTGTCCTTGTTTGGAGACGCTCCTGCTTTTTATCAGTCCTGTCTTTTACCATCCCCCAGCTATTGGATAGTCCAAGTAATAGTCGCCTTTAAGTTAAAACTTTTATTAGTGGATTTCGTGTTAATCACAATTTCACGCTGGACTGTTACAGAATAGAATTTTAGGCTAGTATTGTTTGTTTTACTAAAACTTCGGCCTTGCTTCACAAATGGAAGAATCTTTAAAAACCTACGAAGAGTACTTTTCACAAGCAGTGGAAGTACGTCTGAGTCATTATGAAAAAGAAGGACGACTCCAGCATGTAATGCTCTCTCACCAGTTTTCCATTAGCCTGATGGAAGAATTATTTGATATTGCGGATCACGTCAAGGAAATGACACGTAAACCAAACGGGATCGAATTTTTGAAATCCTTGTTATGCCACAAAAAGGCCATGCTCTATTTCACCCAGCCTTCAACAAGAACCTTTCTCTCATTTTTAACTGCCTGCCAGATGGTCGGTATGGACACCGGAGAAGTTCGAGATCCGTCTTTATCTTCAGAATACAAAGGGGAAAGTCAGGAAGACGGTGTCAGGGTTTTCAGTAGTTATTTTGACATGATTATCATGCGTGATCCAAAGCCTGGATTTTGCGAATATATGGCCTATTTACTGGACAATACCGGACGTAGCGTGCCCATCATGAATGGTGGCAGCGGAAAAGATCAGCATCCAACTCAGGCGCTACTTGACCTTTACACCATGCACCGTTCTTTTCAGGAATCGGGAGGAATCCGCAAAAAAAGATATGCGTTTGTAGGAGATTTACTACGGGGAAGAGCGGTGCGTTCTTCGGTGATGTTATTAAGTCAATATAAAGATGTCGAAATGGAATTTATTGCACCTTCTTCTTTTCAGATTGCAGCGGATCTGGAAGAATATTTACTCTCACAGGATATAAAAATTCATAAAACTGATAACTTGGAAAGTGTTATCTCAAGTGTCGACTGCATTTATATGACAAGAATTCAGGACGAGTATGATCTCTCCGGAGAGTCCAACCTGATTGATTTTTCGCAATATAGTCTAACTCCGGATAATGTCAGCCGAATGAAAACAGATTCCATCATCTTACACCCTTTGCCCAGACGGCACGAAATTTCTCAGGAAGTCGATGCCAATCCACGCGCCATGTACTGGAGACAACTGCGTAACGGCGTTTATATCAGAGTGGCGCTTCTACTTTATGTCTTCAATGTTGCACATCGCTTAAGGGAGTATTAAAATAACTACAGCCGCCGTTGCTGCATGAAAAGCCGGTTAATGCAGAAAAAGTTTTTTAATCTTATAAACAAACATGTCCAACCCTAAATTTATTTCAACAAATGTTGCGGCTTTACTCGTTTATGGACGACCGCCGATGGTGTTTGCCGGTATGGTCTGTGCCATCAGCGTGATGCTGGACCGGAATCCATATGTTTACTATAGCGGAGCAATTTTTCTCCTTGCCGCAATGATGCTTGATTTAATTGACGGCTGGTTTGCAGCACGTTTCAGACCTCAGGCAAAGCTCTCACATTTAGCAGACAGGATCATGGATAAAGTAGTCTATGCGATAGTTTTTCCAATGGTTGCAGTGGGAATGATGTGGCGCTACCAGGCTTTAGCAGAAAGCGCCAATTTTCATCTGGAAATGCTGCACGTGGTTTTTGTATTTGTTTTGTGCGTAACAGTTTTAATGCGTGACAATTTCGCGCACTTCATGAGAAATTTTTCGCTCCGGAAAGGCGGGGAGGAAGAAATGAAGGAAGTCACCAGACTCCGTACAATGGTCGCTGCTCCGATTGGAGTTGTACTTTACATACACGCTTTTTACGTGCCCGGAGGTCCGGATTCATCACTTTATTCCTGGATCAGTTGGTTGGGAGCAATTCCGATTCAGCAGCTATTCTTTCTGGAAATCCTGCTGCTGATCATCAATTTTGGCTCAATTGCAGGTTATTGCCGAAAATACGGTACTGCATGCCTTGATGATCTTTGTTTAAATGATGAGGTTTTACGCCGCAGAATTTTAGCCGTTTTCCCGAATGCACTGACCGTGATGAATGCGCTGATGGGTATTTTGGCCATGCTCTTTGCTTATCGTGGGCGAGTTCAGGAAGCTTACCTAATTCTGCTGGGAGCAGCCTTTTTTGATAAACTTGATGGTGCTGTCGCCAGAAAACTTGGACTCACAACGCCTCTTCCATCTGCAAAACCCAGGAAATATAACATAACCCTGGGTGGTGTTCTTGATGACGTTTCCGACACAGTCAGTTTCTGCATTGCACCGGCCGTTATATTTTACATCTTGATGTCACAAGTTGCTGATGAATCCATTCAGGCACTGCCTTATGGATGGATTGCAATTATGTATGTTGTCTTAGGTGTGACACGTTTAGTTTTATTTATTCTGGATCAAAACAGTATTCCGGGATTTTTCAAAGGTATCCCTGTTCCCGGAGCGGCCCTGTTAGCTGCAGCTCCTTTCATAATGCTTGGGAACACGCTCGAAACAAATTCTGCTGACTTGGTTTTTTGGGCACAATTTTGTTTTGTCTTAATGATAATCTCAGCCATCTTAATGATAAGTTTTCCTATTCGTTATATGCACATCGGCCGCTTAATGAGCCGTAGTAGAAAATTTTTAATTTTCACTATCCTGCTGATCATCGGTTTCGCTTTCACACCATATTTCGGGCATGCCGCACTTGCTTACCTGATCTTATATGTTTTTTCACCGCTTTACACTTGGCGTATCAGTCCGGAAGTAGCCTCAAAGGAAAACCCGGAATATCTCTCTTCCTCTTCTTGAACACCAATGCAGGAACTAACTGTGGACACTGAGTCCTCTGATTTTCCGGAAAATACTGAAGCCCGAATGATTGCTCCTGAACAACAACTTGGTGAGCAATTTGATCAATCTTTACGTCCGGAACGTTTACGTGACTATATAGGTCAACAGGAAATTAAGGAAAATCTGCTTGTTTTTATCGGAGCTGCCAAAAAACGTGGTCATGCGCTGGATCATGTACTTTTAAGCGGACCTCCGGGATTAGGGAAAACTACCCTCGCGAATATTTTCTCACGTGAAATGGAGGTGCAACTGCGTGCGACTTCCGGGCCTGTTATTGAACGTCAAGGTGATTTAGCGGCTATTCTCACCAATCTTGAGCCTGGAACAATTTTGTTCATTGACGAAATTCACCGGCTGAACCGAGTTGTGGAGGAGGTACTCTACAGCGCAATGGAGGATTTCACCCTCGATATTATTATCGGAGAAGGTCCGGGTGCCCGTACCGTAAAAATCGATTTGCCGCATTTTACTCTGGTAGGTGCAACAACAAGGGCCGGATTGCTTACTTCTCCGTTGAGGGAACGTTTTGGGATTCAGTTCCGCCTTAACTTTTATGATCCGGAAGAACTGAAAACAATTATCCTGCGTGCGGCTGCTTTATTGGGAATTGAAATTGTGGAAGAGGCATCTCTCGAGCTTGCACGCAGAGCAAGAGGTACTCCCAGAATCGCGAACCGTTTACTGAAACGCTGCCGTGATTTTGCAGACATGGAAACTTCCGGAGTGATCACTTTGCCCCTGGTCGAGAAGAGTCTCGATAAAATGAAAATCGATCTGGAGGGGCTGGACAAAATGGATCGTCTCATCCTCGAAGCCATCATTGAAAAATTTGGTGGAGGCCCTGTCGGCCTGAGTACCCTTGCTGCTTCTGTCTCAGAGGAAAAAGACACGATTGAGGATGTCTATGAGCCTTTTCTACTGCTCAAAGGATTTTTGCAGCGTACTCCGCGTGGACGGATGGCGACCGAAAGGGCATATCAGCATTTGGGAATTTCAGTACCTCCTAAAAAACAAGAAACTCTTTTCTGAAATATTTTCAGCAAATATTTTCCACACAATTTTTCTCAAATGCTCATGCTGGATTTTTGCCGAATTCTACTGAATAAATCCATGTATCTGCAATCACGCCGAGTGAACATGATTGTGCTGAACAAAAAATAATTCTCCTCTACAGCAAGCTGTTTTAATTATGGATACTAATTTTTCTCCTATTGAAAATTATCCCTTCCTCTCTCCGTTCATCTTTACAGAGGATCCGCAAAAACTAGAAAAACACAAAAAAGCTTTACTAAAAAAACTGATTAAAGCCTGGATGCCTCTGCATATAGAAGACAGCCAGACCCAGGAATATCTTTCTGCACGTGAAAAAGTTTTTGCAACTGTTACTGCAGAATATTATGAGAAACAGTATAAAATAATTGTAGAAAAGAGTCTGAGTGCCGAGAGTTCCTTTACCACGCTCGCTCAAAACACACGCCTCCTGGACAGTATCATCCATACTGCTTTCGAATATGCCTTTAAAGATCTGCCAACCCTCAAAGTAAGAATAATTGAAGAACTAAAAAAAGAGTACCGGTTTAAAAAAAGGATACTACCTAAAAATCAACAAAAACTCGAACTGACGCAAAAACAAATCGAGAAGATTGAATCAAACCCGGAAGATCCTGAACAAAGACAATTACTGAAATATTATAACAGTATTGAAGCAGATTTGACTCAGGAGACAGCGGACCTCAATGAGCGGCTGAAGTACCTAAAAGAACAAATGCCACTTGCTGAACAAGCTGAATTTGAACGTGATTTTTTGCTCAATCATCTGGTGATCTTTGCCAGAGGAGGATACGGTCGTGCGGAACTCAGTTTCGCCTCAGATAGAGATCTTGGCTATTGTCTTGATACACAGCAGCTAAGTTCCGGAGAAGCTGAGATTTGCCGGCAGTTCATCATACATATTGAGAATTTACTCCGGATCGCGGGAATAGAAACGGCGCATCAATACTTTGAATTAAACGAGGATTTATCCCGTTTTAAAGACCCCGCCACCATTCATACCATACCTTCCATCCTTGAAAGCAGAGTTCTGCTGGGCAGTAATAATTTGGCGAATGCCCTGAAACGCAGATTCTTTCAAATCCTGCCCTATGAAACCTTTGTTCTGAGCCAGATACGAGATTACCATGATCGTGCAATCCCCGGACTGAGCCAGATGAATCTCAAGGAAGATCAAGGTGGTTTACGCTCTCTACAAATCCCGCTTTGGCTAGCAGCTGCGACTTTTGGGGTGTTCCCAAATCAAACTGCTGATATGCTGGCCCTGCTGATTCAAAAACGTATAATTTCACCGAGACAAGGTTTTAAACTTTGTCAGGCACTGGAATTTTTATATGACTTACGTAACTTTTCCGCAACCGGAGAGAAGTTTCATTTTGATGATGAAGCACGTGAAAGAGGTCTTTCTGAAAAGGACATACAGATTAATATCATCAATGACGCAACCGAGCGGCTTTACCTGCTCAAGAAAAAACGTTTCCAGACTATTGACGTTTTTGACCGCTATCGCCTGCAGATGGTGAATTATATTCAATATCTTTCACAGGCCATTTTACAGCGCTTGCTGGACCGCACCATAGTGAGGACTTTTTCAAATTTCCAGGTTGTAGTCCATCTCGGTCAGCGTCAAATCGTTGAGGTAAACGCGCTTGAAGGTATGCCTCAGGTTCCGATGTCACTGATCTTCAACGATCCAACTGCATTGCTTGAGCTCTTTGAATATGTAGGACAGTCAGAGTATGATTTGTCTTTTGACCTCAAGGACGAAATGGCGGATCTGATCAGGATCATCACTCCGGATGTGATTGATACTCACCGTGCACAGATTGCAGAACGTTTTACGAAACTTATGCTTACTCCGTTTGCAGCATGTGCCTGGCGAATTATGTTCGATATTTGTGAACCGATTAATGCTGATAATCAACCGCGAACTTTGATGGGTTGTTTCATTCCGGAAACAAATAAGATGCGTTTTTTACTCCGTAATCTGGTTTACCATCAACACCCAGTTTGCACTCATACGCTGAATGCACTGGATCGTACACAAAAAGAATTGGATCGACTAAAAAAAGATTATCAAGAATTATATCAATATCTTGAGCCCAAACACATCTTAGCTCTCAAGTGGGGCATCTTGTTCCACGATGTAGGAAAAATAGATCCTGAGACTGTTCATGAAGTTTCCGGGACTTCGATTGCAGTCAAAGCTCTGGAGCGCATCGGTTATGAAGACCAGGAATTATTTACTCTTGTATCACTGCTTATTGTGCATCACACGACAGTCGTGCAACTCAGCAGAACTTCCGCCTATTTCGATCAGGCACTGCAAAGTTTTTTAGAAATTGCGGACCGTAACCTGATAAATGTCATTTTACTTTTTCTATGCAATATCTCCGATTACATTTCTGTGAGCGAGAGCAACGCACACTCAACACGCGTATTGAGAACATTTTTTGAAGAGACATCCCGCGTTTTTGCCGAAATGCGCTCCTCCCAAAAACAGGAGGATTCCATGGATTTCATTCTCACATACCTAGATAATAAAAAAAATGATCTTGAATCCGACACACGAATTAATCTGCTGATTAACAGAAGTCTCCGTGAAAACCTGGATTCTGTTTTGCTCAACCCATTGTTGCAGATAAACAAAAAAGAGAAAAAACTGCTTGAAAAATCAGAAGATCAATTACAAGTGCTGTGGCGTGACCTTAAACTAGGTTCACTTGATAAACGTGGTACTGACCAGACTACAGAAAAATTTATCCGCACAATTCGGCAATCTCTAAGTAATGAAACTTTAGTGACACTGACAGAGCTATACAGTCCCTTAATAAACTGGTTTTTTGCTTCATTTCCGAATCGTTTTCTGCTCAGTTCTTCTCCGGGAATGATTGCGGAGAATCTGACTATTTTCAACAAACTTGAACGTCCCGCAATTGTAAATGTCATCACCAATGCAAGAGGTCAACTTAACGCCCTACTGATTTATGTGCATGACCTGCCACAGATTCACAGTAGAATCGCCTACACCTTGAACTTAAAGCACCTTACCATTGGATCTGCAAAAATCAACCAAATAAATTTTGCGAGCGGTCAAGTTGCTTTTTGCTATTATTTGAAAGTCTCAAAAAGGGAAGAGGACAATGTTATTTTTCCGCTGGAGCTGGAAACTTCCATCAGAAGAAATACTCCTCCTGCACTGAAAATAAAGCCTCAGACTTACCTCTACAACACAAAATTTCAATTGGAGTACCTCGAAGATGATAAAAAAGGCTACATGGTCAAAGAAACCAATAATGTGTCTTCTGCTGATTTTCCGATGTGGAAAGGAGATTCAGGTGATAAAACTGAATTTTCGAGACGTGATAAAAATTATCTTCGCATTAAAATAACTGCAGAAGACGCCCCCCTGGTTTATTACAAAATGGTCAGCGCATTTGATCGGGTAGGAGTATCGATTCAGCAGGCCGTCATTACAACTATTGGACATCAAGTTATCGATACATTTTACATTACTACTGATGATCATGAAAAATTACTCAAATCAAACTTTGAGGAATCCCTCAAACAGGCTCTGATGAGTCCCTCTGAGATTTGATATCACTACATTCATATTAAGTGATTGAAAAAGTTTGACTTTAACATTGATTGTGATAATTTATATAAAACTTTGTATCCAGATGACACAGAGGGATCTGGCCCTTTGAAGTGTCGAGCATCCTTTTTCCGCATCAAGGTGCTAATGCCAGCCCCTCCGGAAGTTTCTGGAAGGGAGTCGATACGACTCGATTCGAGTAAAGTGCCGGTCCGCCTCTTTTAGTGGCCCACCTGATTGATTCTCGTCTATCCTGTTTAACTATTTGAGTTATAATCCGCCGGGATATTGTTTCCAGTATGTGGAGAAGCTCTGCCTGTCTTTTTCATTAGAATAAGACTTTTGTTCAATGCGGATTTGTTTTTCACCGAAAAAAGGCTTTTTACAGATAAAACACTTTAAGGCTTTTCGAGTTTTATCATGAAATGTTCACCATGTTTAATACACTGCTAGTTCACACCATGCCCCTTTATTTTTTTGAAAGTAAGTTATGACACTCATTGTACCTCCTGATTACCACGCAGTTCCAATCCTCGAAAAAAATGGTATCCGCTGGATCCCGCCTTCACAGGCGGAGCGTCAGGATATTCGTCCTTTGCGCATAGGTATTCTCAATATAATGCCGCTCGGAGAAAAATACGAATTTAATATTCTTCACCCTCTGGGACTTTCGGTTTTGCAGTTGGAACCAGTTTGGATACGTCTGGAGTCACATAACTACAAAACCTGGGAACCACGGCATGTGGATGACATTTATGTAACATATGAGGAGGCAAATCGGGAGCAGTCGCTTGACGGCTTAATTTTAACAGGTGCGCCGGTTGAGACTGTCCATTTCGAAGATGTGCATTACTGGGACGAAATCAGTGCAATTCTGCACGATGCACGTCAAACAATTCCCAGCACACTTGGGCTCTGCTGGGCTGGATTTGTGATGGCTTATTTAGAAGGTGTGAACAAATTTAACTACGATCAAAAACTGTTTGGGGTTTTTGAATTGAAAAACCTTGCCCCTGCCCATCCAATTATCGGAGAAATGGACGATGTCTTTTTCTGTCCGCAAAGCCGACATGCGGGGATTCCGGACGAGGCCATGGAAGAGGCGGAAAACGACGGTCGACTGAAATTACTGGCTTACGGTAACGAAGCCGGCTATTCAATTTTTTCAACCTCCGATGACCGTTTCATTGCACATACGGGGCATCCTGAATACAACGCTACCAGACTGGCTGACGAAGCAAAGCGAGACCACGGGAATCCTGACGTTCCGCCACCCGTAAATTTTGATTTTATGGAACCGCTCAACCGCTGGCGTTCTCACCGCAACACTTTTTTCACCCAATGGGTCAGTTATTGCTATCTCAAAATAAGTACTCATGACATGTCAGTTAAAAAAGATTTTATGACCTCACCCGCAGACTGAGCTGTTCGAATCTTCGTTTTAACTTGCGCCTTCTGCGCACTGCAGTAAAGTTTCAATAGCTTAAAATAATTAAAATATTCCCGAATTAATTAATTACGAGTTATGGCCAACAAAGAGAATGAACCGCCTAACGGTTTAGAAAAATTGTTTTCAACCCAGAGTATCCTGAT
>Ga0206680_10000951_pt1 | contig 10435 bp, 7 predicted proteins | sample M115012015metaG_FD_160124 | JGI IMG/M metagenome (GOLD analysis project Ga0206680, IMG submission 160124) | Ammonia-oxidizing marine archaeal communities from Monterey Bay, California, United States - M1 150m 12015 | ecosystem: Environmental > Aquatic > Marine > Intertidal zone | place: USA...
TCGTCCTCAGAGTCGCGCAGAACCAGCAGGAGGGCGACATCCTCAGAATCTAGTGCGGCGCTCACCTCATCGACACCGCACCGCTGCATGGGCCGAACTATGGTTGGCGATTAATCGGCTTTGGGATGTGACTTTCAGTGATTAATTGAAGCGTTAAACCACATAACAGATAGAATCCGGCGATCGATTTATCTCTGGTGCAGTTCACGTGATCTCGTGTCAATGTTTGATGGTCCCGAGGAAGAGATCCAGGCACTAGCCTGGATGAGAAACCGTCTCAAGGACGAGCAACAGTCGTTGGGGAATAGGGCGAGTGACCAAAAGGACATGCTGCGCGACCTGGTTCGACAGATTTCTGAGCGTGAGAGGCAGCTGAAGGCCGATTCGGGATCCCCTGAAGACGATTTCCATTCGAATCTCTGGGATTGTTTCATCTTCTCGTGCTCAGGGAGCTGGCCGGACGATCAGAAGCCAACTTGGAACCCACCCTATCAATTTGGGGAGTGGGCTTTCACGAGTGCCCAGAGATTGAAAATCGGTCATTCGGAGTACCTCGATTACACCTACGTTCCCCGTGGAGGCGGTTCAGCGAAGCACTACTACCGGAGGAGGCCGGACGAGATTAAATGGATACTCACACCGATTATACAGAAAGGGCAGCGCTTCTTCATCGGGAAGGCCAAGGTCTCTGAGATTGACGCTGTTTGCTCGGTTCCTCAGCTACCTGGAGAGATGGACTCCGCCGAGACCGGGAAGAGGGTTTTGGACAGCAACAGGGGGGGCAATCAATGGCAGCGCAGAGTGGATGCGAAGAGGGTGATGGCAATCAGTAACTTCATCGGTAAGGGAGACAACCTGATTGCTAATTCTGCCATATTGTATGCCCCCGAACACTCAGCAGTTACTTGTGAGAAGAACGGCACTTTCACTGTTAGCTTCAATAAATTTCTAGAGAAGGTCGATTCGCAGTGGTGCGATTTCAAGGGCAAGAAGGACCTACGTCCGGTTTGGCTAATCGATGGTCAACACCGCACCAGGGGACTCGCACAGTCAGAGAAAGGAATCGATCTGGACCTACCAATAATCCTGTTCCCCCCCGAATTCAGCCTGGGCCAGTCAGCCAAGATATTCTCGGAGATTAACACGCTTCAGGTAAAACTCTCACCACTGCACACCCTCTACATGCAGCACAGATTCGGTATCCCATCGCCAACGGCGAAGAGGGACTTCGATAGGCCGTGGGACGAAGGAGGTGGACTCATCAACAAGAACAGCAGGGCAAACCATCTCTCTTACGAATGCGCTGCATACCTGGCCCAGCACAAGAACGGCCCTCTTTACAACAGAATCAAGATTCTCGACTCCAATAGTTCTCGGACGACGATTATGCAGGCGAGTCAGTGGGTCGACTTCTCGAGGTCGTGGTTCGGTGAGGGTGGGGTGTACGGCCCCCAGTGTCCAGAGGACCAAGATACGATTAACAAGGAAGTCGAGAACTACTTCCAGGCGTTGATAGAGACTTGCAATCATGGGGAGTGGAAGGATGGGAAGCCACGATGGTCAGCATCCTCATCCAGGAAGGGGCTGATTCAGAGCCATGGCCCCTCTCAAGCACTACTCAGGATATATCGCGACGTCTGGGCCAAGGCCAGAAGACTCACCGAAGAGTCCCCGATTACAGTAGAGTGCTTCAAGAAGGTGCTAGCGCCACTGACGTGGGTTGACTGGACCGACGCGAGGATAAAATCCACCTTTGGAGGCAGCGGAGAGAGGCCTAGGACGGCCCTCAGGGTCTGGATGCGGACCGCGATTCAGCACGGTGAGGTGTACTCGTACGAAGAGGTGATGTCGGAGACCATCAAGTCGAAGCCGGGTAGGGGAGCACTTGCCCCCTGTAGCGGAGGGACACTCAGCGTGAACGATGGGCGCGAATGGCCGTACCCAGGCAAGCCGCTGACTATCGTGGCCCACCAGCCCCCAAACTCTCTTCCGACGTCCACGTGGCAAATCCTTGACTCAAACGACGTCGACAGGACCGTGGATCAGACCATAGTCTCCAGAGGCGGCATTGCCGAGGTCACCTTGCGATCCACAACCTGGATGAAGGACATCGACTACATTGACGTGAGGGTGCAGTGGCAGAACACCAAGGACCCCCCCGGTCACTCAAAGAAGCGATTGCATAAGAGATAGGTCAGCCGAGAAGTAGGTGACCGCCCCTAGGCTCTAGGTTCTCTAGATTGACTGTCCATTCCATATCCGAAACGTCGGCAGGAGCTGAGGGAGTTGGAACGTTTTCCATATCGAACAGCTTGATTTCTCTCTCTGGCAATATGAATGAAAAGCGTTCATCATAACACGATGGGCCGCGTGTATCGAGCTTAGAGTGGAGTGCTCTAATCTGGCCAGCTATCTCATTCTCATCTCCCCTGAAAGACTCTTCAATTGCAGTGACAACTTCCGCGCACGTAAGCCCTGAAGTACCGTCTGTCTCTCTGATGATTATGGAGGCAAGCAAACCAGTCTCGAAACCAGCGGGAACGGTAATCTGTCCTGTCCCATTGATATGGTGTTCTCTCCCGATGGTTGAGGTCTTGACCTCGATTGCGACACCTCCTTCTATGTGAGGGAATCTGAAGTCGATGATGTCCCGGGCATTGCCCTCAGCCTCCCAGCAGGTTATTCTCCTCTGAACTTCTGAGGGATTGGAGCCTGAACGAGTCATACGATGAAGCAGCATGAGCTCCCCCCACGCTCCGACGACTTCTTCCTTCCTGGGTGGCCTGTTAGGGCGCTTGACCAAATGCAGTAGTTGTCCGATTACAGTCATTAGGAGATCTGTAGAGTATTTCCCACTTGGTTCGTGGTCGGCCATCCTGTCTAGAATTGCAACCAGAAGATCAGCATCGCAGGAAGGGTCGAGATGAATCTCTAGACATTTCCTCAGGGAAAGAACGGAGTCGCCCTCATGGACTCTCTTCTCAGGGAGATAAATCATCTCAATGTGTAATAGTTTAGGAGGATTAGATGGTTCGTGTACTCCACTCATCAGGAAGCCTAGCGAACCTTCGTGATTCTTGAAAATCCAGCAATTGGTATCCCTTACTGGGGCCGCTGATAGACCATCTTCCTCCCTAGGCCTAAGGAGTCTATTCCATGCGTCCTTGATGGTCTCGGGCATCTCACTCACCTTCTTCCTGGTTCACCTGAGCAAGGCCCTGCTGCTTGATTTTCGAGCGGTCGATTAGCCTGTTGGTGCCAACGCTGTACATCGGCCCGCCCTCGGGCACCCAAGCTGCGAAGGTCACCACGGGAGTGTCTCCCGGGACGTAGAGGGGGTGCCCACTGGGTACCCGGATTTCCTGCCGAATCACTTTCCCGTGGGGATGTTCGTCGCTATGTTGGTTCATGTCGTAGTAAGTTGGGCGGATGTAATTGGAATCCAACTGGTACAGCAGTATGAGAATCGGCTCGCCCCGTGCCCGAGTCTTCGACGGTATAACGCCCTCTTTCGACGCATGCCAATCTTCGTCGTAATCGAAGAAAGCGTCACCGAGGTAGGTCCTATCGTCACTGTAGGTCCCTACAATGGTGCCGAATCGGGTAGTAACCTCATCAACGGCCCGTTCGACGGACTCGGGGTGCATTGTGGTGCGCAGCCTCCGCATACGCTTGCGAAGCTTGACGACTCCTATGTTAATCGCGGGAAGGGGCGGGGCCTCCCCGTTGTTGGCTTCGACCCTCCACTCCTTGAGATAATCGGCGAACACCTGGAAGGATACCTGAGGAGCGGCCTTATCGCATTTGAAATTCTCCAACAGCCTGATTACGACGTCCGGGTCTAGGTCCCACGCTATAGAGCCCCTTTCGTGAATCGACTCCTCGGCATGGCTCCCAAAGAATCCCTCGAGCAATTCGTGGTTGTACCTGATTTGCGATGGATCGAACGATGGTGTGTTCAGTAGCGGTCTCTTTCCGGAGAATCCGAATCCCTTGTGCTTTGTCAGGTAGCGGCGCTTCGCCCTGCTGGTAGGGCTGACAAAGGGGCTGTTGCGCATCTCTACGAGGACCTCGAGCGGGGAGTGGCCCTCGTGCAGCGACTGCTTGATTTGCAGCCTCAGGTACCTGTCCGCCTCGGCTATCTGGCGGAACACCTCGCGGGCCTCGTCCTGCAGGTGTATGGCGGTGATGTCTATTTGACTCATCTTGTGTCCGAACCAACGCCCCCTCTGGAGCACGGTGTCCATCATCTCGCTCATCGAGGTGCGACCGAAGACCGTGACGCTGAGCCCCTCTACGGTGAGCCCCCTTGACAGGATGTTGCCCCCGACGATGATGGCCGCCTTCTTGGTCTGGACCTGCCAGTCGGAAATACTCGAGTAGTTGAGCTCCATACCCTCGTCGCTGCTGTTCAGGAGGTATATCCACGGCTTGCCTGGGTATTCGGTGTAGGGGGAGCCAGTGCGGGAGTCGAATATGGGCTGCGTGACTATCTCTATGCAGCAGCGCATGAAGTAGGCGATGTCCTCGAAGGGAAGGCTAGAGATTCCTCTCAGGGCCCGTGACCGCTCCAGCTGGAGCCGCCACCTCTCCCTGAACGGGTGGTCGTCAGCGGAGGTGGCGGGGTCGAATGTCTTGAACGCCTCCACGACATTGGGCCACTCTCTCTTGACGATTGTGCGAATCATCTCCTGGTTCTCCTGCTTGAGCGACAAGTGGACCATCATCGCATGGTAATCATAGGAGCGCTCAATCTCCTTTACGCTCGGCTTCTCGGCCAGTCCAGTCTTGTTCCACTCTCTCCACCACCTCACCCCGCAGGTGATGATGAAGTCCATCGAGGCGTTCAGCAGGGTGGGGGGAGTTGCCCTACCGTTGTCCGGGTCGTCCGAGAGAATCTCCTCCAGGAACAACGTCTCGTGGTCTGTGAGGCGCTTGGTGTGGTTTCCTTCGCCATCAATCTCGTAGGCGGGGACGTAGACACCGCGGGCCTTGCCCATGGCGTCCTTCTCATGGTGGGGCCACTCGTTACGGTCCATCCGGTGCAGGAGGTAGCTGTCGTACTCCCAGAATACCTCCCAAGAGCCGAGGTAGGTGCGCGGCCGCCTGATTCCGTTCTCGTCTTTGTCGGTGAACGGCTCAATCATCCACCAGAAGTCGCGCGGGTAGCCGATTGGGTCGTCGGGGCTCGCGCTCAGGCAGGCCTGTGGGGTCGCGGTGTAGGCAACGTAGCAGTTCCTGGGCAGAGAGCCCCTCAGGTTGACCAGGTCGCGCCACGTGGTTGATCCAAATCCCTGCATATCCGTGTCCTGGCTCGCGTAGTCCGCCTCGTCGTCGAGAATCATCGCCTGGAGGATGTTGTCTGAATCGAGGTCAGAGGGGAGGGCGTTGTGGAAGTCGATTATCTGGTTGACTATGGCCTGCAGGTGGTTGGTTTGCTTCTTCATCACGATTATCGTGGTCCACTTCTGGCCCCTTATCGCACGTTCGTTGAACTTGAAGTTGGCAGAGTAACCGCCTCCCGACTGCCGGAAGTCGGACTGGAAGGTCGGCGAGTGGATTAGGTGGTCCGTGTTAATCCCCCCGACGAGGTCGAACGCCCTGTTCACGCGATTCTGGGTCTGGTCCCTCAGGGACGTCTTGTCACCGGCCAGTATGATGAACAGCCTGTAGCCCGCCCTCATCCCGACCTGGATGAGGCTTAGCATGTTGGCCGTCTTGCCGCTCTGGACCGGCCCGAAGACGAGCCCCTGCTTGTTCTGACCCCAGTTGGCTCCGTCGTTCCTCGGATCGTTGCACCCGTTGAGTATCCGGAGGGCGTTGGCCTGGATATCATTCAGCACGTCTTCTCCCCATGGGCCAATCAGAGAGCTGAGCTGGGTCGAGTCGAGGCTAAGACTCGCGGCCTCCTCCTCGTCCAGCCAACCCCCGCTGAGTGGCAGGGTGGCCAGAGGGTCCAGGTCGGGGGGATTTCGCAGGTAGATCTCGGTGCCCTCATCCTCCTCCCAGGCCGGTGCGGCAGAGGGCCGGGGGTCCGGAAACCTGTCCAGCAGCTCATCCAGGTCCTCCTGCACGATCGCGCCGTTATCCCTCATCCCCTCCATCGTGCTGACGAAGGCCGGATAGTCGGCATAGGCCAGCATCTGGTAGGTCCCATTGACCATCGTCATGAAGGCAGGAGGAAGGTCCACAGTCTACTATCGCGTTCATCCGGTAATAACTCCTGCGCCGCTTCTGTAAGGAGCGATCAGTTAGATCCAAAGGCAGTACCCCGATTGGGGGGGCATGAGTGCGGACGCTGTCCGGGTCGCTGAGCTCTTCGCGGGTGTCGGCGGGTTCCGACGGGGTCTCGAGGGCGAGGACTTCGAGTTCGTCTGGAGCAACCAGTACGAGCCGGGAGAGAAGGCTCAGTGGGCCTCCAGAATCTACGTCAAGCACTTCGGAGAAGAAGGCCACTCCAATGACAACATCCACGACTTCACCTTCCCCATAGACGGCATCGCCGACATCCCGGACCACGACCTGCTCGTGGGCGGGTTCCCGTGCCAGGACTACTCCGTGGCACGCACCATTTCAGGGGAGTTGGGCATCAAGGGCGAGAAGGGCAAACTCTGGGTCGACATCGCGCGCATCATCCGCTGGAAGCGGCCCCGCCCGAAGGTCGTCCTGCTGGAGAACGTACCACGCCTGCTTAACTCCCCGGCCAATGCACGCGGACTCAACTTCGCCATCATCCTCAACGACCTCATAGGAATGGGATACGAGGTCGAGTGGAGGGTCATCAACGCTGCTGACTACGGTATGCCACAGCAGCGCAGTCGCGTGTTTATCCTAGCATATAGGACTCCTGGTCTTAGTCGGACTGATCGGCAATCCAAGATTAACGGCCCTCTGAACTTCGGCGCTCGAAAGAAGATACGCGGGCCGATGTCTAAGTGGATGCTAGGTAAGTCAACCAGCAAGGCCGCATCGAACTGGGAGGTCGGGCCGTTCGCAGAGGCATTCGAATGCAACGGAGAACTCGACAAGAAGCCCGAGGAGTTGCCGCCTTTTGACCATCCGTTCAATACTAAATCATCCCGTTTCGGCAACGCCGGCTACGCGTGGAAATCGAATGCCGAAAGGCCGCGAAAGAACATGATGTGGACGACGAAGGTGAAGGCCGACTACGACGGCGAGCGCAGGACGCTCGGTGATCCGGATATTCTCGTCAAGGACCATGACCCGAAGTATGAGATCGACCCGGAGCGCCTCGACGAGTGGCGCTACGCGAAGTCCACCAAGAACGAGTTCCGCCTGCGCAAGAGGGACAGGGAAAATGCCGATTCCGAGTTGCTCGAGCGCTACGACGAGTGCATGAGCGCCCCGTTCGGCGAGCGCAGGACGATGTGGATGGACGAGGAGTGGCGGACCCGGTTCAAGGCGGCGGTGGGCGAGGACTCGTTCTACCACTACGACGAGGGTTCGATGGGCTTCGACGAGCTGGACAGCCCCTCAAGGACGATGGTCACCGCAGAGATTGGCAGCACTCCCTCCCGGATGCGCCACATCATCGAGTACGAGGAGGGCAAGTACCGCCGGCTGATGCCCATTGAGGCCGAGCGCCTCAACATGTTCCCTGATAACTGGACCAACATCCCCGGAATCAATGACTCGCGGCGCGGCTTCCTGATGGGCAACGCGCTAGTAGTGGGGGTCATCGAGCGACTCCGAAAGCCTCTTCTGGGCATTCTCGAAAGAGAAGACGACTGACATGACCGTCTTCATGTGCATCCAGAAGCCGGACAGCCCGTACAACGACCTCCACGGCAGTGCCTACGTCTACTGGTCCACCTTGCCAAACGGCAGGAGGATAGAGGAGGGCGACTGGCAGGTCCTCACTCTCACGAACCGGACCAGTGAGGGGGGGAGAAAGGTGTTCGGGATAGGGCAGGTAGAGAGGATATTCCAGAGGATGGTGGAGGGCAGAGAGCTCTCGATAGCGGAGTACGCCAGGTACAGAGAGTTCGACCCTCCACTGACCTACGACCAGATAGGCGGAGACCCGCGGACCAACGTCCAGCACTCGATGAACAGGATCCCGGATCCGAGGGGGGAGGAGCTGCTCGACCTGCTGCTCGCCGATGGCATGCCCGATGTCTCTTCCCACCGCGGCTCCAACCACAGAGTCATCGTCTGGGATGGAGCGACCGAGGCTGAGTTCGAGCGTTGGCTGGACAGGCAGCTGGATGAGGGTTGGGCGGTCGTCGGGGTCGGGTTCGAGGACTCGTCTGGCCTGCTGAGGCGATGCATCTTCAGAAGGGAGGGTTGAGATGTATGCCGAACTACAACCCAGATGATATCATTCGCTTGGCTGAGGCAAATCCTGGATACGGATTCAGACGATTCTTGAAAGAGCTATATGGATCGAGTAGTAGAAGATCGTCTCAGGTATTGAGATTATTCGAAATTCATAAAATTGAGGCTGGAGTTGATCTTTTTGATGTACTCCAAGATACGTCACTCTCAAAAATGGTAACTAGGAAAGAATGGAAATCAATTACGAATAATGCTCCCACTCCGAAGGGTGCGGGACTTTCAACGGCAAGAAGGTCCAAGCTTGAAAGAAAGGTGGGGATTGGAACCAATTCTCGTAACATTCCCCTACCTCCTCAAAATTTCTATTGGTTAGATGTTACTGAGGTCGATGATGAAGAGTATGAATATGGACAGGGTTCGACTAACCACATCGAGCTAATGGACTACAACCTCTTGATGAGATTACACGATGAAGAGATGATGACTGTAAGCCAAATCTCTCAATTAATGGGAGTTCGAGAGACCAGGATAGAGAGTTTCCTATCCAAACTAGAGGATTATGATGAGAAGGATATTGTCTACGAATGGCTTGCTGTGATGAAGAGGTTATGGAGAATACAATGCCGCCGCGGTTCTACTCACAAGAAAGATGAATTGATGATGGATTTCAGGGGAATATTCCGAGACTATGTCATGGATCCAGTTAATACAGAGCCACCAACAATCCAGGACATAGATTGGGTATATCAACAGCTATTAGAAGAGGAAAATCAAGAAGAGGAATTTGCACCTGAAGTAGACCTTGACTTGTATAGACAACGAATTATCGGAGATGCCGCTCTAGAAAAGAAAATCACAAAGATGGTGTCCACGTATCCCGTTTCAGTTCAAATAGAAATGGAAAACGAAAAACTCGATAAAATCGTGGGAAAAATGGAAGAGAATACGGCTTTTGAAATGAAGGTGAGGGAGAGAGCTGTCGATGAGAATCGGGAATTGGATATATTAGATTTGCACAGGATTCAACGATTGGAACAGTACCGGGATGAGTACGTCCAGTGGGAACTAGAAATCCGCCGTTCGCTTAAGGAATGGTCAAAATTGGTGGATTATGAGTATCGAAGAATATCTCAATTAGACTTGAATGAGATGAGAAGATGGGATATGATAGGCGAGGTAAGAAGGGCCAATACTGCGTTCATGGGCGCACATTCCATTGAATACATGCCCCCGAATGAAAAATTAATTTCTTTACTAAACCAACATTTTGATGATTTGTATCAAATCAAGTTAGATTTAGATGGGTGAATCTATCCAAACCCACAGGTTCCTGGATATAATGCGGCACGAAAATGAAAGAGCAGTCTTCAGCATTGTATTCTATATCGAGAAATTCCCAGAACGGTATCTCACTCTCTGCGGTGGGCGAATTCCATCCTCTGTGTCTTTTCTCAACAGCTCTGAGGTAGGTCATCTTGTAGTCTGTCTGCAGGTTCTCGATTACGCCCTCGTCGATGAACAGCCGCATCACGTCGTTCCTCCCCTTCTCGAACTTGGTGGTGGTCACCCATCCCCTATGCCTAGTCACCCTACCGTCGGGGTGCCTGTACTCGATTTCTACCTCCGAGCGCGGGTCCTTCCTACTCGACCGTGGAAACACTTCCCTGATGCCGAACACGTTGTCCATGACCCAGTGTGGGATGAGGGTGCACTTGTGATCGAACATGGATGCGTCCATCTTTTTGCGCCACATCGGGAACCTGACATCCTTGCGTTCTGTGGGCATTGTACTACTGATCCGGTAGCTACTTGATAACAGGGTTATTAGTTGTCATCCGAACGATGATTTCTGCCAATCAGGAATGAGGCAGGTCATTCGAATAACTCGGAGACCCCGTCGAGATTCTTGCGTTTGAGGTTAGGTACCTTGGCATTCTCGGCCTTCTTCATGGGGGGTGCACTGGTATGTGGCATAGTTTCAACAATTTTAGAAACTCTCTAACCTGTCTACGAATGTTTTTGAGCAACCCATATTTTATCAAAATATGGAGCCCAGCGGCTGGCTAACTTTCGATTTGGATGCTATTTCTGAATCGCTACACATCTCTGTAGAAGACACTCGCAAATACTTCACTGA
>Ga0206680_10000954_pt1 | contig 10430 bp, 12 predicted proteins | sample M115012015metaG_FD_160124 | JGI IMG/M metagenome (GOLD analysis project Ga0206680, IMG submission 160124) | Ammonia-oxidizing marine archaeal communities from Monterey Bay, California, United States - M1 150m 12015 | ecosystem: Environmental > Aquatic > Marine > Intertidal zone | place: USA...
CTGCTGCTCTGCTTGAGGGCTCTGGCCTCTACCCTGGAAATCAGTAAACCCCATTGATCTTGCGTGATCTGCAAACGGGTTACCTTTAGAGTAGTCAAAGTAACTGCCTCTTGGAGATTGTGACTGGCCTTGATCCTGATATGTTGGCGATGAACCAGGTGGTGACATTGGCGACTGACTGGCATTACCAGTTTGAGGAGTGTCTATCTGGTATTCTTCAGGTGGAGTCCATTCAGTGTCATCCGAATAGCCCCTTCCTAGAATGTATGACCGAAGTTCAGCCCCTAATTCGTCATCACTTAGTGGTGAATCTGGAGCGAAGGTTCTAGGCCCGTAATCTTCGCTCCATCCAGGTATGTTTGCATCATAATCACCGTACTTGCTCTGTTTAGTTATCCTGTCAAGAACATTTGTGTAAGCTGACACGTAATCCTTAAATATTTGTGATTCTCTACTTTCTTCATTTTCTGGACCTATGGCACCAAGACCACCTATAGGCATAGCACCATATTTCGTGCTAACCCACTTAGGGGCATCGCCCTCATATATTGAGCTTGTGGTGTACGCCCTAAAAGCTCGCCTAAGCTCATCCATTTCACCTTCTGGTGATTCGGTATTGTGATCGCCTACAAGGCCTACTTTCCCATCACCTTCTTTATCGAGCAGGTTTGTAGGGTCTAGCTCACTTACAAGATCTCTAGCGCCACCATAAATATCGCTTAGCCATCCCATTATAACGGCCCTCCCGTGTCCCACTGGATATCCCAGCTTATTAGTGTTGTCGCAACTCTAGACGTTCCGCTCATAGCAATAGCCAAGTTTACCCCCATTCCGAAGCTTCCGCTAACGGATACTTGACCAGACAAGGTTGATGAGCCCCATAAGGCTTCATCCCACAGACCTACATCCCAGTTGTTATTGCTTGAAACCGGGTCTGCTGCCGTGTTTATTACTTCAGATAAGTCATAGTCATACCTGAATTTTGATGTTGAGCCTGGTTTGGCAGACGATATGAAATACGGGCGTATATACTTACCGCGTTTCTTCAGTGATGGCTCACCTAGATCCTGATAGTTTGTCAAAACAGAGAATTTTATAGCATCACCATTAATCTGTTGTACAGGTGTTATCAACTGGTTATCAACAGTTACATCCATAACAAGAACTCTAAGGTCTTTCGTGCCAATATAAACTTTACCATTCCACTCATCAAAAGACGACATTGGTACATCTCGCCACAAGCCCCAACCCTGAGTTGTTGTATGTCTTACGTACTGTATGTAGCTCTCGCTGTTCTTTTGAGGGCGGCTAATAAGAAGATTGCTTTGTGAGGGAATGACACTAACATCCCATCCATTCTCTCGCCTAGCAGCCTCCATAGCGTCTCTTACAATAAGCGATATCTTCCTGGTCTCTTCTGAAGCGTCAATATTCTTGCCATCTGTACCGACAACAAGCTCATTCATTGATGTGAGGCCGTAGGCTGATAGTAGGTTTAAGTCTCCACCATCCTGCGTTCCAAATTTTGATCCCTTTGGTATTGCCCCTATAAACCATTTCCCCGACAATTCCCATGCATCCGCGCTACCCGGATCTGTCCCACGATAAGGTAGTACATCGCCAGAGCGACCAACAGCAACAAGATAATCGTCAATACCAGTACCTGAGTCAATCGTCCAAGGAAACAGGCCAGCCAAATTCCCCCCATGAGGTAGTTTAGGGCCAAAAAAGAACTCAGTAGCAGCACCAGCAATAGCGTCAATATCCAAATACCACGCTTTTGATTTATCTCTTTCAATTAACCATAGTCTACCGTTATGGGAAGTTACAAAATTAACATTACCAATAACCAGATCTTCAGCAGGTGAGGGCGATCCTGTTCCTGTTATGGCGGGTATTGTCCACAATCCAGTGGCGCCAGAATACTGATGAAGGCCATTACTCGAGTCTGCGTAGAATAAAAGCTCCTCTTGAGCATTGGTCGTCATGTGAACATAGACGCCAAAACCTGCGTCTACAGTCTGGTCAGCAAAAGTAACGTCAAGACTTGGGACGCCTTCGTTTGGTGTTACATTCCAGATACCCTCATTGCTCACCGCAAACAATCTGTCATCTGATGAGTCGTTATCTAGACCTCCAAATGGAATAATTGTGTTTATGCTTATACCCGCGCCATTATCCACGCCTATCTGCCACTCACGATACCCCTTGCGAACCTGCAACCCATACTCAGACGGAAGTAGGTTAATGCTGTAGATGGAGTAGAGTGGGTTGCCTGCAGACAATATGGTTGTTGCGTCGATACCTCCCGCAGGGGCTATCATCGTGTTTGCTTTCGCAGTCACTGGCGTCTTTCTGACTGATCTTCTGTTTGGGTGGATAGCCACTAGAGACCGTACCCCGAGTCTGGTAAGTTTCGCCAAGCATTTAGGTATGGGAAGCCATTGTTTCGACTGACAGAAAGAACTTCTGCCCCCTTATCTAAACCAGTTAGAAATCCAAATATCTGAGCAAAATCCTCCTTAGCGTCATTCGCATCAAAACCTTTGGCACTCAGCATTTGTTGCTTAAGAAATCTAGTAAGTAAAGTCTTGTCAAACTGAGGAATATCACTGCCCGTTGTAACCTCACGCTTATATGTGGGGTTTGGCAATACTCCGTCGCTCACCCAGTTCTTTGATATGTACTCATAGTAAATATCAAGACCTTCTGGAGGCGGCTGTGGGAATATGTTAAATGTCCCATCCTTTAGCCTGAATGAGGCGTATATGGTAGACGTAACTAAGTCTCTTCCTTTTAGATATTGCCAGTCCTGCGGGCTTAGAGGGCCTGAGAGTGGTACGTTCTGCGATCTCTCCCAACCTGTCTGGTCAATCATGTAGAAAAAGTCTTCAGGTAGGGGATAAACGCCAGAGTCACCAGCCGATGTTGTTATGTTAGCTTCCCTGTTTAGCAGTTCCCAAGGATACGCAATAACCAACTGATTACCTGCAGTATTAAGCAGATATCGCATCTGGATAAAGGCATCATCCTGAGATCCGTATGGGTCAGGAACAGGAGATATGCCTATTTCTGCAGCTACCTGGTTAAGAATGTCGTTAGCCGTAGCAACCGTAGTGATAGGCATATATTAATCCCCCTTACTTAGACTTTTTTGCTGTCTTGCTATTCATGTTCTCTGTAAGAACCTTTACTTGTTCCGCAAGATTATCAATTGTTTCCTGCTGATCACGGGCTACTGCTCTCAGCTCCTCATTTTCCAACTTCATTTCACGAAAGGGCTTGTCACTCTTCATCTGCTCGACATATTCACGCGCCTTCTCTCGAACACCAAAACCACCCATGAAATTAGATATCTGGGTGTCGGCAGTGATCGCCAGCATCTCTACAGTCATGATGTTCTGGTGAATCATCTCTTCAGCCATGCTGCGAGTGACGCCAGTCCATTCCCGTAAAGGCGTACCTTCAAGTTCAAGGTCTCCAGTGCGGTTCTTGAACGCTTCGTAATGCCGTGGGAAACGCTTTTTGTCGTTATCGGTAACAGGGTGACAAACGCTGTCTTTCTTTCCAGGGATGCGAATATCAATATATTCAACTTCCTTAAAGCGAGGAACGCCATCTTCTTTGGTCTTCACTTTGTCTGGACGTGTACGGATGTCAAACTTTACAAACAGGTTTTCGTCCTGCTTGCGCTGGTTTGATGCCATGAAGTCTTCTTCATTTGGAGCTGGTAGCATATCTGATCCTCTTGATCATAGTAAAAAAAGTTATGGGTTGTTTGCAACGCCCCATGCCCAGTCATCAGCAACCAAATCCTGACCGGTTCGATTGACAAAGCTAAAGCCTGATACGTTTGCAATTTCGGCGCCTGCAGAAACCGCACCTGAAGCCTGCACAAATGATACTAACGCAGTGTCCCCAAATGTTTCGTCTTCAGTAAATATACCTGATTGAGTTCCGCCAATATATTGACTTTCCTCAACAACTGAAACTGCTGGTCTAGGCCAATCCTGCTCTGTCGGGTTAGGATTACCTGTGTTAATTCCTATCCCACCTGAGCATGATCCACCTTTGTTTAAGCCACCTGAAAAGTCGGCCAAGGGAACCTCGGAAGACCTAGTGGCAATTTCTGAACTATCTATAAAATAAGTTTTTTGATTAACTGACATTTTATTTATTCCTCTGGAATATCAACGAAATCATCTGCCGAACCATTAATGAGAGCTCCGCCAGTAATATTACCTTTTTCATCTGTCACGCTGGGAAATGTATCTTCGCCTAGCTTCGCGAATGCACAAAGGTCGGGGTAATATTCTGCCGTTGTAAATGAGTCACTTGAAGGAGCGTCTGGATCGCCCGACTGATCTTGGAAATACTCTTCAATAAAAGGACCAGTAAAGGCAATGTTTGATGCGACAAGGTTGTTAACGCCACCATTCCAGTTCACACCACTGAAATACGATCCGCCAACACCAGTCCAAGATTTTCCTATATCCAGGTCAGCGCCTAGATTCTGCCCGTCAACCATTGATTGAGGGATAGCTAAGTTGGCACGCTGTGCATAAACACCAGTTGAAGGATCACCTAAGAAATACTTGAGGCGTTTTGATGATGAATCATACGTAAATAATATACGGCTAAGATCGCTTGGCGCATACCAAGTGTTGGCTTGAGCCCTTTTACTTACATTGAACAAATCATTATCGGAGGTGACGTAAAGGCCCCAGTTTGAAGAGGGGGCATGAGCTTTTAGCGTTATATGGATGCCGCCACGACTGAAGATAGTCATATTCTGCGGGGAAGAGGGGCCAACCACTCCTACTAAGCTGACTCCTATTGACCAGTCTTTCGTAAAATCAAGAATGTCATTGCAGTCACCAGAAGAAGCTAGATCAGGCAAATTAATGTAGTCGTTTACTCCATCAAGCTCTATATATTTGTCAGCTTGGTTTGAAGCTCCTGAGAACTCAGATACGCCAACAAAATCTTCCAAATCGAAAGACCAAATCATTATGCCGGCACCAAGGACTAGAACCGCATTTGTAACACCGGGAGTAGGAATATAGTCACCTGTTGAAACACTTTCACGAGCCTCTTCTAAAGTCTTAAAGAAACGGGAAAACTTATTAAACTCTGTACCAGAACCACGAAGCGATAAACTATTTACCGCCAATGTATTTAAAACAGCCATTATCCAGCCCTCACGTCTTTGGCATATAGAAATCCAGAAGCTAGCCCCTCGAGCAAAGTATCTTCCTCACTTGTGCTAGTTTCCCGGTCTTGAATTTTAAGTTTAGAATAGCCTATCCCTTGGTTTATTTCACCAATAACATTATCAGCACTCTCATCATCACCAAATATTCTAGTCATCCTGGTACTCCTAAAAACCATTTTTGTTTAATTGAATTTATAAGCGCATTTTCTTCGGCAGTACTTAGGAGCCCATCATAAAAAGTACACTCGTAATACTGAGCGGGGAAGTCCTCTCCAAAACTTTGGTTAAAATCCCAGCCAAGAATTTCAGGCTGAATTAAACCGTTACCAGCGAAGCCAGAGCTTGAATTGTCAGTAACCCCGTCATTTTTAATAACTCTAATGTAAGAATTGGCTCCAGATCCAAATCTACCGTAAATTATCCATTCAGTGCTGGTAAAATCAACTCCGCTGGTCCCAACAAAGGGGCCGCTCTGCTCAATAAAAGTATTGAATTGCTGAGAGATAAGGCTAGATGTTTGGAATGAAGATCCCCAAACTCTTCGGTTGTTGCCATCATTAAAAAATGGAATACCGCACCAAATAAATGATGCTTGAGACCCCTGATTAGTCGGAGGTGTAGCAGTCCTAATGTAGCACGATCCATTATGCTGCCAACAATTCTTGCCTTTGTGTGATGCAGGTGTGCAATTGGCCTGATTTACAAAAGTGTCCAAGTTAGACGTTGCGCCAAATCCACCAGTATTCGTAATCGACGTGATTACTGAACCGTTATCGTTAACACCCTTCTCATTCCACTCTACTTGCCTTGGCGAGCTTATAGCAGTTGGCGTACCTTGCGTCGTTGCGTATGTTCCAGCACCTTTAGCGTTTACTGCTCGAACCCTGAAGTCCTGAAGCACAGGATCAAGATTGTAAATATCGATATTAGTACTTAGACCAGTGCCATCATAAGCTATCCAAGTGCCGCTCGAGTTTTCCTTGTACTCAATGTCATAGCTAGCTATTGCTGGTGCTGCTGAAGGCGCTGTCCACGTTTCATTGACCTGTATAATACCAGTCAACACAGATAAATCAGTAATTTGCTCTGGCACACCCTCAACAATAATCTGATTGGTTGACGATGGTGCGCCATTGCCATTTACATTGGTGGCAAATACTCTAAAGTCGTACTGGACTCCAGATTTTAAACCTAGCGTGTCAGCCGTAAGTGATAAGCCAACATTTGTCTGTATCCATATTCCACTAGAAGACTCTTTGTGTTCTAAGGTGTACGAGGTTACTGCAGGGTCAGAAACTAATGCATCCCACTCATTACGAGCTTGATTATCTACCGGGATGGTCGTTACTAGGTTCATAACCTGCCCAGGTAGGTCTGGAGATATATCAACCTCAAAGACGATACCGCTTACAACGTTATTACCTATGCCTTGATTATAGAAATCTGCAGGCTGTGTAAGAGTCCCTGATATGCGACCGCTGGCGGTAAATCCTATGCCTTGATCGTAAAAGGCAGGTACGCCACCTTCAATACAAAGCTCGCCTACTGCAGAAAATGGCAAGCCATAGGCATGAAATGAAATTGGGCTTGTAGAGCTAGAGTATAGGCTTCCCTCTTCATCAAGAAGAAGGCCTTGGTCTTGTATGAAATTGCCAGAAGGCGGCCCTTCGACTACCTTAATAGCACCCTCTAGGTTCCTGGCTAACTGCTGAAATATGATGCCCATTTACTACCCCAGATAAAGAAAAAGAGGGACGAATCCCCCTTCTATCGGTGCTACAAGAATGGATTAACCATTCATATCGAAGCGGCCTTGGAACTGACGACCAGAAGTCGTACAATTGCCAGCCCACGCTAAGATTTGTACCTCAGCATCTTGGTTAGTCGCATATCGACGGTTCGGCGATAGTGGAACCATGTTGCGGTCTGCATGTGGACGCCAGTGGAGGTAGTCAGTGTTCAAGAAGAACGCTGTGCCTGCTGGACAACCCGAACCAGTGCCGTTGTAGATACCACCATCAAGGACTACATCTGCGTCCATGAACTTAATCGTCATAAAGCCAGCATCACCTTCGTTGGTGTTGGTAAAGCGCTGCTGAGCCTGTAAAGAGGCTATGTAAGTGTTCCAGAATACGCTGTCGCATGGGATGCAGTCTGGTCGATCACCGCCACGTACAAGATCTGCCCACAATCCATTCATCAAACCTTGAATAGTCGACGCGGTTACTGCAGCAGCAGTGTTGTCGCTTACAGCATTTTGCCAAAATGTGAACGTATTTCCATCAATGCCGCCATATGGACTTGCAGTAGGGTCGACTGGAACAGCAGCACCAAGGCCATCAATCTCTTTACCACCTGCACCAGTGCCATCGCTATAGATGCCAGAGGTCAAAAGGTTCTTCATGGTCGACTCAGCTACTTTAAGCCGAGCTTCCATGAGATCGATCATCTTTTCTTTGCCAGAGTTCTGCAATTGCTCTAAACCTGATATTACAACGGGTACAGCAGCTTGCTTAATGTCATACTCAGCCGCCGAAATGACGTCAGATACGCCAACAGGCAAAAGATCATAGCCGCTGTAATATCCAGCGTTCGTATTTTCGGCAAACGATAGTTCCTCTAGGATCTTATAACCACCAGAGAAAGTTCGGATGTTACCCTTGGCGGATAACTTTTTGAGTACAGCGTTGTTGTTCGTGACGTTATCAGCGATTTTGCGAGTACGGGACTCAATAGTAGTCGCTAATATTCCACTATAATTGGGGTTGGCTGAAGCCATGATAAATCCCTCAGAGCTATGTCGCTCTTATAGTTAATATTAAGTTAAGTGTTTTACTACTCGCATCAATATCTGTGCTAAGACTGGGATATCGCTTTCGTGGTACTGCAATGTCACAGGCTACTAAAACTGTGACCTATCATGGCTGTATCGCTTAGTTTTGCAGGCTAAAAGATACTGGGCCGTATATGTCTAAAATAGCATCAAATAATAATTTGTCAATACGTGTCATTCCATGCATTGGCAATTTGATCCCTTAATGAGCTACCGGCAGAAGACGAACCACCAGAGCCTCCGGGGGCTCCTGTCACGCTAGATGCTGCGTTACGCTTCTGCATAGCGTTCTGGCTGTTCTGAAGGATCTTACGATCATCCATTACTTTGCTGATATCTGGGTTTAGAGCACATGCTTTATCATAGGCTTCCTGCATGGTCATAGCTTGACCCCTAGACGCAGCCATATCCAAAAGGTCTGCCATATCACCTCGGACATCATTAAGAAACTCATTGCTATGAGCAAAGGACTGAACCTCGTTAGCCGCATTCTGCTGGATCTGGTGGTGCTCGTTCTGACGATTAACTTCCTGTTGCTGCATCATATTATGGAACGGAGCCATTTCTTTGCGAATCATATCCTGAACATGGTTCCCGCCAGTATTCTGCTCAGGAGCTGGCTGCCCTGTCAAAATATTGTCAAGAGTCTCAATGTCTACGCCAAACTTATTAATCATTGAGGCAACTAGATCAGCCTTAGTCTGGGTGTCGCCATTTCGCAGGATGTTATCGTTGTTCATCAGTGCGCCAACGACCTGCATAGGGTCTTTTACGCCTGCAGCCATCATGGCGTTCTGATAGGGTTCTATGGTCTTTTGGAAACTCTTGATAAAGTTTTTGGCTGGCGCAGTATCCTGCATGTACTTGGACATTTGCTGTTCGCGCTTCGTAATCTGAGCTTGAGCGGCAGCAGGTATCTTAGACCAATTCTCCCTGGCCGCAGGTGTCCAAGACGCTGGAGCCTTTTCTGTCTTCGCATCCGTAGCCTTGTCAGCAATATCGCTCTCAGCAACTTCTTCATTTGGAGCGGTGTCGCCTTCTTGTGATTCGGCTGTTTCAGAGTCTTCGCTGGTATCATCACTTACATCCTGTTCAGTCGATTCTTCTTGCGTTTCTTCCGCCAGTGTTTCTGTACTTTCCTCTCCTGCTTCTGGCGCTTCTCCTTCGGAGTCGTCCCATGCTTCTTCAAATGCTTCTCGTAGTTCATCCATATCTCTGACCTCGTGTTAATGTTTTTTAGTGACCGTGTTTATATAACGCTTCTTGAATTGATTCTAGTCTTGACTCTCTTGACCCTCGGCTTTCTCCACGCATATCAGCTTGCCGCTCTTTTGCTTTGCGTTCAAACCAGTCCGGGCCATAGTCTCGTGGGTCTGTCACACCATGTTTTCTGTTGTGGTGTCGTAGGTCTGCACGAGTTGAGATAATCGATCCGTCTACAGGTGATACGAATGGTTTAATGTCCTCTTGGACAAATGCAGAAAGATCTCTCTCGGCCTGGTGCCGATGGTAGTCCTCTGCTGGTATTAATTTTCGTGTCTCTGGACATTGGATAAATCTAGCCACCTTTCTTGCCTCCTCGATTAAAGCTCTCAATCATTCCGCCACCAAAAAAGAACGTACAGATGATAATGAAAGCGTACTTAACGTCACCGTTTAGCAGCTCCATTTGGTGGTCAGTTAGATCAACACCAGTGATAAAGTCAGCCATAAACGCCGCTATCCAACATAGCATATAGGGCGGAATCACGATATACACGATATGGCGCTGAATAAGCTTGAATGGCTCGTACATCGACAGAAGCTTAGGAAAATGCTCCATACGCTCCTCCTTTGTCAGAACCATCTTGTCAAGACCCTTGGAAACCTTGTCGACTAGCTTATTAGGGTTGAGTGATGCAAAAAAGCCCATTAACTGCCACCCCCAACCGTAGCTGAACCGGTTGGAGACTTCTTGCCACCAGCTTTCATCTTCATAGGCTTAGGCTTCTTGGCTCCACCTTGTCCGCCCATCGATTTGTTGTAAGCCTTTTCTACGTCACCGCGCATCGAACTTCGGTAGTCACTCTTCGGCATCATTTGTATCCTCTTTTATTGCGTTTGATTCGGTTATTTTAGCGCTGGCACTAGCCGCTATCTCGTCGATTTTAAGCGTGGTTTTGGCTTGCTCCTTCTCGATCTCCATTGCTGTGCTTGCGGCATCCTTCTGTATTTCAGATTCGGCGCTGACTTGCGTTTGTGTAACATTGCCCTGAACCTGCAGCTGCTCAAGCAGAATATCCGCTTCACTCTTGGCCTGGGTCTCAGCAATTGTCGCATACATACCTGCCTCAATTTCTTCAAGCTTCATCCGGTGCTCAGCCATTGCTGTATGAATATCTG
>Ga0206680_10000956_pt1 | contig 10413 bp, 8 predicted proteins | sample M115012015metaG_FD_160124 | JGI IMG/M metagenome (GOLD analysis project Ga0206680, IMG submission 160124) | Ammonia-oxidizing marine archaeal communities from Monterey Bay, California, United States - M1 150m 12015 | ecosystem: Environmental > Aquatic > Marine > Intertidal zone | place: USA...
GGGATTTCACTCTGTTGAACGACATTTTCTCGCGCTACTCAAAAAAGCTGAACTTTTGCCGTCTGACGCGGCGGCTGTTTACCCCGCTGCCCCGTAGGATGAATCCCGTTCAACATTTCATCGTGTTGCTGATCCGGTTTTATCGACTGGTTCTTTCGCCACTGAAGAATGTCCTGTTCGGACCGGGTGGCTCGTGCCGCTTCACGCCGACCTGCTCGGAATTCACACTCGACGCGGTGCGCACGCACGGTGCCATTGGCGGCACTTGGCTTGGCCTCCGGAGGCTTTTGCGTTGTCATCCTTGGGGGGCCTGCGGGCACGACCCCGTCCCGCCCAAGCTGGCCCGTTAATCATTTTTCATGGATCGCACCTCAGTCATCGTTGTCACCATCTGCGTGATACTTCTGTTCACTTGGAAGCCACTGCTGGAGAAAATCTCCCCCACCCCACCGCAGCCCATTCAGCCCACCAACGCCGCCCCAGCCCAGGTCGCCGGACAGACGAACGCCCCCAATACTGCTCCGTATCAACAGGCGCCGCTCTCACAGGGGCCAGTCAGTCCTGATTTTGAAGCACCTGTTAAGCTGGACTCTCCGAAAACATCAATACTCGAGAGTGAAGAATCCTCCTACATATTCACCTCCGAGGGCGGATTGAAGACCGTGGAACTCAAAAAACCACACGTGGTCCTTGGCGATAATGTTGACTTGCTATGGGACACGAACAACGGAGATGTCGTTTCAAAACCCATCATACTCAATCATGGGGTGGAGTTGCCCCTGTTTGCGCTCAAGGGCATCGATGACTCGGAGTTTTCTATTACCTCCGATGATACCCTCGTTACGATGGTGTCCACAAACAAAGCCGGCATACGCATCACCAAGGAGTTCAACGCCGGAACGAATTATCTTCTGCACTCCACAATCACACTGGCCAACCCGATGTCGAAGCCGGTTGCGGTGCAGCCATGGAAACTGATGCTGGGCACCTCCATGCCGCTTCAGGCCGAGGGGCGTTATCCGGTCTGGGGAGCCCAATGGCATAACGGAGAGGACATGGAGGACATCGACGAGAGTTGGTTTGCAAACCGCACCTTGGGCTGCTTCCCCGGAACGCCACGTACCGAGTTCAAGTCGGCCGGGCAACCAATCAAATGGGTCGGGATCCACAACCGGTTTTTCGCAATAACCACAATGCCCGACCCAGAGATGCCGGCAGAGGCATTATCCGGCGCCCGCATTTACTCAACTACAACCACCCACCGCCTGCCGAACGAGCCGCAGGATGAGGACGAGCAACACGTCCATGACACCGGCATCCTGGCCAGCCTTCAGTTTAACGCCAAAGTGCTGCAACCCGGCGAACGCATTGTTCAGCAATTCATCACCTACGCCGGCCCGAAGGAATACCAAGTTCTCAAGGCCCACGGCGAGACATACAATAACTCGCTCGATACCGTGATGGGCTTTGGGTTTTTCGGCGTCTTCGCCACGATTCTTTTGAAAGCGATGAATGGCCTTCACGGCTTCGGGCTTGGCTACGCTCTTTGCATCATCGTAATCACCATCATCATCAAGGTTCTTTTTTGGCCACTCACCAAGAAAAGCACGATCTCCATGAAGCGTGTGGCGGCATACCAACCGCAGATGGCTGAGATCCGTGAAAAATACAAGGACGATCCGCAGAAGATGAACAAGCGGGTCATGGAGTTCATGCGGGAGCACAAGATCAACCCGATGGGCGGCTGCCTGCCGATCCTGATTCAGATCCCGGTGTTCTTCGGGTTCTTCACCATGCTACGGAGTGCTGTCGAGTTACGCGGGGCGCAATTCCTCTGGGCCTGCGACCTGTCGCAGTCCGACACCATCGCTGAGATCGCCGGATTCCCAATCAACCCGCTGCCGATGATCATGGGCGTGACCATGATATTGCAGGCGCGCATAACCCCTGTCTCCCCCACCGCAGACGCGACGCAGCAAAAAATCATGAAGTACATGCCCCTCATGTTCATCGTGATCTTGTACAACTTCTCCGCCGGCTTGACGCTTTACTGGACGGTGCAGAACATGCTCAGTATTCTGCAAACCAAGCTCACAAAAAACATCGTCGTGGAAGCGCCATTGAAAAGCGAAAACTCGCCCTTGGCCAAGCCGATAAAAAACAAGCGCAAGCGCAAGAAATAATTCCCAATCACACCATGAGTACAACCACACAAGACCCCAAGACACTGCTTGAGTCCCTGCTGAAAAACCTCGGCTACCAAGTGACCATCGAGGAAAAAGTGACAGAAGGCAGCAAGGTGCTGGACCTCAAGACAGCCGATGATTCCGAGCGACTCATTGGCCGCAAGGGCCAGACGTTGCTCGACCTGCAATACATCCTCAATCGCATGCTGTTTCAGCACAACGAAAATGCCGAGAAAGTGCAGCTCGATGTGGGCGGATACCGATTCAGCGAAGATGACAAACTGGTCGAAAAGGCCAAAAAAGGTGCCGAGCAAGTCCGCCGCTGGGGCGACATCGTCGAACTGGAGCCCATGAACTCATACGCCCGCCGGATCATCCACAACACCCTGAAGGACGATCCGGACATTGAAACGCAGAGCGTCGAGGTCGACGGCACCCATGACAAGGCCATCATCCTCCGACCCAAAAACTAGCCGACCCAAGCTAATCATTGCCCTTTGCCCGGCAAGTTCCTAACCTCCGCGCACTCCGCAGGGAGTCCATGGCGCTTGGCGAAGCGCACCGCACAAAATAATGGAAGCAGCCAAACACGACGTAGAACGTAAGTCGCTCGATCAGCGCCACCAGATGAGCGACCTCGAGCGCCTGCGGCACTCCTGCGCCCACGTGCTCGCCACCGCCGTGCTGCGCCTCTGGCCCGATGCCAAGCTCGACATCGGTCCGCCGACCGCCGAGGGATTCTACTACGACTTCGACCTTGATCACCGCTTCTCGCCCGAGGACTTCGAGGCCATCGAGGCCGAAATGAAAAAGGTGGTGAAGGAAAACCAGACGTTCGAGCGCTCCACAAAAACTCGCGACGAGGCCAGGTCTTTTTTTGAGGAACGCGGCCAAACGTACAAGGTCGAGCGCCTGGCCGACATCCCCGAGGGCGAGGAGATTTCATTCTACCAGAACGGCGAATTCGTCGATCTCTGCGCCGGTCCGCACGTCATGCGTACCGGCAACGCCAAGGCCTACAAACTGCTCCGCGTCGCCGCCGCCTACTACCGCGGCAACGAGAACAACCCGCAACTGCAACGCATCTACGGCACCGCGTTTCCGAACAAGACACAGCTCAACGAGTGGCTCGTGGCGCAGGAGGAGGCGCGCAAGCGGGACCACCGCAAGATCGGCCGCGAGATGCAGTTGTTCGCGTTCGACGACGACGTCGGCCCCGGCTTGCCGCTCTGGCTACCCAAGGGCACGGTGCTGATCGAGGAACTGGAGAAACTGGCCAAGGAGACGGAGTTCGAGGCAGGCTACGAGCGCGTGCGCACGCCGCACTTGGCGCGGGAAAGCATGTACAAGACTTCCGGCCATCTCCCCTACTATGCCGAGAGCATGTTCCCACCGATGGAACTCAAGGATGACGATCCGGACAAGCCGACCGACCGTATCTATCTCAAGGCGATGAACTGCCCGCATCACCATAAGATTTTCTCGGCGGTGCCACGCAGTTACCGGGAACTGCCGCTGCGCCTGGCCGAGTATGGCACCTGTTACCGCTACGAGCGCTCCGGCGAACTGATGGGCCTCATGCGCGTGCGCTCGATGCAGATGAACGACGCACATATTTACTGCACAGCAGAGCAGTTTGCCGACGAATTCCGCGCTGTGAACGAGATGTACCTCAAGTATTTCAAGATTTTTGGGTTCAACAAATTCAGCATGCGCTTCAGCACGCACAGCGCCGAGCGGCTTGGCGACAAATACGTCGGCGAACCGGAACTGTGGATACAAACCGAGGACATGGTGCGCCAGGTACTCGTCGAGTCGGGCGTTGATTTTGTGGAAGTGCCGGATGAGGCCGCGTTTTACGGACCAAAGATCGACGTGCAGGTGTACAGCATCTCCGGCCGCGAATTCACTATCGCCACCAACCAGGTGGACTTCGCCGTACCCAAGCGCTTCGGCCTCGAGTTCAAAACCCGCGACAACACCACCGAGACGCCACTCTGCATTCACCGTGCCCCGCTAGGTACGCACGAGCGCTTCATTGCCTTTTTAATCGAGCACTACGCCGGCAACTTTCCGCTTTGGCTTGCGCCGGAACAGGTACGACTGCTGCCGTTTGGCGACGACCAAGTCGACTACGCCAAGGGCGTCGTCGCTGAACTGCGGAAGCACAGAGTCCGCGTGAAAATCGACACAACTTCTGACAAAATCGGAGCCCGGATTCGCCGCGCCGAAACCGACAGAGTGCACACTATTTTACTCATTGGCCAACGCGAGCAGGAAGCCGGCAAACTCGCCGTGCGAGAACACGGCAAAGGCGATCTCGGGGCCAGGCCAAGGGACGAAGCCATCGCCGACTTGCTCAATAAAATCAAAACACGCGAAGGCTGACTGCGCTTGGCCAAGCACCGCTGAACTGAGTCGACTAAAATGAAAGTACTTGTCTGCGACCCCATTTCCCAAACCGGAATCGACTTCCTGAAACAACAGGAAGGACTTGAGGTGAGCGTGCTCGACCGATGCCACTCGGAGAAGGAACTACTACCACTCGTCGGCGACGTCTCAGCGATGGCTGTCCGCTCCGAGACCAAAGTCACCAAGGCGCTGCTCGAGGCTGCGCCGGAGATGAAAATTGTCGGCCGCGCCGGGGTCGGCGTTGACAACATCGACATCGAGGCCGCCACACAAAACGGCGTGATCGTCATGAACACTCCCGGCGGCAACACGATCGCCACCTGCGAGTTGACCTTCTCGATGATGATGGCACTCGCGCGGAACATCCCACAGGCCCACGGCTCGATGGCTGCCGGCGAATGGAACCGCAAGGCGTTCAAAGGCGTCGAACTTTACGGCAAGACACTCGGCGTGCTGGGCATGGGCCGCATCGGCGGCGAGGTGGCGCGTCGTGCAGTGGCGTTCGGCATGCGCGTGCTAGCCTTCGATCCGTACATCACGCCGTCCCGCGCCAAGGCGCTGCAGGTGGAACTGTCCAGTTTGGATGATGTTTACGCGGCGGCGGACTTCATCACGGTTCACATGCCGTTGACCGACGAGACGCGCGGCATGCTCAGCAAGGATACGTTCGCCAAAATGAAGCCAAGCGTACGGCTGCTTAACTGCGCCCGCGGCGGAATCGTCAGCGAGGCCGATTTGATCGAGGCACTACAAGCCGGGCAAATCGGCGGCGCGGCGCTGGACGTATACGAGACCGAGCCGTTGGCCGCCGACTCGCCATTGCGCCAATGCCCAAACCTCATCCTGACCCCGCATCTCGGCGCCAGTACGGCCGAGGCACAGGACAACGTCGGACTCGAGGTAGCGCAGGGCATTGCCGATTATTTGCTGCACGGCAGCCTGATGAACTCCATCAACATGCCAAGCCTCGACGCGCAAACCTCGGCCAAGGTGCAGCCGTATTTGCGCTTGGGCGAAAGGATGGGCCTGTTGCTGTCGCGGCTTGGCCAAGCGGGCATCGAGCGTCTGGTCATCACCTACGGCGGCTTGGCCACCGAACTGCCCGGTGACCCCATCGCCCGTGCCATCATCAAGGGGTTTCTCGGGGCTGCCATGGGCGAGGAAGTCAACCTCGTCAACGTCCGCGCCATGGCCAAGGAGCGCGGGCTGATCGTCGAGGAGATCAAGTCCAGCGAGCAAGTGGACTTCAAGGAATGGCTGCACATCCGGGCGTGGGCCGGTGAGCAAAAGGTATCGGTCGCCGGATCGTTCTTTGGGCTGGCGCAGCATCCGCGCATTGTCCGACTGAACAGCCAGCCGGTCGAAATCGTCCCGGAGGGCATCCTGTTCATGATGAGCAACAAGGATCGCCCTGGCATCGTCGGGCACTTGGGCAGCGTGCTCGGCAATCACAGCGTCAACATCGCCAATATGAGCCTCGGGCGTGATCGCGAAGGCGGCGAAGCCCTGACCGCGCTGAACATTGATAGTGTGCCAAGCGCCGACTGCCTCGCCGAACTCGAGGCCGACCCGGACATCAACAACATCCGGATCGTCCAGTTTTAGCCAAACGCTTGACCGGGATCAGGAATAGCCCTCCGGTCCCATGTTGTTGCCCTCGATTTCCATCGACAGGAAGCCGGAGACGTTCACCAGGCGACTCTTGATGTCGAGCGACTCCAGCACCACTTGGCGCTCGAGAGGGTTGCGAAGCAGGTTCGAAGTCCAGTCGGGTGCCTTCACACAAACCATCACGACGCCAAGGCTGGCCACCGGCATGGGAAGTTCCCGGCGGGCCCCAGGCCTACCTATGGCGATGGCAGACATCCGGTGCGATTCGAGCACGTCGGACAACATCCTTCCGTAGCGGGGCTCAAAGATGTGCAGGGGAAGGATCGCACCGGGAAACAGCGTGGCGTTGCTCAAAATCATCAACGGGGTTTTGCCCGGAATCAGCACAGTAAAAAATGCACAAAAGTCGAAAAAATGGAAGAGACCACACAAATTAAGGGTTGCGGCGACGGGGAAGTTGCGCCATTGTTCCCGAACTATGAAAGGCAATAAATTAATCTTTTTACTGGTGGCCGCGATATTTATCGGAGCCGGCTCGGTCCTTTACATGGACGGCTTGATCAATGAAAAGGAAGAGGTAATAACGGGATTGGAGTCCGATAAGGTATCGCTGAAAAAGGACATGGCATCCCTGAAAAAGGACAAGGATGATCTGACAGTGAAACTCGGTAAAGCCGGTGAAGAGCTTAAATCGACGAAGACAGAATTGTCCGAATTGAACATGGACCATTTTAAAGCTCTAAAGGAAATGGAAGTACAGAGGCAGTTAGAGAAGGATCTCATGGAAGAAATCTCCGCCAAGGACGAAAAAATAAGCGCTCTCAACGGCGAACTCCAAACGGCCCAGAACAAAAACCGGGACTACGACTCGCAAGTCAAGACGCTCAACAACCAAATGGCCGACAAGGATCGGGAGATTGATGACATCGGCCGACGCCTTAAGTCAACCGAGGAAGATCGCGACCACTTGCTCCTTGAGCAAAAAAAGCTGATCGCTGAGAAAGCTGAGTTGGAAAAGCAGTTTCAGGATATTTTGGTCCTGCGCAAGAAGGTTCAGCAATTGCAGGTTGAACTCATGGCATCCAAGAAACTCGAGTGGCTTCGGCGCGGTTTCTACGGGGGTGCCCGTAAAAAAGGCGGATCGCAGCTCATGAGCATGAGCAAAAAAAATGACCGTAAAACAGTCTCCGCCAATGCCGACCTCAACGTCGAGGTGCGCCGGGATGGGACGGTCAAAATCGTCCCGATCGAGACAAACTCGCCCCCCAACAGGGCCACCCCATGACCCGGCCCGGGGTTCTTCAGGACACTCACAATCGCATCATTCGCGATCTCCGGATTAGCATCACGGATCGCTGCAATTTCCACTGCGTCTACTGCCTGCCGGAAACCGAGGAGGCGGCTAACTTTTATCGGCCTAATACACTTGGCCCCAGCAAAACTCGGCCCGCGAACAGCAATCCAATTTACCCCTGGAAGCCACGGTCACAAATCCTTACCTTCGAGGAGATCACCCGCGTCACCCGAGTGGCGGCTTCGCTTGGGATAAACAAGGTTCGGATCACCGGCGGTGAGCCACTTCTTCGCAAGGGCGTCGAGAATCTGGTTTCACAGATTGCCGCCATCGACTCGATTCGCGACCTGTCATTGACGACCAACGGCACCGGCTTCCCCGCCTTGGCCAAGCGCCTCAAGCAGGCCGGGCTTGGGCGGGTGACGATCAGCCTCGACTCGCTTGACCGCGATAATTTCAAAAAAATCACCGGGCGTGACGGGTTGCCGGAAGTGCTCGAGTCGATCCGCTCGGCCAAGTCGCTAGGCCTCGCCCCGGTAAAGCTCAATGCGGTGATCATTCGCGGCCTCAACGACCACGAGATCGTGCGCTTGGCCCAATTTGCCGCGGAGGAGAGTGTCGTTATGCGCTTCATCGAGTTCATGCCACTGGGTACAAGACAAGCGTGGCAACGGGATCATGTTGTCTCCGGCAGCGAAATCATCGAGCAAATCCGCTCACACATCCCTCTCATCCCTCTCCCCGCTGGCAACCCCTCCGAGACATCCACCCGCTGGTCGTTTGGGCAAGGGGCTGGCGAAATCGGGATCATCGCGCCGGTCAGCCAGCCGTTTTGCGGCAACTGCAACCGGATCCGCCTGACCGCCGACGGTAAAATTCGCACCTGCCTTTTCAGTCTCGGCGAGCACGACCTGAAGCCCGCACTCCGGAGTGAAGCCGACGACATTGAGTTGACAGCTGAGTTGCAGCGGATCGTCCTCAAGAAAGAACCCGGCCACCGGATCGGGGAGCCTGACTTCGTGCAGCCCGCCCGAACGATGAGCCGCATCGGGGGCTGAGCGCCAAAAAGAAGGTGACCGCGAGAGCTTGAGCGGTTACCAATCCCGCAGCCATGGATTTGACCTCGTCGTATATCCGGGCCGTCAAGTCGCTCGACCAGATCGACATCGCGGTTCTCGTCAACAACATCATCCTTGACGCAGTTCATGAGAAGGCGAGCGATATTCATATCGAGCCGTGGGAAAGCACCCTTCCCATACGCCTGCGCATCTCGGGTATACTGCGTGAGCTCACCCACCTGCCGCACGAGTTTCTCGACCGCATCGCGGGCCGTCTCAAGGTCATGGCTGACCTGGTCACTTACGAGACCGAGATGCCGCAGGAAGGCCGCGTCCCAGCCAGTGCCGAGTTCGGCAATGTGGAACTACGCGTCTCCATCTTCCCCACCGTTCGCGGGGAAAAAATTGTCATCCGGCTGTTCGACCCGCAAAACCGCAATTTTAATCTCGAGACGCTCGGCTTCGAGCCGGACACTCTCGAACGGTTCAAGAAAATCATTCAGCAACCCAACGGGCTCATCCTGTTGAATGGCCCAACCGGCTCGGGTAAGACAACGGCAATCTACTCTGCCCTTTGCCACTTGGTCGAAACCCACGGTGCCACTATCAGCATCAGCACGGTGGAGGATCCCGTGGAATTCAACCTCCCGATGATCAGCCAGTCGCAGATCAGCAACTCCCGTGGGTTTACCTATCCCATGGCGCTTCGTTCCCTCATGCGCCAGGATCCGGAGGCGATCATGATCGGGGAGATTCGCGACCCGGAAACCGCCGCCATCGCCGTACAGGCCGGTCTGACTGGCCACATGATTTTCAGCACTATCCACAGCGACAGCACGGTGGGGGTTTTTGCCCGGCTCATCAATATGGATATCGAGCCGTTTCTGCTGGCCTCCAGTATCACGGGGGTGCTTGGCTTGCGCCTGTTGCGCACCATTTGTCCGCGATGCAAAATCCAATCCCAGCCCAGCCCCGAACACCTTTCCCTGCTTCCCGACGGCTTCGCGGAAGAGAATGAATTCCACACCGGCACCGGCTGTGACGCCTGTTCCCAGACCGGCTATCTCGGCAGGGTGGCGGCAACTGAGTTGTTGAATTCGAGCGAGGCCATCCGTGAAGGGGTCATCCAGAAACTGCGAACCAGCAAGCTGCACGACATAGCGATCGAGCAGGGAATGACCACCCTTTGGCAGAACGCGATAGCCAAGGTCCAGCGCGGGATCACCAGTCTCGAGGAGGTTGTTCGGGTGGTTTCCATCAACCAGCTGTAAGCCCCCAAGCGCTTGGGCAAGCGAAAAAAAAGGCGTCCACCTCAGGGTGAACGCCTTGTGAAAAAAACCAGAATCTACCGCTCTTCCCTGGCCAAGCGCTTGTTGGTGATAGCGTCGAACACCTCGAACTCCTCCGGGTGAAACCCCTCTTCAGCCCGGAAGGAAATTTTCACCAGATAACGTTTCTCCATGTCGATGAAGATGTCCCCGTCCTCGTTGCGCAAGCGATCCAGCACACCGGTGTGGACGTTCACCCGTAGCTTGAAATCGGTCTCCTCCTCGCGGCGCTGCTTGAGCTTGTCGCGTTTTTTAATGATCTCGCTGAGCTTGCGCTGGATGTCCACGCTCATGGTCAGCGGGCTCTTGATCTTGCCGCGGCCACTGCAGTGTTCGCAATCGCCGTAGGCGGCATCCCGGACGCTCTCGGACTGGCGCTGGCGGGTCATCTCCATCAGCCCAAGGTCGGAAATGGGCAACACGTGCGTCTTGGCCTTGTCCTTGCGCAGGCCGTCGCGCATGCGGTTGAACACATCGCGCCGGTCGTGCGACGGTTTCATGTCGATGAAATCCAGCACGATCAG
>Ga0206680_10000960_pt1 | contig 10395 bp, 14 predicted proteins | sample M115012015metaG_FD_160124 | JGI IMG/M metagenome (GOLD analysis project Ga0206680, IMG submission 160124) | Ammonia-oxidizing marine archaeal communities from Monterey Bay, California, United States - M1 150m 12015 | ecosystem: Environmental > Aquatic > Marine > Intertidal zone | place: USA...
GATTTTTCAGGTAACGATGAAATTTTAGATTCCATATGTATTACAGGTGCATAATGTGAAATATTTTTTGTAGATTCTACAATATTACAAATTTCTTTTCCTGCATTAACTTGATATGAAATATACCTTCCAGATTTTGGCATTGGTGTATAAAAAATCAATAATGTATTTGCAAGAGTTAAACTACTTGAGACTATTTTTGAACCATCAAATTCATGTGAAAAAACTCTTTTAGGATATTCTCTAAATGCACAAACATATCTTGCTAAATCATTAAATCCAGATAATTCAATAAAACATTCGTTTTGAGTAATCTCCATAAAAATGACTAGTAAATCGTGCTTTTATTGTTTCTAAAATGTAGATATTTTTGTTTAGAAGTTATTTTTTAAAATAATACATAACAAACTGAGTAATTTTTCAAAAATTACAATTGAAATTAATAATTAAAAATATTCAATTGAGTCATAGTTACTAAAGCAATACACGAATAAAAAAGAGAAATTTCTCTCAGATCAATAAATTATTGATTTTTTGGCCACATTGAACTCCAAGTTTCAGTGAATTTTTTCATCATTTCACCATATGTATTCATCTGTTCTAATCCAGATGAGCTTAGAGACTTTTGCCAATTTTCAATAAATTGTTTAAATGTTGAAGCGTTAGAATCATTGAGAGCTTTTTGCCAATTTGCACCAAAGTCTTTGAAGGAATTCATCCCTGCATCAGTCATAGATTTTTGCCAATTTTCTCCAAATTGTTTCATAGTTTCAGTGCTAGACTCCACAGTTGCTTTTTCCCAAACTTCATTGAATTTAGATTGCATTTCATTGCTTGAATTTTGCATTTGATCAAAAAGAGATTTCCAATTTTCAAGAGATTTTGTATATTCTTGCCATAATGAATCCCATTCTTGATTTTTTTCTGATTCAGACACAAACTAAAGATAATGTTCATTATTCTTAAGTTGATCTATAAAAAATTACAGAATTATTTTTGGCGATTTTTTAATCGTTTTTCCATTCGAATTTTACCTTCGTTATACTTGATTATATCATCATTAGTTTTAAGAGATAATTTGGCGACTTGAAGGGGCTTTCCATTTTCATCAAGAGCTACAAATGTGACAAAAGCAGTTCCAGTTACAGTTCTAATTCCAGTTATGATATCTTCAGCTTCTACTTTAACTTCAATTTCCATTGATGAGTTATGAACATAGTTAATTCGAGCATGTAGTGAAATAACATTTCCTACAAATACAGGTTTAAGAAAATTTACACTATCCATACATACTGTAACTGCATTTGATTGAGCATGTCTCTGTGCAACAATTCCTGCAACCATATCAATGTGTTTCAAAATTTCACCACCAAACACGTTTCCTGCAGGATTTGCATCTGTAGGAAACATCCTTACAATTACTTCAGCATGAGACATGGAAGGACTTTTTTCACTGATTTGAGGAATATCTGATGCCATGTTTAATCTATTTAAAAATATGATATTTATCCATTTTAATTTAAACAGTTAATTACAATTATTTGAAATATTTCACTAGTTTGATTTTATCGATGTTTGGGATCTTTGCTAGTTCAAATCCTTCAGGACATTTAGAAGAAGATCTTGTTGCATCTATGCCTATTTTGGCAGTTTTTAAATTTTTTTGATCACTGGAAGGATCAAGACTGGAACCACGAACATTTTTAATAATTACCAAATCTTTGTCTGCCTGAAATCTTGTAGCCATTGCATATTCTACTGATTCTGCACTATTTGGATCAATATCCTCATCAACTATAGTTACTTGTTTTAGTGAACGATGTGAATCAAATGTTTTTTGAATTATTTTTTTAGGATCAGATTCACGTTTCTTTTTTATTTGAACAACTGCATGTAACCAATTACATCCACCATTAGTCATTGAAACTTGTTGTGTTTGAGAAAAAGATTTTTTTAATTCACCATTTAATTTTGATTCAATAGGCATTCCCATTAGTAATCTATGTTCAGAATATCCTGATAAAACATCATGAAAAATTGGATTGTTTCTGAAATAGAGATTTTCAAGTTCAAAAATTGGTTGATTTCTTTTATGATCATATGTTTGAAGCATTTCTACCATCCATTCAGGATGTGTTTTATCACGAAGTATTTTTCCTTCCATTACAATTTCAGATCCAGATGGAACATTCAATCCCGAAAAAGGAAGTGTTGTTAAGGTAAGTTTTCCACCTAAAAGAGAATTTGCAATATCGATTTCATCTTTTCCCCATTCAGCTTGATATGCTCCTGCAATTGAAATTGCAGGATGAACACCAACTGTAATTGCTATTTTAAGATCTTCTCCATGCTCTTTTGCATCAACAAAACATCGGTGTAAATGACGTCCTTCAACCATTCTAATGGAGAAATGAGTTTTATCAATTGGCATCAGTCTATGAAACGAAGAATTCTGTTTTCCAGTTTCAGGATTTTTTGCATAAGCAATAGATGATGTGATAAACGGTCCAGATTCTTTTTCAAAATGACTTACTATAGGCATAGAAAAGATGTTTTTTGACTTGTTTTCCATAAATTTTCCTGAAGAAATAATTTTTGGGCGTTTTGCTTTTTTAATTGCAGAAATTACTTTTTCATGAATGTTATCTTCTGTACCTCCAACTGCAAGTGCAAATCTTTTCCGAGTTCCCACCAAATTAGCAATTAATCGAAAGTCACTTTCTCTGATATTTTCAAATAAAACTGCGTTTGAACCGTCAACTTTTGCAGTAATACCAGCAATCTCATATTTTGTAGAAACTTTAGTTTTTGTTATTTTTAGTTCATTATTCTTTTTAATTTGAGAAATATACTTTCTTAAATCACTCATTCTCAATCATTTCCATAATCTCAGTCATTAAGCCTTTTGCAACAGCTGGTTGTAATTCTTTTTGAATAAAAGTTGAAACTATAGCAACTCCTCTCATCCTAGTACTAATTCGTTCAGCAATAAGCTTTAAAAAAAGAGATTCAGTTCGTGAGGGAATAACGGTGGTAGTAATAGGAGTAGGTCCAGTTGCTAATGAAACGACCATAGAACCAATCTTGTTAGAACCTTCAGTAATAGAAACAAAAAATCCATTTTCAAATTTTTGAATATGTAAAGAAAAAATTCGGTTCTCCAAATGTGCCATTTTCTGGAAAAATCCACTTGGAGAGTTCAATAAGCTATGAACAAGTCTTATGCTTTTATTGCTATTGATTCATTTTTTAGGGAAGTATCAATACTTGGGTTTTTTTTACAATTTTTCTCATGTTTATCTGTATAAACAAATAGTTTTTTACAGAATTGACATGCAGTTTTTTGTTTACCTTTTTTTGATACTTTGGATTTTGTTATTTTAGCTTTTGTAGTTTTAGCTTTAGATTTTACTTTGATAGTTTCTTCTTCCATTTCTAATTTAGAATCAGCAACTGCTTGAGCTTCTATTGAATCAGCTTCAACTCTTGCACGTAATTTTGCTTTATATTTTAGATTACGTGGTTTGGTTCTTAATCTATAACCACAGCATGGACACCAAAGTCCCTCCCATTTGATGAAAATTTCACAAATTTGACATCGACGTTGTCCAGAAGCATATCTTCCAGTTCCAACAGGCTTTTGAGCCTTATATCTTACACAAATTCCTTTACAAGTCATCTTGGTATTTGTTATAGAATTCATAACTATATAAGCATAGTTTACTAAAAATTACAAAATAATGATAAAAAACATGAAAATATCTTAACTAAAATGATGATATGCATGTAAGTTATATAAAAAATGTATAAATCTTCAATAAATTTATATAGCTATCTGAAATTCGTTTTTTTTAAAAGAATTACACATAGTAATATAGTTGTTAGACAAAAAATTGTATTTTTTGGATAGAAAATCACTAAATATTGTTACTAAATTATTGTTTTGAGAATTATTTAAAAAATATAAAAAAATGAAGATTTTCTGAAATGGGCTTCAATAAAAAAGACTAACCTGTAATAGAAAGAGGTAAAATATTTTGACGAGTTCCATTTCGTTGTGAAATATACTTTGCAGAAAGCATATCACGTTTACCTCTTTGATTAAAATTTTTAATTTTTAGACTAGTTTTTTGTTCATCAACAAATTCTAATTCAAATGATGAACAAAAATGAAGATTCAACATATCTACTATTTGTTTTGCAATTTTCATATTTCCATCTCCAATCTTTAGAATTTTTCTTTTTGCCTTTAAACCACCTAAAATTTCAATAATATGAAAAACCAATTTTTCAACGGATAAATTAAATGAATTTTCAATTTCTTTCCCATAATAAAAAATAGATAATCCAATTCTTTGCCCAGGATCAATTCCCAAAATCAAAGTTTCTTCTTCAAAATCAAGATTTATCTTTTGTATCATTAAACCTCTTAGGACCGTTGGATGATATTCAAAAATATCTTCATGAAGTAAAGGAGTTTCACATATTTTTGGAGATTCCTCTCTAGTAGTAAAAATAAGATTTCCAGAATACTCCAAAATATCTTCAGGAAGAATAGAATCAAAAGGTAGTTTGAGAGCCTTTAGATAAGTAGAGAATTTGTAATAATGTTTACCATATGTAGTTGCAATTCCAATACGAGAGTTAAGTAAAGGATCTATACATTACAAAATTAAAAATGTGATTTATTATTATGCTTTCAAAATAGTTGACACGACATATTTTACTGCATCATCAAAATTAGTATCAATTTTTGACTGAATTTCAGATAAGCTTGCCTCACCATCTTGAACAATTTTTGCAGATTCTGCAGTGGCTTTATCTTTAGAAGCAGTGATTATCACTTCAGCTTCTTTAGTAGCCATTTCTCTAGTTTTTTCTAATAAACTATCAATTTCTGTGATAGCCCTAATTGCAAGTTGTTTTTTAATATCGCCTGATTTGTTATTTAATGAATCTAAATCATTCTCTAGACTATTCAAAGATTTGATTATTCCAGTGACTTTAGATTCGGCTATACTACTCATTATACTGGTGGCTCGATGAAGCCATTACTTAAATCATTCATTTTTTAGTAATTTTTAGGCACAAAATATGAAAAATCAAAGGATTATGCTGAAGTGAGATTTAAGATTGCTTTTGCTAGATCGCCTTTTGCTTCCTCTAAAGCAATTCTAGCCTTTTCTTCATCAACACCAGATTGTAAACTGACTAACTGAATATCTTCTTCAGAGAAAATTGGAACTTCTAATTCTTTTTCTTCATAACTGTCAGCTGTTACTGTAAAAATAGAATTATCTTTTGCTTTCATTTCAGTGACGGAAGGTTTAGCGATAATAATCTCTTTTTTATCAGTCTTAATAATAACCTCTTGAACGTTAGAGAGTTCATTCATATCAAGACCCATCTTATCCATCATTCTTCGCATTTCACGATTTCCACCACGCATCATAGTTGTTTTTCCTCATTACGACTTTTTAAACTATCTCTAACCTTTACAGCAACACCTCGATTAAAATCAGAAATCATTTCATTTGATAAAACAGCCTTGCCTACTGCAATTACTTTATTTTTAAACAGGATGGGAGTATCAGCAGAAATTCGTACTTTCTTTCCACATTTTATCACATGTTTACAAAATACTGATCTTCCTTCCATTACAAATGGAGCAGCATCTGAATTGATTACAATACAATTTTCCTTGAATGATTTACTTTTTAGTAAAATTTGAGCAAAATGTGTACTTATTGCCAAACCACCATCAATTCTCAAAGTACAAAGATTTTTTCCTTGATGAGAAACGGTTCTAATTCTTCCAGTTTTTCGTGAAAAAGTTATTTCAATGTCTTTTGGTAAATATTTTGAAACACCATCTCCAAATAATGCATCAAGAGACTGTTCAAGTTTTAGAATATGATTCACAAAATCATTAAATCCATTCTAAATATTAGTTCAATGTAAAACCATGTTATAGATCAAAAACTATATAGTTAGAGATTTTATCTGTAGATTATGGATAAAAGGGAAGAAACAAGGAAAATTCAATTTACTGGAAAATCATCTTATACTATTTCATTACCAAAACAATGGATTGTAGAACTTGGTCTTAAACAAGGAGATCATATTAGAATTGTTAGAAAAAGTTCATCAACACTAGAGCTATATCCCCCAAAATTTGAATCACATAATAATAAAAAAGAAGACGCTACAATTGAAATTGATTCAGACGAAAAAGCATCAACAATTGTTAGAAAACTAATTTCATTGTATTTTTTGGGATACAAAACAATCAATGTAAAACCAAAAGATGGTAGATTAAATCCATCCCAAAGAAATACAATAAAAGAAGCAGTTAAGCGAATGTTAATGGGTTCTGAAATAATTTCAGATTCAATTAATGGAGTTACAGTACAAGTTCTTGTGAATTTATTAGAATTATCAGTAGATGGCGCATTCAAAAGAATGCTTCACCTAGCTAAATCAATGTCTAGTGATGCAATCTTAGCAGCAAAAGAAAATAATGTAGAATTAGCTGAAGAAGTAATCAATACAGATGATGAAGTAGACAGGTTTGGGTTTTATATTATTCGTCAATTAAAAATTGCAATACAAAATGAGCATATGTTAAAAGAGATGGGGTTTAGAAATCCTAGAAATTGTTTAGGATATAGATTAGTTGTAAAAAATATAGAAAGAGTAGGGGATCATGCAGCATTTATTGCAAAAGATATTTTGGAATACAAAAAACCAGTTAAAAAAGGAATTTTAGAAAAACTGCAGGAGATGAATGACTTTTGTCTTTCAATTTTAGATGATGCATGTTTATCATTATTCAAAGAAGACTATATTCAAGCAGAAAAAATCATTGAAAAAGCAAACAACATAACAAAATATGAGAAAAAGATCAGAGAGGCATCAAAATCACTAAATAATGAAGAAGGAATGTACAGAATCAGAAGAATGACAGAAAATATTAGAAGAGTTTCCGAATATGCTAGCGATATTGCAGAAATTGTATTAAACATGAACATAGAAAAAACATTAAAAAAAACATAATTCAGCAAAACAGGTAGAATCTTTAACGTCAGTTATAGTAAAAAACAGAATCAAGATGAATTCGGCAATTTTAATCACATATTATACAGAAGATGCAATTAATGAAGCCAAGGGGTTGTGTGATGCTGCAGGATATCAAGTAGTTCATATAATTAAACAAAAATTTCTGAAAAAACCAAAGTATGGAATTAGTGGTGGAGTTTTAGAGGAATTGGAGGAATTATCAAGAAAACTTAGACCAGATGTAATTGTTTTTGATGAAATTTTAAAACCTAGTCAAAATTATAATCTTGCAACTGTTTTACATAGAGAAATTTTAGATAGAGAAGCTTTGATTTTAGAGATTTTTGAAAGTAGATCATCTAGTGCTGAATCAAAATTACAAGTAAAATTAGCACAATTAAGATATGAAATGTCAAGAGCTAAAGAAAAAGTTCGTCTTTCAAGTATGGGAGAGCAGCCAGGATTTATGGGAATAGGAAAATTCGAAGTTGATGTCTATTATAATGATATTAAACATAGAATGAAAACAGTAAGATCAAAACTTGAAAAAGCTGGAAAACAAAGAGAGCTTCACAGACAAGGTAGAAAACGAATGGGATTCAAAACTATTTCATTAGCAGGATACACATCTGCAGGTAAAACAACATTGTTTAATAAAATGACGGGAGAGACAAGAACTCAAAGTAAAGAATTATTCACTACTCTATCTACCACAACAAGACGAGTTACAATAAACACAGAACCATTTTTGATATCAGATACGGTGGGGTTTATCAGTAAATTACCTGCATATATGATTGATGCATTCAAATCAACATTAGAAGAATTAGTACATGCAGATATCATAATTATTGTAATTGATATCCATGATTCATTACTTGAATTAAAAAAGAAATTTGCTAGTTGTATGAGAACATTGAGTGAGTTAGGAGTTGAAAAAGATAGAATGATTTATGCATTAAACAAAGCAGATTTATTAGAAAATGATAAAATTAATAAAAAAGTAGACATGCTTGCTTTAACTGAAAATAAAAAATGCATGTCAGTTTCAGCAAAGACAGGAAATAATATCAAAGAACTTAAAAAATTAATCAACGATATTCTAGAGAATCAAAATTCATACAAATCTGAAAAAAATGTTTATGGAGTACAGAAAAATTGGTAATTGAAGTAGTTAGAATTGGTCAACGGGTAGTAAGGGATGATAGAGTTACAACTCATGTTGCATTAGTTTCAAGAGCATTTGGTGCTCAAAAAATTTTCATGACTGAAGTCAATCCGGAAATCAAAGATACTTTAGATAAAATCAATAAAACATGGGGAGGTAATTTCATAGTTGAATTCATTGACAAATGGAAATCTATTGTTAAAAAGAAAAAGGAAGATAATTTTAAAATTGTTCATCTTTCAATGTATGGTGAAAATATAAACGATGTTCAAGGACAACTTGGTAATGAAGAAAACCTACTTGTTGTAGTTGGGGCTGAAAAAGTTCCTAGAGAAATTTATGAATTAGCAGATTATAATGTGGGGATTGGGAGTCAACCACATTCAGAGATAAGTGCATTAGCAATTCTTTTAGATCGTATCCAAAATGGTACACAGTTTGAAAAGTCATTTCCAAATGCAAAAAGGAAGATTATACCTACAAAAATGGGTAAAAACGTACAAGTAGACGAGACAAGGGATTAATAATAGAAAATTGAGAGTGATTTGAGTTGGTAGATAAATACGAAGACCCTTTTGTTAGAATTGCCTCAATGATTGGGGGAGATGAGTATCTCAAAGTAGCAAGATCATTGTTAAAAGCTGAAGATGCAACAGATGAAGAAATTGCAAGTTCTACAGGTCTTAGAATCAACATGGTAAGAAAAGTATTGTACGATTTGTTTGGTAAATCTCTCATTACTGGAATTAGAGTAAAAGATGAAAGAAAAGGATGGTTTGTGTATAGATGGAGAACTAGAAGAGAAGAAGTTGAACATTTTATTGAAAACCAAAAAAAGAAAATTACCGAAAGATTACAACAAAGATTAGATTTTGAAAATTTCGGTGATTTTTATCATTGTGGAAATGAGGATTGCACAAGAGTAACATTTGAAGATTCACTAGAAGGCATGTTCAAATGTCCATCATGTGGTGATGTGTTAAATCTAAAAAAGAATGATAGATCTAAAAAAGCATATGCAACAAAAATCGATAAAATTAAAAAAGATATGCAACAAATATTCTAATTAAAATACATAGGGAATTAAATTATGAAGAATTTCATGCCAAAGAAAATATGAGGTGTTAATTATTGAGTTACAAATTTTTAGATCACGCAACTGATGCTATAATCGAAGTTACGGCAAAAAACCTCAAAGAAGCATTTGCAGTAACAGCAAATGCAGTAATTAATCTAACATTGGATCAAGATAAAGTTGAAGAAAAAGATCAAAAAGTGTTTTCTGCAAAGGGAAAAGATCTGAGATATCTTTTGTTTAGTTGGCTTGAAGAGATTCCATTTATTTTGATTACTGAAGGGTTTGCGATAGGCAGAGTGGAATTTGATATAATTCAAAATGATGGGTATAAGATCAATGCAATAGCATATGGAGAATTATTAGATGTCAAAAAACATAATTTCAAAGTTGAAATCAAGGCACCTACATTTTATGATATGGAAATTAAACAAGAAAATGGTGTATATATGAGATTTTTGTTAGATTTGTAGTTATAATGAATTATAATTTGTAAAAAATCCCTACATTATAAATCAAATATTTTAAGATATGAATTAATGATATTTCAATAAACTTTTGAATTTAGTTTATATCTTCTACAATGTTATTGTATGAAATGAAAAAAGTTTGTTGAGTTAAGTTTTAATCATAATGTTTTTTGTGAATATTTAATGGGAAAGCTCAGTAGGAATCTTAGAATTTGTGGAGATTGTGGAATTGTGTATACTACGGTGAGTTTTACAAAATACATTGATCAGTGTCCTATTTGTAAATCAAGAAGATATGAAAAAATTTCATTAAAAATGGATGAAGAAGATCGAACATAGATTTTTTAATAGATTTAATTTTTTGAGATTTGTTGTCAGACGATCCAGAAATTGAAAAAATTAAACAAAAAAAACTTGAAGAGATGTTAAAACAACAAAATCAACTAAAAGTTGAGCCTCGAATCATAGATTTGAATAGTTCTAATTTTGAACAAACAATATTAGCTGAAAATCCAACATTGGTTGATTTTTGGGCAGAATGGTGTGGTCCATGCAAATCAATGCATCCAGTTTTTGAAAGGCTTTCAAAAAATTATCCAAATGTAAAATTTGCTAGAGTTAAT